>Ga0272446_1001312_pt1 | contig 36368 bp, 26 predicted proteins | sample YNPCB0061_FD_194587 | JGI IMG/M metagenome (GOLD analysis project Ga0272446, IMG submission 194587) | Hot spring microbial mat communities from Yellowstone National Park, WY, United States - YNP-CB-006-1 | ecosystem: Environmental > Aquatic > Thermal springs > Hot (42-90C) > Sediment | place...
CTCCTGCCGGCGGGGGCGTGGGGAAACCAGGTTTCCCCACGCCCCTGCTCCAGCAGCCTATGTTCACGTTAGAGTTCGTCATGGTACAAACGTCATGGTAGCCGCGATTTCGCGCCGGGGCCAGGAGTTTTCCTGAGAGGGCCCAGCCCTCCCGGACCCTTCCATCCGGTACACGTTCGCATGTCTCCTGGGAGCGCGGGCAGCTTGCCCGCGGAGACACGCCGAGGGCGGGGCGCCCGCGCTCCCAGGCTGGCGTATGGCCCCAGGCATGAACAGTTACTCCATCCGTGGCCCGCTTGCACAATCAGGTAGAAATCCTATGACCCTTCTCACCTTCCCGCCCGGCTTTGTGTGGGGCGCGGCGACGGCGGCCTACCAGATCGAGGGCGCCTGGAACGAAGACGGCCGGGGCGAGAGCATCTGGGATCGCTTCGCCCATACCCCGGGCAACATCGCCGATGGCAGCACCGGCGACGTCGCCTGCGATCACTACCATCGCTGGCCCGAAGATATCGAACACATGGCCGCGCTGGGGCTCAAGAGCTACCGCTTCAGCATCGCCTGGCCGCGGATCCTGCCGACCGGCGCTCCGCCGCTCAACGAGAAGGGGCTGGACTTCTACCGTCGCCTGATTGCCGCGCTGAACGAGCGTGGCATCATGCCCAATTTGACCCTCTATCACTGGGATCTGCCCCAGGCCCTGGAAGACAACGGCGGCTGGGCCAACCGCGACACGGCGCTGCGCTTCGCCGAGTACGCCGCGCTGTTGTTCCGCCGTCTGGGCGCCGACGTGCCGCTATGGGTCACCCACAACGAGCCGTTCATCCAGACCTTCTATGGCTACGGCACAGGCGCATACGCCCCGGGCCGGCGCGCGCCCCGGGTCATGCTCACCGTCGCCCACCATCTGCTGCTCTCGCACGGGCTGGCGGTCCAGGCCTTCCGGGCCGAGTTTCCGCCGGGGCCTGCCGGGGAGACCTCGCGCCCGCAGATCGGCATCGTGCTGATCCTCTGGCCGCACCACCCGGCCTCGCAACGCCCCTGGGACGTGCGGGCCAGCCGCTTCGCCGACGGGGCCACCAACCGCCTGTTTCTGGAGCCGTTGTTTCGCGGGCGCTACCCCGAGGATGTGCTGCGCCACTTCGCCTGGCGCGGCATCCGCCCCGCCATACGGCCCGCCGATCTGCAGGTGATCAGTGTTCCGATTGATTTTCTGGGGCTCAACACCTATTCGCGGCTGGTTACGCAGTTCTACCCGCTCGACCTGATCGGCGGCGCGCGGCAGGTGGCGCCCGCGGGGCCGGCCACGGCAATGGGCTGGGAGATCTACCCGCCGTGCATCCTGGAGACGCTGCGGCAGGCGCGGGCCTACACCTCCGTGCCGCTCTACATCACCGAAAACGGCGCGGCCTTCGACGATGCCGTCGCTCCCGACGGAGAAGTTCACGATGACGCGCGCGTCGCCTACTTACGCGAGCACATCGCCATGGCGCACCGGGCCATCCAGGAGGGGATCGACCTGCGCGGCTACTATGTCTGGACGTTACTGGATAACTTCGAGTGGTCGCACGGCTTCAGCAAGCGGTTCGGGCTGCTCTACACCGATTACGCCACCGGGCGGCGCATCTGGAAGCGTTCGGCGCACTGGTACCGCGAGGTGATCGCCCGGAACGGGGTGGAGGTGCCATACCTGTAGATATGGGGAAACCCGGTTTCCCCTTGCCCCTGCTCCAGGGCTGCGCCTCGCAAACCCTCCTGCGGGCAGGGGCGTGGGGGAACCCGGTTTCCCCATTCCCCTCTCCGAGAGCTTATGTTCACATCAGCCGTCCATGCGGCTCCGCCGCACAACGCCGCGATGAACATACGGTTGTTCCTGGGAGGGCGCAGCCCTCCCAGACCCTCCCGCGGGTGGGGGAATGGGGAAACCCGGTTTCCCCATTCCCCTGCCGGGCAGGGGCGTGGGGAAACCCGGTTTCTCCACACCCCTGCTCCAGCAGTCTATTTTCACGTTAGGAGTAGCAAGGGGAGGAGGCAAGGGAAGGCGAGGCCACCTTCCGATCACACAAGACGCGAATAATCAGCCGAAGAGGGCGTTTCGGGGGGCGGCGCGAGCTGGATGGCCAGGCCCTCTTCGATGGCGACGGCCGCGACGGGCAGCAGCGGCACCATCGCCAGGTTGTAGCGTTCAGCCGCGGCGCCCCGCAGGCGCAGCACCTTCTGGCCGAAGAATATCAGCGCCGGCAGCATCGCCGGAACCACGCCCAGCGCCAGCACCCGCGGGAGCCAGCGCTCGCGCGGCAGCCGGCCCAACAGCGCCTGGATGAGCGTGCTCACCGTCAGCGTGTTGAAGACGAGCCGGGTGTGTTCGGCGGTACTCTCGTTGCGGAGGCTCAGGTAGGGGATCCTGGGCCAGAACTGCTTGCTGTTGCCATGGAGGATGACCATCACCACCATGTTCATCAGCACGAAGACGACACGGTCAAGCACTGCGCGCCACATCGGGCATCCCTCCTCTTCGCGGGCACGGCGGGGTCGCCGGCAACCCCGGACTTCTCCGACTATACGCCGCGCCGGGTGCGGACCCGGTAAAGACCTGCCTACCGGGGATTGCGGTCCGCCAACTGTCATGGGGCAGAGGGCCTGCACCCGCACACCCGCTTCGACCGGGAAGCATGGCGCGTTGTCAAGCTGAACACCGCGAGTAACTGTTCACACCTGAGGTAACCCACGCGCCGGGAGCGCGGGCGTCCCGCCCGCGTCGCGTCTCCGCGGGCAAGCTGCCCGCGCTCCCAGGAGCCATGTGATGAACATGAAGGTTCTTCCTGGGAGGGCTGCGCCCTCCCAAACCCTCCCGCGGGCGGGGGTGTGGGGAAACCCGGTTTCCCCACATCCCGCTCCAAAGGACCAGGTGTAGCGGGGTACTTGCTCAAAGACCATCAGCCCAAGGCGACAACAACCGCGCAAGCGTAGCTCACAGACCAATCTCGCGCGCCAGATCGTCGAGGAACTCGCTGATAATCGGCCGTTGCAGATCAACGTCAATCAAGAAGGCATCGTGCCCGGCGTGGCTTGGCAGATCCAGATGTTCGACGGGGCGACCCTGGCGGGCCAGGGCGTCGGCGATGGCGCGCGACTCAGCGGGGGGGTAGAGCCAGTCGCTGCTGAAGGAGAGGAGCAGGGTGGGTCCCTGCACGCGAGCCATGGCGGCGTCAAGCGAGCCATAGCGCGCGGGCAGGTCCCAGTAGTCCATCGCCTTGGTGATATAGAGGTAGGAATTGGCGTCGAAGCGAGCGTTGAAGCTCTCGCCCTGGTATTCGAGGTAACTCTCGATGGCGAATTCCTGTTCCAGGCTGAAGGCAAAGTCATCACCGCTCTGGAGGCGGCGCCCGAACCTGGCTTCGAGGGAGGGTTCGCTGAGGTAGGTGACGTGGCCGATCATGCGGGCCACGGCCAGACCGTCGCAGGGCGGTTCGGCGCCGTAGTAATCGCCATTGCGCCAGCGGGGGTCGCGCATAATCGCCCGGCGCCCGATGCTGTTCCAGGCGATGGTTTGCGGACTGGAGCGGGCGCTGGTCGCCAGGAGGATGGAACCGCCCACGCGCTCGGGGTAGGCGGTGGCCCATTCGAGGGCCTGAAAGCCGCCCATGGAGCCGCCGGCCACGGCCAGGAGGCGGGTGATGCCCAGGGCATCAATCAGGCGGGTCTGGGCGCGCACCATATCGCCGATGGTGATCACCGGGAAGCGCGCGCCGAAGGGCCGCCCGGTGTAGGGGTTGCGGCTCGAGGGGCCGGTGGAACCCTGGCAGCCGCCGATCACATTCGAGCAGATCACGAAGTAGCGATCAGTATCGAACGGCCGCCCCGGCCCCACCATGGCGTCCCACCAGCCTGGCTTGCGGTCGCCGGGGTTGTGGCGCCCGGCGGCGTGGGCGTCGCCCGAAAGGGCGTGGAGCAGGAGGATGGCGTTGCTGCGCTCGGGGTTCAGTTCACCGTAGGTTTCGAACGCCAGGGTGACCGGCGACAGCGTCGCGCCGCTATCCAGCGGCAGCGCTTCGGTCCAGGTCAGATACTGGCGGTGAACGATGCCGACGCCTTCGGGGGCGAAATGTGTCTGTGGTGCGGTCATAGCTGTCGCGGGGCGGCGGGTAGGGGCGCGGCGCGCCATGCCCCTACCCGCGGCGTGAACGGTCACACGCGGCTCAGGGCCTGCTCCAGGTCGGCGATGATGTCGTCAACGGTCTCGATGCCGATCGAAAGGCGCACATAGTCTTCGGTGACGCCGGTGAGGGCTTGCTCTTCGGGGGTGAGCTGGCTGTGGGTGGTGCTGGCGGGATGGATGGCCAGGCTCTTGGCGTCGCCGATGTTGGCGAGGTGCGAGAAGAGCTTCAGATGGTTGATGAACTTCTTCCCGGCCTCCAGGCCGCCCTTGATGCCGAAGCCCACGATGCCGCTCTGCCCGCGGGGCAGGTACTTCTGGGCCAGTTCGTAGCTGGGATGGCTCGGCAGGCCGGGATAGTTCACCCAGGCGACCTTGCTGTGTTCGCTGAGGTAGCGCGCCACGGCGAGGGCGTTCTGGCTGTGGCGCTCCATGCGCAGCGGCAGGGTTTCGAGGCCCTGGAGCAGCAGGAAGGAGTTGAAGGGGCTGATCGCGGCGCCGATGTCGCGCAGGCCCTGCACGCGCACTTTGATAATGTAGGCCAGGTTCCCCAGGGCCTGGGTGTAGACCAGGCCGTGGTAGCTCGGGTCGGGCGTGGTGAACTCGGGGTAGCGCCCGTTGGCCCAGTCGAACTTCCCTCCGTCCACGATCACGCCGCCGATGCTGGTGCCGTGCCCCCCGATGTACTTGGTGGCCGAGTGAATGACGATGTCGGCGCCGTGCTTGAGGGGTTGCCAGAGGTAGGGCGTGACGGTGGTGGCGTCAACGATCACCGCCACGCCGGCCTCATGGGCCACGGCGGCGATGCGTTCCAGGTCGAGCACGTCGAGTTTGGGGTTGCCCACCAGTTCGAGGAAGAAGGCCCTGGTGCGATCGTCAATCGCGGCGCGGAAGCCCTCGATGTCGCGCCCGTCCACGAAGCGGGTGCTGATGCCGATCTTGGGCAGGGTGTGGCGGAAGAGGTTGTAGGTGCCGCCGTAGAGATCGGTCGAGGAGACGATATTGTCGCCGGCGCCGGCGAGGTTGAGGATGGCCAGGGTCTCGGCGGCCTGCCCGGAGGCCAGGGCCAGGGCGCCGACGCCGCCTTCGAGGGCGGCCATGCGCCGCTCGAAGACGTCGGTGGTCGGGTTCATGATCCGGGTGTAGATGTTCCCGAACTCCTGAAGCCCGAAGAGCCGGGCGGCGTGGTCGGTATCCTGGAACTGGTACGAGGTGGTCTGGTAGATCGGCACGGCGCGGGCGCCGGTGGTCGGGTCGGGAATCTGCCCGCCGTGGAGGGCCAGGGTCTCGAAGCCGGTGAACTGAGGGGCGTCGGTCATGTCGGTGCTGCTCCTGATGACGGGATGAAAATAAATTGTTCTCGGGAGGGCGCAGCCCTCCCAAACCCTCCCGCGGGCGAGGGTGTGGGGAAACCTGGTTTCCCCATACCCCTGCGTGAGGGCCAGGCCCGCCCGCGGGCGGGGGCGCGGGGAACCCCGGGTTCCCCACTCTGCTCCAACCGGCGGGTTGCGGGTACAAAAAAGCCCTCATCGGCATTCGATGAGGGCAGTCACTCGCGATACAGAGTATGGATCGCCTGGCGTGCCGCTCATCTTCCAGATTCTTCTGACGGAATTGGCACCGTGCCGGGGCCTCGAGGCGACGACAGTGTCGCCTTGAAGCGCCCGGTGGTTGCCGCGGTTTCACAGGGCCGGTCCCTCCACCGCTCTGGATGAGCTGCGCGTCTGGTTGTGTATGTGCTGGTTCAGATAATAGCAGACCGGGGCGAGGCTTGTCAAGTACTTGAGTAAGCGAATGTTGACGCTTAAGAAAATGGCCGTGGTTGTGCCGCGCACCGCCCGATGAAAACGGGGGTATGGGGGAACCTGGTTCCCCCCTCCCCCTGCGCGCGGGCTGCGCTTCCCAAACCCTCCCACCGGGTGGGGGTATGGGGAAACCCGGTTTCCCCCTCCCCCTGCGTACGGGCTGCGCCCTCCCAAACCCTCCCGCGGGCGGGGGGATGGGGAAACCCGGTTCCCCATCCCCCTGCGTGAGGGCCAGGCCCTCCCGCGGACAGGGGCGTGGGGAACCCTGGTTTCCCCACACCCCTGCTCTAGCAGCCTATGTTCACGTTAGAAGGTCATGCGCATGGCGCACACCGCCGCGATGCACATGACCTGGGAGCGCGGGCGGCCCGCCCGCGTCGCGGCTCCGCGGGCACGGTGACGCCCCCCTCCATGACCCTCCCTCGCCGGGGGCGGGAACCCGGCTCCTCCCCCCAGCGGGGGGAGGCTGGGAGGGGGGCTGCACGCGGCGCACGATGGTCACCTCAGCCGTCCATGCGGCTCCACCGCGCACCGACGGGATGAACATACTTCCTGGGAGGGCGCAGCCCTCCCAAACCCTCCCAGGGGCCGGGGCCTGGGAGCGCGGGCGTCCCGCCCGCGTCGCGGCTCCGCGGGCACGGTGACGACCCCCTCCCGGACCCTCCCCCGCCGGGGGCGGGAACCCGGCTCCTCCCCCCAGCGGGGGGAGGCTGGGAGGGGGGCTGCACGCTGCGAACGATTTTCACGTCAGGCGGCGTCGAAGACAGCGTCCACGCTGACGGCGAAGGCCGGGATCAACCGTGAGACCGCCTGCTGGCCGCGCCGGAACACGCCGTGCTCGGTGTAGCTCTCGCCGGCCAGGGTGAGGATGGTGATCGTTTCGTCGATCGGGTTGACGATCCAGTATTCGGGGATACGGGCCTCGGCGTAGTCGGCGCGCTTGACCACCGTGTCACGTTCGGGGTCGTCCGGGCTGACGATTTCGAGCACCAGGTCGGCGCCCAGCCAGCACGTTTCCTGGTTGCGCGGGTCGTCCCGGTCGAGGAGCAGCAACAGGTCAGGCTCGCGAAACTTCTCGGGGCGGATGCGCAAGCGCAGCGGGGCGAAGAGCGCCTCGCCGCCCACCGGCCGCATAACCTCCAGGAGCAAGGCGTAGAGGAAGGCGAGGATGCGCTGGTGTTTGCGCGTGGGCATGGGCAGCACCTCGAGCACGCCGTCGGTCAACTCGATCAACTGGTTGGTCTGGTCGGTCAAGCGAAGGTACATCTCCGCCGTCCAGAGTCCCTGCAGGGGGGCCAGATCGAGTTCCGTGCCCGAACGGGGCCAGACCAGCCGGACCAGCGGGGCTTCGGTTGAGCGGCTCATGGTGACTGTCCTTCGCACGCGGGGGGGGATGCAGGGTTGAGCGCCTCTCTGGACACCTCCCTGCGGAGGGTCCGGGAGGCTACGCTTTCTCAGGAACGCTCGTTCCCCAGTCGTTTGGAGGGGCGTGGGGAAACCTGGTTTCCCCACGCCCCTGCTCGCGGAATTATGTTCATTATAGCACGGGCCTGCGCCCCTCCCGAGCCCAGGGTTCGGCCACTACGACCCGGACACGTAGCTCTCCACGCGCAGCGAGATGGTGCGTGAGCTGCCATCGTCGCCCATGCTGACGCCGTAGAGGGTGTCGGCGACCTCGATGGTGCCGCGGTTGTGGGTGATGAGGATGAACTGGGTGCGGGCGCCGAGGCGGCGCAGGGCGTCGCGGAAGCGTCCGACGTTGGTCTCATCGAGGGCGGCGTCGGTTTCGTCGAGGATGCAGAAGGGGCTGGGGTTGACGCTGAGGATGGCGAAGAGCAGCGCCGCGGCGGTGAGGGCGCGCTCGCCGCCGGAGAGGAGCGAGATGTTCTGCTGCTTTTTGCCGGGGGGGCGCACGATGATCTCGACGCCCGGGGGACGCGCCGCGGCCGCCGCGTCTTCGCCCTCGGCGGCGGGATCGCCGCCTTCGCCGCCGGTCAGCACCAGTCGCGCCGAGCCGCCGCCGAAGAGTTCGACGAAGCTGCGCTCGAACTCGGCGGCCACGGCGTGGAAGGTGGCGGTGAAGCGGTTGTGCATCACCCGGTCGAGTTCGCCGATCAGTTCCATCAACGTGGCGCGGGCCTCGCGCAGATCTTCGATCTGGGTGCGGAGGTGGCGCTGGCGCCCGGCGGTTTCGTCGTACTCTTCCAGCGCCAGCGGGTTGACCGGCCCGAGGCGCAGGATGCGGGTCCTGAGGGCCTCGATGTCGCGTTGCAGGACCTCCATCGGCACGGAAGCGTCCTGCCGGTGTTCCGCGGCGTCGCCAGCCAGGGCAGGCGAGGGGGGCAGCTCCACGCCATCGGCGGCGGCGCGCTCGAAGAGGGCCTCCTGGCGGTCCTGGGCGCGCTGGGCCTCCAGGGCGGCGCGGCTGTGAGCGTTTTCCTGTTCCAGCAGGGCGGCGGTGGCGGCAGTCTCGCGCGCTTCCAGATCGCCGAGGCGCGTCTCTTCTTCGCGTAGTTCGGCTTCGGCCGGATCAATGCGCGCCCGCAGGGCGTCAATCGCGGACAGGAGGGCGGCGTGTTCGGCTTCGCGGCGGGCGTGGGCGGCGTCAAGCTCGCTGCGCTCGGCCCGCAGGGCGGCGCTGGCCTCGACCAGCTCCTGTTCCTGGCGCGCCAGCAACTCCAGGCTCTGGGCATGGGCGGCGCGCAGTTGCCCGGCGGCGCGGAGCTGGCCCTCGGCGGCGTTGGCCTCGGCGCGCAGGGCCGCCAGGCGCTCCTGGGCGGCGCGGTCTTCTCCGGTGGCCTGCTCCTGGCGCGCACGGGCCTCGGCCAGGGCGGCCTCGGCGGCGCGGGCCGTCTCTTCGGCGGCTTGCAGGCGTGCGGTGGCCTCCTGATGCTCGGTGGCGAGGGCGGCGCGCTCGTCGGCCAGGGCGGCGCGGCGCCGCGCGACCCAGTCCTGTTCCTGCCCGGCCCGCGTCAGGTCGTGGCGGGCCTGCTCAAGCCCGGCGCGGGCGGTCTCGACCTGGAGCTGGCGCTCGCGGACGAGGCCCTCCAGTTCGCGCAGTCGCGCGGTGTGGGCGTGGAGCGCGGCGTCGGCATCGGCCACGCGGGCGCTGGCGCGCTCCAGGTCGGCCCGCGCGGCGGCAACCAGCGCGGGCAGTTCGCGCAGTTCGCGCTCGCGGCGCAGCGCGCCGCTCTCCTTCGTCTGGGCGCCGCCGGTCACCGCGCCGCCGCCGCTCACCTGCTCGCCGCCGAGGGTGACGATCGTCCAGCCGCCGCCCAGGCGCCGCAGTTCGGCGCGGGCGGCGGGCAGGTCGCGCACGATCAGCACCCGCCCGAGGAGGTGCCGCGCCACTATCGTGTAGCGCGGGTCGCACTCGACCAGGTCGGCGGCGATGCCGAGCACGTCCGGGTCCTCGCGCTCCCCGGGGGGGACGGGGCCGCGCTCCCGGTTGACCAGCGTATCCAGGGGCAGAAAGGTCGCCCGTCCGGCGCCGGAACGCTTCAGTTCGGCGATGGCGGCCTCGGCGTCTTCCCAGCGCTCCACCACGATGTTTTGCAGGCGGGCGCCGAGGGCCACTTCGATCGCCGTTTCGAGGTGGGCCGGCGGGCGAATGAGCGACTGGACAAGGGCGAAGCCGGGGCGTCCGGTCTGTTCGGCCCACTGCATCGCGGCGCGGGCGCCGGCGAAGACGCCGGTGTAGGCGCGGGCCAGGCGTTCGAGCGACTCGAGACGCGCCTCGGCGTCGGTCAGGGCGCGTTGGGCGGCGGCGCGGGCCTCTTCGGCCTGGGCGCGGCGGGCGCGCAGGTCGTCGAGTTCGGCGCGGGCGGCCTGGAGGGCGGCGGCGGCGCTCTGGTGGACCGCTTCGGCCTGCTCCAGGGCGCGGCGGGCCTGCTCCACGCGCTCCTCGGCGGCGGCGCGCCGGCTCGCGGCCCCGGCCGCCGCGGCGTCGAGTTCGGCGCTCTCGCGGGTCAGGCGCTCTATGCGGGCGACCAGTTGCTCGGCGCGGGCGCGCTGCTCGGTCACGGCGCGGGCGGCCTGGAGAGCGGCGTCCTGCGTCTGGCGCAGGGCAGCGGCGCGGGCGTGGTCGGCAGTGGCGCGGGCGGCCAGTTCGGCCTCGGCGGCGGCGAGGGCCTGCCGCCGGGCGTGGAGGTCCGTCTCGGCGCGGGCGGCTTCGGCGGCGGCGCGGTCCCGCTGCGCCTCGAGGTGGTGGCGGCGCAGGGCCAGGGCGTGGCGCTGGCGTTCGAGATCCTCGCCGCGGCGGGTCAGGGCGGCCACACGCTCGGCGCCGACGGCCAGGTCGCGTTGGAGCGCCTCGGCCTGGCGGTGCAGATCGCTGCTCTGCTGGTGCAGGGCGCCCAGGTCGTCGCGGCGGGCGCGCAGGGCCCCGCGGAGGGCCTGGAGTTCGGCGGCCACGCTGGCCTGGGCGGCGCGGGCGCGGGCGAGTTCGGCCTCCAGGCGGGCCAGTTCGGCCCGCGCGCCCGCGCTGAGGGCGCATGCCGCCTGCCACTGGCGGATGTAGAACTGCTGCTGGAGCTGGCGCAGTTCGGCCGACAACTCGCGGTGCTGGCGGGCCTGGGTCGCCTGGCGCTTGAGACCGCGCAGCCGCGGCTCCAGCTCGGCCAGGAGATCATCGAGGCGATTGAGGTTAGCCTCGGTCTCACGCAGGCGGCGCAGGGCCTCGGCCTTGCGCGCCTCGAAGCCGCCGATCTCGGCGGCGTCCTCAAAGAGGCGGCGGCGCTCCTCGGGGCGCAGGGTCAGGGCGGCGTCCACCAACCCCTGATTGATCAGCGTGTAGGAGCCGCCGAGCGGCTCGGTGGCCTCGAGCACGTCGCGCAGGCGCACGCGGGCGCGGTTGATGAAGTACTCATTGTCGCCGGCGCGGGTGGCGCGGCGGGTGATGGTCACCTCGTCGAAATCCAGGGGCAGCAGGCGGTCGCTGTTGTCAATCGTCAGCGAGACCTCGGCCAGCCCGGCGGGGGGGCGGCGCCCGCCGCCGGCGTAGATCAGTTCCTCGGAGCGCTTGCAGCGCAGCGTGGTCAGGCTCTGCTCGCCGAGGACCCAGCGCACCGCGTCGGCGAGATTCGATTTCCCGCTGCCATTCGGCCCCACAATCGCGGTGATACCGGGGCGGAACTCCAGCACGGTGCGGGTGGCGAAGGTCTTGAAACCCTGGATCTCGAGGCGTTTGAGGTGCATCGCTATGGCTCATCAGCCGTTTATGCGGCTCCGCTGCACACCGACGGGATGAAAACAGGTTGTTCCTGGGAGGGCAAAGCCATCCCAGACCCTCCCACCCGGTGGGGGTCTGGGGAAATCGGGTTTCCCCAGACCCCTGCGTGAGAGCCAGGCCCTCCCGCGGGCGGGGGGATGGGGGAACCTGGTTCCCCCATGGTCACGTGAGACGGTCATGCGCATGGCGCACCACGCCCGATGCAACCGGCCCGGGAGCGCGGGCGTCCCGCCCGCATCGCGGCTCCGCGGGCACGGTGACGGCCCCCGCCCTGACCCTCCCCCGCCGGGGGCGGGAACCCGGCTCCTCCCCCCAGCGGGGGGAGGCTGGGAGGGGGGCTGAACCCTGCGCACGATGGTCACCTCAGCCGTCCATGCGGCTCCGCCGCACACCGACGGGATGCAAAAAGGTTCTTCCTGGGAGGGCTACGCCCCCCCAGACCCTCCCCGGGGCCGGGGCCTGGGTGCGCGGGCCTCCGGCCCGCGTCCGCGGGGGTATGGGGAAACCCGGTTTCCCCATACCCCTCGCCGAGGGCTTATTTTCACGTTAGGGGCGGCGCGGCCTGCGGGTATTGTACCGCACCTGCGTTCCCATTGGTCGGAAGACGCAGCCTCCCTGCATTCCGCCGGGTATCGCGTACGTATTCACATGTCTCCTAACGTGAACATAGGCTCTCGAAGAGGGGGGTGGGGAAACCGGGTTTCCCCATGCCCCCACCCGCGGGAGGGTCTGGGAGGGCTGCGCCCTCCCAGGAACAACCGTATGTTCATTGCGGTGTTGTGCGGCGCAGCCGCATGGACGGCTGGGAGCGCGGGCAGCTTGCCCGCGTAGGGGCGACGAGGGCGGGCCGCCCGCGCTCCCGGGCGCGTGGGTTACCCCAGGCGTGAACAGGTACCCCTCGGTGTACGTGTTCACATGTCTCCTGGGAGCGCGGGCAGCTTGCCCGCGGAGACGCGACGGGGGCGAAACGCCCTCGCTCGCAGGCGCGTGGGTTACCCCAGGCGTGAACAGGTACCCCTCGGTGAACCTTTGCCTTGAAGTGTGGATTGTGGTACAATCCTAAGAAATCCAGTCCCGACAAGGAGCAAAGAGTATCGGAATTCTCGGCCACGCGCGCCGCATTGCAGTGCGCTCGCTGCGCTGTACGCATGTGGTGCCGGCTCTGGCCCCGTTCCTATGCGCCGGGGGGTGCATTGAGAGCTTTGTCTTCCCAGGAATACCTCTCGCGTGAACATGGCCGGATGCGGGGAGATGGGGCGACCCGATGGCCTCATCCTCCTGGCCGACGGCCCGGGTTCACTTCCGGTGGTTCGCTGCGGCGTCTGGCCCCGAAACGGTCGGCGGCCCGGCGCCGCTCAATGTATCGAGGAGACCCATGAAGCGACAGATGCTCGGAGCGCTGGCCGGCGCGCTTGCCCTGTTCCTGGCGGCGTGCGGCGGCCAGCAACCCCAGGCGGCGGCCACCCAGCCCCCCGCGGCTGCCACCGAGGCCCCGGCGGCGGTAGCGCCGACCGCGGCCCCCGCCGCCACCGCCGCCCCCGCGCCAGGGGGCGGCGCCGCCGCGCAGCCCACCGCCGGCGGGCGCCTGCAGACGATCATCAGCCGCGGCAAGCTGATCTGCGGCGTGAACCAGGTGCTGCCTGGCTTCGGCAATGTTGACAGCGCCGGTAACTTCAGCGGCTTCGACGTGGACTTCTGCAAGGCCGTCGCCGCGGCGATCTTCGACGACCCGACCAGGGTCGAGTATCGCCCGCTCACTGCGCAGGAGCGCTTCACGGCGCTGCAGTCGGGCGAGGTGGACGTGCTGATCCGCAACACCACCTGGACGCTCACCCGCGACGGCTCGGTCGGCCTTGATTTTGGGCCGGTCACCTTCTATGACGGCCAGGGCATGATGGTGCGCAAGGACAGCGGCATCGAGAGCCTGGAAGACATGGAGGGCGCCCGCATCTGCGTGCAGACCGGCACCACCACCGAGTTGAATCTGGCCGATAACTTCCGCCAGCGCAATCTGAAGTTCGAGGCGGTGGTCTTCCAGGAGGCCGATCCGACCTTCGCGGCCTACGACAGCGGCCAGTGCGACGGCTTCACCACCGACAAGTCGGGCCTGGTGAGCTACCAGACCAAGGCCGCCAACCCGGCCGACCACAAGATCCTCGACGTGACCATGTCGAAGGAGCCGCTGGCGCCCTCCGTGCTGCAGGGCGACGCGCAGTGGGCCGACGCGGTGCGCTGGGTGGTCTTCGCGACGATCCAGGGCGAAGAGTTCGGGATCACCTCGGCCAACATCGGCACCTTTGCCAATAGCGAAGACCCGAACATCCGCCGCTTCCTGGGCATCGAGGGCGAACTGGGCCAGGGCATCGGCCTGCCCAACGACTTCGCCGCGCGGGTGATTCGCCACGTGGGCAACTATGCGGAGATCTACGACCGCAACCTCGGCCCCAATACGCCCTTCAACCTGCCCCGTGGTCTGAACACGCTCTACAGCGAGGGCGGGTTGCTCTACTCGCCGCCGTTCCGGTAGGGGCGAAACGTAGTTCGCTCATCGGCCTGCGCCCGCCCAACCCCTCCCGCGGGCAGGGGGATGGAGAAACTCCGTTTCCCCATCCCCCTGCGTGAGGGCCAGGCCCTCCCGCGGGCGGGGGGATGGGGGAACCTGGTTCCCCCATTTTCACTTAGGGTCGAAACATCGTTCACCCCATACCCGTGGGGCGAAACCCATGTCGCTCCCACGGAGCGAAACCATGGATCCCAACCGATAGGGTGCCATATGGCCGCCACCACTCCGCCCGGTCAGCCGGCGCGCATCCCCTTCTACCGCGACACGCGGGTCATTGCCATCCTCGTGCAGGTGGCCTTTGCCCTCGTGGTGATCGGGACGTTCTGGTTCCTCTACAGTACCATGATGGACGGGCTGCGGCGCGCCAACCTGCTGCCGAGTTTCGCTTTCCTGCGGCAGCCCGCCGGCTTCCCCATCAGTGAGTCGCCCATCCCCTTCGACCCCTCGCGCACCTACGGCTACGCCTTCCTGGTGGGTGTTCTCAACACTCTGCGCGTCGCGGGAGTGGGCATCGCGCTGGCCACCATCCTTGGCATCATCCTCGGCATCTGCCGGCTCTCGAGCAACTGGCTGCTGCGCAACATCGCCACCGTCTACGTGGAGATCGTGCGCAACGTCCCCCTGCTGCTGCAACTCCTCTTCTGGTTCACCATGACCCAGGCCTTTCCGCGGGTCCAGGAGGCCATCAGCCTCGGCGGGCTGCTCTTCCTGCACAACCGCGGCGTAACCATCGCCTGGCCGCGGGCCAACGCCGACTTCGGGGCCTGGACGCCCTGGCTCTGGGCCGGCCTGCTGGCCGGGGCGGGCTTCTACCTCGCGCGGCGCATCCAGTTCGCGCGACGCGACCGGCCGGGCGTGGCCCTGCCCTGGGCGCTGCTGATCGCCGGCGGGATCGCCCTGCTGGGTTTCGTGGTCACCCGCCTTCTGGCCGGCCAGTGGCCGGTGACGCTGGAGATCCCCGAATTGCAGCGTTTCGGCTTCAGCGGCGGCATTACCCTGACCACCAACTTCGCCGCCCTGCTCTTCGGCCTGGTGATCTATACCGCCACCTTCATCGGCGAGATCGTGCGCAGCGGTATCCAGGCGGTCAACAAGGGCCAGCGCGAGGCGGCCCGCGCCCTGGGGCTGACCGGCGCCCAGACCCTGCGCCTGGTGATCTTCCCCCAGGCGCTGCGGATCATCATCCCGCCCCTGACCAGCCAGTACCTCAACCTGACCAAGAACAGCAGCCTGGCCGTCGCCATCGGCTTTCCCGACCTCTTCGCGGTGGCCGGCACGACCCTGAACCAGACCGGGCAGGCCGTCCCGGTGATTATGATGGTCATGGCCTCGTACCTGAGCATCAGTCTGCTCACCTCTCTGCTGATGAACTGGTACAACAAGCGCATGCAGCTCGTGGAGAGGTGACGCCATGGCGACCGAAGCCTCCCAGCCCCGCGCCCGCGCCCCGCGTCCGAGCATCGGCGCGCTCGAATGGCTGCGCCAGAACCTGTTCAGCACCTGGTGGAACGCGCTGATCAGCATCGTCCTGCTGTTCCTGGTCTTCCAGGCGCTCAGCGGCCTGCTGCGCTGGGTCGTCACCACCGAGGGTTGGATCGCCGTGACGAGCAACGTCCGCCTCCTGCTGGTCGGGCGGTACCCGCCGGACCAGCTCTGGCGCCCCGAGCTGGTGGTCGCGCTGATCGCCGTGCTGCTCGGGCTGAGCGGCGGGGTCTGGCGGGGCATCCCGCTGGTCCTTGCCGCGGGTTTCGGCGTGGCGATGCTGGCCCTGGGGGGCCTCTCCCTGGCGCTGCCGCCCGATCAAGCGCCGCCGGTCTTCTCCACGCCGCTGTTCCTCGTTGGCGCGGCGGCCCTGGCCGCCCTGGGCATCGCCGCCGGCTGGCGCTTGCGCGAGGCCCTGCGCTGGCCGCTGGTGGCCGGGTGGATCCTGCTCTATCCCGCGGCGATCCTCATCCTGCGCGGCATGGGCGACGCCACGATCGGCACCAACCTCTGGGGCGGGCTGATGCTCACCCTGATCCTGGCGGTCAGCGGCATCGTGCTCTCCTTTCCCCTGGGGGTGTTGCTGGCCCTGGGCCGGCGCAGCAACCTGCCGGTGATCAAATGGTTCTGCGTGGCCTACATCGAGTTGATCCGCGGCGTGCCGCTGGTGACGGTGCTCTTCATGGCCTCGCTGATGTTGCCCCTGTTCCTGCCGGCGAACGTGCGCATTGATGCCGTCGTGCGCGCCATCGTCGCTGTGACGCTCTTCAGCGCGGCCTATCTGGCCGAAAACGTGCGTGGCGGGTTGCAGTCCATTCCCAGGGGCCAGGTCGAGGCGGCGCGCGCCCTGGGTCTCAATGCGGTGCAGACCACGCTGCTGATCACCCTGCCCCAGGCCCTGCGGGCGGTGATCCCGGTGCTGGTCGGCCAGTTCATCGCCCTGTTCAAGGATACCTCGCTGGTGGTGATCATCGGCCTGATGGACCTGCTGGGGGCCGCGCAGGCAGTCTACACCCAGCCCCAGTGGCTCGGCATCCCCGGCGGGGTCTGGCGCGAAACGTTCTTCGTGGTGGCGGGGATCTACTGGATCTTCAGCTTTACCATGTCGCGCGCGGCGCGCCAGATTGAAACCGATTTGAACGTGGGCAAATTGTAGGGGCGAACGATAGTGCGCCGGAGGCACGTGCAATGAACAAAACCCAGACTTCAAACGATGATATTATCATCTGCGAAAACGTCAATAAATGGTATGGCGAGTACCATGCCCTGCGCGATGTCAGCCTGCGGGTGAAGCGCGGCGAGGTGGTGGTGATCTGCGGGCCGTCGGGAAGCGGCAAGAGCACCTTCATCCGCACCATCAACCGCCTGGAGGAGCATCAGGAGGGGCGGATCATCGTGGATGGCATCGAGATGACCAGTGACATCCGCAACATTGACGCCATCCGTCGCGAGACCGGCATGGTCTTCCAGCAGTTCAATCTCTTCCCCCACCTGACGGTGCTGCAAAACATCACCCTGGCGCCGATCTGGGTGCGCAAGCAGACCCGCGCCGAGAGCGAGAAGCGCGCCCTGGAACTGCTCGAACGGGTGGGCATCCGCGAGCAGGCCAACAAGTTCCCCGGCCAGCTCTCGGGCGGGCAGCAGCAGCGCGTGGCCATCGCCCGCGCCCTGGCGATGAATCCGCGCATCATGCTCTTCGATGAGCCAACCTCGGCCCTGGATCCGGAAATGATCAAAGAGGTCCTTGACGTGATGAAGGAACTGGCGACCTCGGGCATCACCATGCTCTGCGTGACCCACGAGATGGGCTTCGCCCGCGAGGTGGCCGACCGGGTGGTGTTTATGGACCGCGGGCAGATCGTGGAGGAAAACACCCCGGAGTTGTTCTTCGAGAACCCGCGGCACGAGCGGACCAGGCTCTTTTTGTCGCAGATCCTGTAGGCTGCGCCGCCGCCGGAATGGGTAGCGAAACGTACGTGTTCACATGTCTCCTGGGAGCGCGGGCATCTTGCCCGCGTATCCGCGACGAGGGCGGGACGCCCGCGCTCCCAGGCGCGTGGGTTATCCCAGGCGTGAACAGTTACTGGCGAAATCAGGGTTCCCCCCGCCCCTGCCTGATAGGGCCAGGCGGTACGTGGATATGCGCGCCTCTGCCGGCGCCACTGGCGGAGTTCCCCCCGCCCCTGCCTGATAGGGCCAGCCGCTACCCTTACGCCTCGACGATGCGCAACTCGCGCGCGAAGGTGGTGAGGCTGCGGGCGCCGTCTGCGGTGATCACCACGTCGTCTTCGATGCGCGCGCCGGTGACGCCGGGCAGGTAGATCCCCGGCTCGACCGTGAAGGTTGTGCCGGGGCGCAAGGGTTCGTCATTGCCGGCGACGATGTTCGGCGGCTCGTGGGTCTCGAGGCCAAACCCATGGCCGGTGCGGTGGATGAAGTGCGCACCGTAGCCCCCCTGCTCGATCACCGCCCGCGCCGCCGCGTCAATCGCCGCGCCGCTGGCCCCCGGACGGGCCGCGGCGCGCCCCGCCGCATTCGCCCGCAACACCAGGTCGTAGATCCGGCGCGCCACGTCTCCCGGCGCGCCAATGGCCACCGTGCGCGTTATGTCGGAGATGTAGCCCTGGTAGCGCGCGCCGCAGTCGAGGATCACCAGGTCGCCGGGTTGCAGCGGGCGGTCACTGTTGCTGTGGTGCGGATTGGCCGCGTTGGGCCCCGAGGCGACGATGTTCTCGAAGCTCTCGCTATCGGCGCCGGCGGCGAGGATGGTCTCGGAGCACAGACGCGAGACCTGGCGCTCGGTCATGCCCGCGCGGATCTGGGCAATGGTGCGCTCCAGGGCGCTCTCGACGATCCGCACCGCCTGTTCGATGGCCGCCAGTTCCGCCGCATCCTTCACCATGCGCAGATCGGCGAGGATGGGAGTGGCGTCGCGGGTGCGCAGATCGGGGAGGGCAGCCTCGAGGGCGCGCAGTTCCATCACGCGCATGGCGGCATACTCGATAGCCAGGGTGCGCCCGCGGGCGTCAGGCCCGAAGGCTGCGGCGACGGCGGCGGCCAGGGCCGCCGCGGGACCCTCGGCGTCGTGCCAGGGGAAGAAGCGCATGGGGATGCGCGCGGCGGCCCCGGCGCGCCCGTGCTCCAGGGCCGGGATGACGCAGCACGGCGGCGCCCCATCGGCAGGCACGAGCGCCAGGGTCAGGCGTTTGCCGGGGTGGAAGCTCAGCCCGCTCAGGTAGGCCAGGTTGGCGTCGGGCATAAGCGCCAGTCCGTCGAGCCGCTGGTCGCGCAGGGCCTCGATGAGGTGCTGAAGGCGTTGGGAGTGCATGCTGGCTCCTTGCTGAACACCACAGCGGGGGCGGCGTTCTCACCCAATCTTGCTGCGGGCGGGGGGATGGGGAAACCCGGTTTCCCCATCCCCCTGCGTGAGGGCCACGCCCCCCAAACCCTCCCGCGGGCGGGGGGATGGGGGAACCTGGTTCCCCCATAGTCACGTGAGACGGTCATGCGCATGGCGCACAACACCGCGATGACCATGGCCTGGGAGCGCGGGCGTCCCGTCCGCGCCACGGCGCCGCGGGCACGGCGCCGGCCCCCGCCCTGACCCTCCCCCCCTGGGGGCGGGCACCCGGCTCCTCCCCCCAGCGGGGGGAGGCTGGGAGGGGGGCTGAACCCTGCGAACGATGGTCACCTCAGCCGTCCATGCCGCCGGGCGGCACACCGCCCAATGAAAACGGGGGTATGGGGGAACCTGGTTCCCCCATGTTCACGTTAGCCGTCCATGCCGCCGGGCGGCACACCGCCCAATGAAAACGGGGGTATGGGGGAACCTGGTTCCCCCATGTTCACGTTAGCCAGCGGGAGGCAAGGCCCCGCGAGCGGCCAGTTCCTGCGGCAACAGCGCATGGTACAGGAAGCTATGCACCGGAGTGGGCACGCCGGCGGCCTGGCCGAGGCGCACCACCGCGCCGTTCTGGGCCTCCAGTTCCGACGGGCGGCCCTCCATCATATCGCGTTGCATCGAGGCGGTAGACTCGTAAGGCAGCGTGTCGAGGAACCGCAGCGTCGCGTCGGCCTGCATCGGGTCGAGGGCCACCCCGCGGGCGTTGGCCACCGCCACCACTTCGCGCAGCGCTGCCTGGGCCAGCGCGCGGGTGCCGGGCAGGCGCAGCCAGACGCCGATCGGCGCGCGCGTGACGGCGCCGAGGCCGCTCCAGGTACACACGAGCATAAACTTTTCCCAGATCGCCACGTGGATGTCGGGCGGGACGATGGCGCCAAAGCCCGCCTCGCTGAAGGCGGCCCGCAGGGTCTCGACCCGGGCGCTACGCCGGTTATCCAGCTCGCCGAAGATGATCGTCGGCTCGGCCCCCACGTGGCGAATGACCCCCGGAGCGGCGATGTAGGCGATGATGCGGCACAGCCCGCCGAGCACGCGCTCCGGCCCCAGGGCCGCCGCGAGGATGTCGGGGGCCTCGACGCCGTTGAGCAGCGGCAGCACCACCGTCGCGGAGCCGATCAGTGGGGCCAGCGTGGGGGCCGCCTCGACGAGTTGCCAGGTCTTCACCGCCACCAGCACCAGATCCACGGGGCCGATGGCCGCGGGGTCGCCGGTGGCGCTGGCGGGGCGCGCGCTGAAGGCCCCCTGTGGGCTTTCAATGCGCAACCCGGCCGCCCGCGCGGCCTCCAGGTGCGCCCCACGGCCAATCAGATGCACCTCGTGGCCGGCCCGCGCCAGATGCGCGCCAAAGTAACCACCCACCCCGCCCGGACCAAAAACGGCGATGCGCATCGCGACCTCCTCACAACTCCACACGCAGGCGCAGGTTCCCCAGGCGCACCTCGTCCCCCTGTTTGAGCGGCGTGGCCTGGCGCGGGCTTAGCCGGGCCGCGTTGAGAAAGGTTCCATTGGTGCTGTCGAGATCCTCGATCATAATCTGGCCGGCCTGCACGAAGAGGCGCGCGTGGCGGCGGCCCACGCCGAGATTGATCCCGTCGTAATCGGTCAGATCCACATCGGGGAAGAAATTGCTCACCGCGTCGGCCCGCCCGACCAGGGCCTGCGGCGCGGCCGGCAGCGCCACCACGGCGCCCGAGGGCTGCACAATCAGCCGCGCCGGGGCCAGGGTGGCCCGCGGCGGCAGAGCAGGCGCCACCGGCGGCGGGGCTGGCATGACCGGCTGGGGCGGTGGAGCCGGCGTGACCGGGCGGGGCGGCGGGTAGACGGGTTGGGGCGGCACGCCGCCGTGGGCCGGCGTGGGGGCCGCCGGGCGCGGCGCGCCGAGCAGAGGCGCGCCGCAGTTGTCGCAGAAGGCCTCGCCGGGGATGACCGCCACCCCGCACTGCGGGCAGAGAGACGGCCCGGCAGGAGCAGGGGCGGCGACCGGGCGCCCCGGGGCGGTCGCCGGCGGCGGCGCGGCCGGACCCTGCGCGGGCACCGGGATCATGACCGCGCCACACTGGTCGCAGTAGCGCGCGGAAGGGGGATTTTCAACACCACATTGCGGACAGAACGGCATAGGTTCCCACTCCCAGGTATCGGTGCGGTGCGTAGCGTTTGACGTCGTGGCGATAAGACTGCGCCCGGAAACGGCTTGTTGCAGGGTACTATAGCACACGCCGCGCCGCCTGCAACCAGGGCTACATCAACGTCCGGTGGATCGTCCGCGCCGTGGGCGTCATGGTCTTTGAATACATACTCCGCTCTCGCCCGCGCCGGCGACCTTCGCATCCCCTAGCCGAGGGCTTATGGTTTTTGAATACATACTCCGCTCTCGCCCGCGCCGGCGGGCTTCGCAGAGGCTCGCCCGCGGCTTCAGTCGCCGGGCGGACGACTCTGACCTGGCCCTGGCCTGCAACCAGGAGTTGCCCGTGTGTCCCGTCCCACTGCTATAATGCCATGCACGCCAATCAGGACACGAGGGAGCAGCATCCATGGACCTCACCGCTGGCTACGAGATGTTTCTGACCGACGAGCACGCCATGCTGCGGCAAACGGTGCGCCAGTTTGCCGAGCAGGAGGTCGCGCCGTTCATTCGCGCCTGGGACCGTTCGGGCGCCGAGCAGCACGAAGGCCCCGAAACGCGCCCGCACATCCGCCCTGTGCTGAAGCGCATGGGCGAGCTGGGCTTCCTGGGCATCTGCCTGCCCCGGCGCTACGGTGGCGCGGGGATGGACTACCTGGCCCTCGCGGTGGTCTGCGAGGAACTCGAACGGGTAGACAGCTTCCTGCGCGTGGTGATGTCGGTGCATACCGGCCTCAACTCGCTGAGCCTCTTCCAGTGGGGCAGCGAGGAGCAGAAGCAGCGTTACCTGGTGCCCCAGGCCCGCGGCGAGCAACTCGCCGGCTACTGCCTCACCGAGCCTGATTCGGGCACCGATGCCGCCGCCATGCGCGCCACTGCCCGCCGCGACGGCGATAGCTACATCCTCAACGGCGAAAAGACCTGGATCAGTCTGGCCGATATTGCCGACAACTTCCTGGTAATGGCCAGGACCGATCCGGACCGGGGCGCGCGCGGCATCTCGGCCTTCATCGTCGAGCGGCGCTGGCCCGGGGTCTCCAGTCAGCCCATCCACGGGAAGCTGGGGGTGCGCGCCGGTAACACCGGCAGCGTCATTTTTCAGGATGTGCGCGTGCCCGCCGCCAACCGCCTCGGCGAAGAGGGCGAGGGCTTCAAAATCGCCATGGCCGCCCTCGACAACGGGCGCTACACCGTGGCAGCCGGCGCCACCGGGCTGATCCAGGCCAGCCTGGAAGCCAGCCTGCGCTACGCCCGCGAACGCCACACCTTCGGCAAGCCGATCGCCGAGCATCAACTGGTCAGGCGCATGCTCAGCCACATGGTCCGCAAGCTCGACACCTCGCGGCTCCTGGTCTATCGGGCGGGCTGGATGAAGAACCGCGGCCTGCGCAACACGCGCGAGACCACCCTGGCCAAGTGGCATGCCACGGTATCGAGCTTCGAGTCCGCCGATGATGCCATTCAGATCCACGGCGCCTACGGCTACGCCGACGAGTATCCGGTGGAGCGCTACCTGCGCAACGCCCGCGGGGCGGTGATCTACGAAGGCACCCGCGAATTGCAGGAGTTGTTGCAGGCCGATTTCGCCCTCGGGTACCGCATCAACCCGCCGCTGCGCTGCGAACTCCCCGCGTATGACGCCGAGGCGTGGGGTTGACAGCCGGGCGGAAAACGAGGATTATACGCGCCTATCAAGAACGTGTTCACATGTCTCCCGGGAGCGCGGGCATCTTGCCCGCAGAGATGCGACAAGGGCGGGGCACCCTCACTCCCAGGCACGTGTGTTACCAGGTGTGAACAGGTACCCTATCAAGTCTCCGGGACAAGGGACGGAGAACGTGGTACAATCGGTGGCGTTACAGGTGCCGGTAGGGTGTCGCGCAGGCGACGCCCCGACGAAGGAGCTTGGGCATGCACATCGTCGTGTGTATGAAGCAGGTCCCTCGGGACAACTCGGTCAAGATCAACCCTGACCTGAGCATCAACGCTGACGGGATCGAGAAGATCATCAACCTGTTCGACGAGTACGCGATCGAGGAAGGGATTATCTGGAACGAGAAGCACGGCGGGAAGCTGACCGTTCTCTCGATGGGCACCGACGAGTGGGTTGAGCAGATGCGCCGCGCCCTGGCCATGGGCGCCACCGACGCGCTGCTGCTGAAGGATCCGGCCTTTGCCACCCTCGACACCATCGCCGCGGCGAAGGTGGTGGCGGCGGCGATCCGCAAGCTTGGCGATGTGGATCTGATCCTCACCGGCCGGAACAGCACCGACGATGAGAGCGGCGCCTTCGCCCCCGCTCTGGCGCGGGTCCTGGGCTGGCCCCAGCTCACCTATGTGGGGAAGGTGATTGATGTCAATCCCGGCAGCAAGACGATCAGCGTCGAGCGGCATCTGGAGACGGTGGTGGAGACGGTGACCGCGCCGTTGCCCGCCGTGGTGAGCGTGATCAAGGATATCAACAACCCGCGCTATCCCTCGCTGCTGAAGATCAAGAAGGTCGCCAAGGTGGAGCCGCCGGTGTGGACGGCAGCCGATCTGGGCGTCACCGGTCTTGCGCCGACGGTCACGGTGACGCAGCGCGTGCCGCCGCCGCCGCGTCCGAGCGGCGAGATGATCGACGGCCCCGACGCGGCCGCCAAGGTGAAGAAACTGGTCGATAAGCTGCTGGAGAACCAGATTATCTAGCGCAGACGTTGCCCCCGCGCCCGTGGCGCGGGCATGCGCTGGCAGCGTTGTGTCGCAGGAGGAACATATGCCGGGCGTACTGGTTTATGTGGAGCAGGTAGACGGCGAGATCGCCGCCGTGACACGGGAGTTGCTGGGCAAGGGCAAGGAACTGGCGGCCGCCCTCGGTGGCCCGTTGAGCGCGGTGGTAGTGGGCAGCGGCGTGGGCGCGGTGGCCGAGAAAGTGACAGCCTACGGCGCCGATACGGTGTATACCGTTGATGACCCGCGGCTCTCCCCCTACACGACCGACGGGCACGTGGCCGCGGCGAAGGTCGCCGTGGCCGCGGCGCAGCCGGCGCTGATCCTCGCCGGGGCCAGTTTCCAGATGCGCGACTTCGGCGCGGCCCTGGCCGCCGATCTGGACGCCGGGCTGGTGGTGGACGCGATCGATCTGAAGGCCGAGGGTGGCGCGGTGACCGCCGTGCGCCCATCCCACGGCGGAAACGTGATCAATACCTACGCCTTCGCCACTGGCCGCCCGGTGGTGGCCCTGGTGCGCAAGCAGAGCTTCCCCGAGGCGCAGCCCGGCGCCGCCGCCGGCAGCGTGCAGGCCCTGGCCCTCGATGGCGCGGAGATCCGCACCACCGTGAACAATGTCGCGCCGAAGACCGGCGCGGTCAACCTCACCGACGCGGCCATCATCGTGACCGGCGGGCGCGGCCTGGGCGACAAGGACAACTACTACAAGCTCATCCCGCCTCTGGCCGAGGCCCTCGGCGGCGCCTACGGCGCCTCGCGCGCCATCGTGGACGCCGGCTGGGTGCCCTATGAGCACCAGGTCGGCCAGACCGGCAAGACGGTCTCGCCCAAGCTCTACGTGGCCTGCGGCGTCTCCGGGGCCATCCAGCACCTGGCAGGTATGCGCACCAGCCGCAATATCGTGGCGATCAACAAGGACGCCGAAGCGCCGATCTTCCGGGTCGCCACTTTCGGCCTGGTCGGCGATGTGAACGAGGTGCTGCCCCTGCTGACCCAGGAATTGAAGAGCCGCCTTAGCCGGTAGGATCGGAGGGTGGAGAACCCTGGTTTCCTCGCACCCTGGCATCTCCGAGGGAGGGTGTGGGAGGGTAAATCCCTCCCACACCCTCCCTTGCTCATGCCGGTATGCGGAATTGTGAAGAAAAACTCCCGAAATTGGTATGGACGTGGTGCGATCTTTTCGCTATACTACCTTGTACAAGATAACGACGCATGCCGACCGTGGCGGCGGCGCTGTCCATATATGGTCTGACAGCCAGATTGCGACAACGCGTTTTCTGCGGGATGGCAGGCTCGCTCTGTTCCACTCTCCCCGAACCTGTCGGGATGGCGTGTCAGGCCAGCAGGTCGAAAGGATTACAAGCTATGAGCGCACTCATTCTCCTTGCTGTGGCTGTCGTTCTCGCCCTCGTCTCCGTCGCCGCGCTACGCAAGGTTCAGCAGGCTCCCGCCCGCGTCGTTATCGAGCCAGACACGCTCCTGCGTCGCCGCCGCCGCCAGTAGGCCCAACCGGCTACACAGTACGCCACCACGTCTCTTCGCTGATCCGTCGTACCTGTTCACACTCGGGGTCATCCACGAGCCTGGAAGTGAGGGTGTTCCGCAACCCTCCCACCGGGTGGGGGATGGGGAAACCTGGTTTCCCCATCCCTCTGCTTGAGGGCTGCGCCCCGCACACGTGGGGACACCAGGTTTCTTCACACACCTCCTCCGAGGGCTTCTTTCCACGTTGGCATTAGCAGGCTTTCATTGGGATGCGGGAAGCAATCCTCTATACTGAGAGGCGGCAGTGGAACTTCCACCGCCGCCTTCTCGTCTATCCATCGTGGTCCCTGCTGCCGCGGGCTTCCCGCGATGGATCCTGATCGGGTTGCCTGACGGTATGCGTAGCGTGCGAGGAGCCGGTTGTGTCCCGAGCCGTCCGTCGTTTGCTTCCCATTCTCCTGGTGGTGCCGATCCTGACCGCCGCCCTGGCGCAGACAGGGCGGGCCGCTCCCCCCGCCGCGGAGGCGATCAGCCTGACCGCCCGTCCCGCCTATGAGGGCGTCTTTCGCCCCAACCGGTGGATGCCGATCGTGGTTGAAGTGGCCAACGAGGGCGCTGACCGGAACGTGGAGCTGCGCGTGGGCACCCGCGAGGGCGCCCGGTACGCGACGGTGGTTGCGTTGCCTCACCGTGGGCGTAAGGTGGCGCCTGTCTATGTCTTCCTGACCCCTGCCTCGCGGCGGCTGCGGGTGCAGGCACTCGACGCCGATCAGGAACTTGCCGCTACGACCCTGCAACTCCCTCCCTTCAACCCCCAGGCCCGTTACGTCGCGGTGATGGGGCAGGAGGGCGCGCCAGCGCCCCCCCTGCCCGCGCGGCTCTCCGGCGGCTCCGTGCTCGTCCCGATCCTGTTGCGCCCCGAAGATATGCCTGAGCACGCCCTGGGTTTCAGCGCGTTCGATACGGTCGTTCTGGAAGATGCCCCCACCGAGGCGTTGAACGAACGCCAGCGCGCGGCGCTCGGCGAGTGGGTGCTCCGCGGCGGCCAGGTGATCCTCGGCGGCGGGGACGGTCTGCGCCGCTCGCTGGCCGGCCTGCCCGCGATCTTGCGGACGGTAACAGTGACCGCGGTTGAGCCGGCGCCCGCCGCGACGCTGTTCGGGGCCGATGCCGGGGCCGGGTCGGTGCCGCTGGCCCGCGTGACGCCCCTGCCAATCGCCGGCGCGCCCGCTCCCTACGCCGTGCCGCTGTTTGCCGACGCAAGCGTGGCCGCTCTGGAGCAGAGCCTGGGGCGCGGCGTGATCACTGTGGCGCCCTGGCCGCTGGCGCATCCTGCGGTGCGCGCGTGGGCCGAGGCGCCGGAGGTGTGGGAGGTGTTGATGCATCCCCTTGCGCCTCCGCCCCCGGGCTTCGAAGCTCAGGCGCTGAGCCTGGATGGTTTCCTCGAAGGCAGCCTGGCCGCCAGCCTCACCAGCCTCCCGGCCCTGGAGTTCCCGCCCCTGGGTTTGCTGGCCGGATTGCTGCTGGCCTACATCGTCCTGGTCGGGCCGGTCACCTATCTGGTGTTGCGCCGCTTCGACCGACAGGCCTGGGGATGGGTCGTGGCGCCGGCGATCACCCTGCTCTTTACCGGGTTAACCTATGGCCTCGGATACGTCCAGCGGGGCGGCGACGTGCTGCTGGCCTCGGTCAACCTGATCGAGTCGCTTGACGCCCATGGCGACGTGGCGCGTCTGCGTTCCTTCGTGGGGCTGTTCTCGCCCGAACGGCGCAACTACAGCCTGCGCGTCGCGGCGGCGAACGACGCCGCTCTGTTGCTGCGCCCAGTCTCTATCCAGGGGCCGTGGGACCCTGGCGCCGCCGGTGGCGGGGTGTTTCTCCAGGAAGCTGAGGCGGGCGCGAAGGCCGATGCCTTCGAAGTGGCCCAGTGGTCCATGCGCGCGCTGGGCGCCGATGTGATTACCAGCACGACCGGACTTGCCGCGCGTATCACCATCGCCGGCGACGAGGTGCGTGGGGAGGTCGAGAACCGTGGCGATCAGGCGCTGGCGGATGTCGCCCTGGTGCAGGGCAATCGGGTGGCGCGGCTGGGCGATCTGGCCCCGGGTGAGCGGCGCAGCGCTCTCCTGCAGCGCCAGCGCGTGGCCCAGCCGGGGTTGTTTGGGCCGGTCATCCCTCTGGGCTACCTGATCTACAGCGATGAAATTGACCGTCAGGGCCAGCCCGGCGGCCAACCGCTGGCCGCCGGGTTGCAGCAACGGATCCGCATTCTCGACGCCTTCTACAGCTACGGGTTGGCCCTTCAGAACGGTCAGCCGCTGGTGATCGCCTGGAGCAGCGCGGCAGGTCTGTCGCTGGCCCTCGAAGGGACGCGGGCAAGCAGCCAGCATACGACGCTCATCACCGCAACGCCCCGCATAACGGTTGCTGGCGATACGCTGAGCCTGGGGCGGGGTTGGCTCGCCTCCCGCTTTGAAAGCCCCGGCACCACGAGTTGTATGGGCGGTCAGGGGCTGGGCCTGCTCGTGCGGCCCGATCCGGCAGTGGTGAACCTGGTGTTGCCCCGCGACCTGTACGGGCTGCGCCCCGAGGCGATGACCCTGGAGACGGGCGCCGATGGTCCCTGGCAACCGACCACCGTGGTTGAGCTGTACAATTGGAACGCAGGCGCCTGGGAGGCGCAAAGCCTGATGCGCCGTTCGCAGCCCATCGAGGCCCCCGAGCGCTTCCTGGGCAGCAATGGCGCCATCCGGGTGCGGTTGAGCTACCCCCACGGCGAGGCCGCACCCGGATGCGTGTATGTAGATGCCACGTTGAAGGGACGCATGCCATGACCCCGGCCATCGAGACGGTCAATCTCACCCGGCGCTATGGCCGCATGGTTGCCCTCGACCACCTGAACCTGACGGTGGCCCGGGGAAGCATTTACGGCTTTATCGGCCCGAACGGCGCCGGCAAGACGACCACCCTGCGCCTGCTCGCCGGTCTGATCGAGCCGACCTCCGGCGAAGTGCGCTTGATGGGGCAACGGCTCATCCCCGGCGGCGGCCAGCGCCTGGTGGGCTACATGCCCGACTTCTTCGGCGTCTACGACGATCTGCGGGTCTGGGAGTATCTCGATTTCTTCGCCCGCTGCTATGGTCTGGAAGCGGCGCGCCGGCGCCGGACGGTTGATGAGTTGCTCAACCTAGTCGATCTGGCCGATCGGCGCAACGCCTATGTGCAGAGCCTGTCGCGGGGTATGCAGCAACGGCTCTGCCTGGCCCACGCGCTGGTGCATGATCCGCCCGTGTTGCTGCTTGACGAGCCGGCGAGCGGGCTGGACCCGCGGGCGCGAGTGGAGTTGCGGGAATTGTTGCGCACCCTGCGCGACATGGGCAAGACGGTGCTGGTTAGTTCGCACATTTTGAGCGAACTGGCCGAGGTGTGCAACGAGATCGGGATCATCGACAGCGGCAAGATGATTGTCAGCGGTCCGGTAGAGACGGTCCGCCGGCAGTTGGAGGGCAGCGCCCGGCTGCGCATCCGCGTGCTGCGGGGCCTGGAGACGGCCCGCGCCTTGCTGCAGCGCGTGGCGGCCACGCCAGAGGAGGGACTGCCGCGGCTCCGCGGGGTGCGGGCCGATCCGTCCGACGAGGCGGTCGTGCTGGTCGAGGTGGAGGAGAGCGATGAGGAGCGGCAGGCGGCGCTACTGACGCGCCTGGTACAGGCGGGAGTGGTGGTCAGCGAATTTCGGGCGCAGGCGGAGAACCTGGAGGAGTTGTTCTTGCGTCTGACCGCGGCGGAGTAAGCGTTTATGCGGGGGATACGTCTTCAGCGACCGCAGATCAACCCGATTATCGTGCGCGAAGCGCGCACACGCATGCGGGGCGCGCGGCCCTACGTCGTGCTGACCGTGTTTCTCGCGCTGCTGGCCCTCGCTGGCGTGGGGATCTTTCAGTTGATGGCGCAGCAGGCGCGCTTTGGCGGCGTGCTCCTGAGCGCGCAGGTGGGCCAGGGGCTTTTCAAAGGTCTGGCCTTTGTCGAGTTGCTGCTGGTGGTCTTTCTGGCGCCAGCGATGACCAGCGGGGCCATCAGTGGTGAGCGTGAAGGGTTGACCTACGACATGCTCATGGCTACGCCCCTGCGGCCCGAACAGGTGCTGTGGGGCAAACTGGTGGCGGCGTTGAGTTACCTGTTCGTGCTGATCTTCGCCGCCGTGCCGGTGTTCAGTGTGGTATTCGTCTTTGGCGGGGTCGAGCCGATGGCCCTGCTGAAGGCGTTGGCGCTGCTGGTGATGACGACCATCTTCTTCGGGACGCTGGGCCTGTTCTGCTCAGCCTTGCTCCAGCGGACGACGCGGGCGACGGTGGTGGCCTACGCGCTGGTCTTGCTGCTGCTGGGCGTACCGCTGCTCCTTGCGACGGTCTGGGGACAATTCTCGACCCCCCCGGGGCAGGCGCCGCCGCCGCCGCTGGTGTACCTGCAGCCCTTCAGCGCGCTGACGGCGATTACCACGATCACGCCCTCCGCCGACCAGGCGATGAACTTCTTCGGCTATGGCGATCCCCTGAGCGGCCTGCCGTTCCTGACGCTGCTGTGGCCCGGGGTGATCCACTACGGGCCGGCGGGGCCGGTTGTGGTGCCGGTCTACCGGGCGACGCTGATCTTCTACGGCCTGCTGACGGTCCTGCTCAGTTGGGCCACGGCGCATCTGATGGGGCCGGGGCGACGCTGGCGTCCGCGCCGCAGCGATCTGGGGTTCGTCCTGCTGCTGCTGGTGATCGGCCTGGCGGCCTATGTCTGGCGCGACTGGTGGCACGTGGCGCCGCCGCGGATGGGGTGAGCGATCAAACAGGGAAGCCCGCTGTTCCGGGTTTCCCGATCGGCGGTCCCCTTGTTGGGGGCGGGAGTGCGGCTCCGCCGCACACGAACAGGATGAACATAGGTTGTTCTTGGGAGGGCGCAGCCCTCCCACACCCTGCGGGTGGGGATCTGGGGGGAAACCCGGTTTCCCCAGCCCCCTGCGTGAGGGCGCAGCCCTCCCACACCCTGCGGGTGGGGATCTGGGGGGAAACCCGGTTTCCCCAGCCCCCTGCGTGAGGGCGTAGCCCTCCCACACCCTCCCGCGGGCGGGGGTCTGGGGGGAAACCCGGTTTCCCCAGCCCCCTGCGTGAGGGCGTAGCCCTCCCACACCCTCCCGCGGGCAGGGGTCTGGGGGAACCAGGTTCCCCCATGGTCACATCAGGCTGCGCAGCACCCCCACGACGCGACCCTGGATGCGCACATTCTCGGGGGAGGTATAAATGGGTTGCATGGCGCTGTTGGCAGGCTGGAGGCGGATGCGGTCCCCCTCGTGGTAGAACTTCTTGAGGGTCACCGCATTCTCATCAACGATCCATGCGGCGACCATCTGGCCGTTCTCGGCGTCCTCCTGGTGGCGCAGCAGCACGATGTCGCCATCGTCGATCAGCGCGTCGATCATGGATTGGCCGCGCACCCGCAGGGCGAACACATCCTTGAGCTTTTCCGGGGGGACAATCTCGGCGGGCACGTCGATCTTCTCGGCGGACGCTGGATCCACCTCTTGCGGGTCGGGGAGCGGGGAGCCGGCAGTGATCACCCCGAGCAGCGGCACCTGGCCGCCTCTGCCGGTCAGGCTGAGCGGGACAAACTCGTTCTCTTTCCGCGCCAGCGTGATCCCGCGCGACACTTTCCCCTCCCGATTGATCCAGCCTTTCTCCTTCAGGGCCTTGAGGTTGTAGGCCACCACCGAGGTCGAGCTAATATTGAGCTTACTCTTGATATCGCGAATGGCTGGCGCGTAGCCGTTCTTACGTATGAACTCCTCAATGTAATCCAGCATCTCTTTCTGACGCTGAGAAAGCCCATTGCCTCTACGCATGTCTCCCCATCCTTTCTCTGGCCGCAGCCCGGATGGGGCCAACGGCGAGCTTCCGATACACGATGCGCGCTACGCGAACCAGTATGCACTGTGCGTGCAGAACGGCACAGCCGGCTGTGCCGGAGTAGAACTTTTGTCGCAAGTATAGCAAAGAAAACACTTGTGCGTCAAGAGGGCGGGCCGTTGCCGATGTCGTTGGGGCTTGCCCCGCGCCGTTGAGTCATTCGTGCTGCTGGCAGCTACCCTGGTAGACCTTCGTGCGGCTGCGCCGCACACTGCCGTGATGAAAGAGTTGTTTTTGGGCGGGCGGCGCCCTCCCAGCGCCTGCCGTGGGCGGGGGGATGGGGAAACCGGGTTTCCCAACACCCCTGCGAGCGGGCGGCGCCCTCCCAGCGCCTGCCGCGGGCGGGGGGATGGGGAAAGCGGGGTTCCCCATTTTTAATCGGATTTCGGGGCGTCTCTATGACGCTGTGGCAGCGTGCTATAATCGCGGGTATGGAGCAGGTGATCGCAGTTGATCTGGGGGGCACGTTTCTGCGCGCCGCGCTGGTGACGGCGCGGGGGCAGGTGCTGGCCCACGAGCGTGTTCCCACGCAGGTTGAAGCCGGCCCCACGGCGGTGATCGGGCGGGTGGTGGAGTTGATCGAGCGTATGCGCGCCCGCCTGCCCGAGGAAGCGACCCTGCTTGGGGTGGGCATCGGCGCGCCCGGCCCCCTCGATCCGGCCACGGGGGTGGTCTACTCGCCGCCCAATATGCCCGGCTGGCACACGGTGCCTCTGCGGTCCATGGTCGCTGAGGCCACCGGGCTGCCGGTGGAACTGGGCAATGACGCCAATGTCGCCGCGCTGGGCGAGTGGCGCTTCGGGGGTGGCCAGGGCCGGCAACATCTGGTCTATGTCACCGTGAGCACCGGCATTGGTGGCGGGGTGATCACCGACGGGCGCCTGCTGTTGGGGCGCATGGGCGCGGGCGCCGAGTTGGGGTTTATGGTGCTCGATACCGAACGGGGCGCGGTGTGGGAGGATCTGGCCTCGGGCACGGCCCTTGGGCGCGCCGCTGCCGCGGCGATGCCCGCGCGCCCGGAGAGCCTGTTGCATCAGCGGGCCACCCCGGCCACGGTGACCGGCGCCGACGTGGCCGCCGCGGCGGCTGCGGGCGACGCGCTGGCGACCGAGTTGATGGCCCGTGAGGCGCGGCTGCTCGGGTTGGGGTTCGCTTCGATCCTGCACGTCTTTAGCCCCGAGGTGCTGATTGCCGGCGGCGGGGTGATCTTGAACAACCCGGGCTTGCTCGAACAGGCCCGCGCAATTGCCTACGCCCACGTGAAGGTGGCTCTCTATCGCGATGTGCCGATCATCGCCGCGACCCTGGGCGATCACGCCGGCCTGCTCGGCGCTGCCGCGCTGGCGCTGGCCGCCCACGAGCGCTAAGCGATGCTGTGGTGTAAGTGTTCACATGGTTCCTGGGAGCGCGGGCAGCTTGCCCGCGGAGACGCGACGCGGGCGGGACGCCCGCGCTCCCAGGCGCGTGGGTTACCCCTAGTTTGAACACTTAGGCATGGTTCAAAACCTGCGGTTTGCGCTTGACCGTCTGGCGGGGAGGTGTGGAGGGGCCAGGCCCCTCCACACCCATCCCCGTGGTCCCGTGTCGAGGCAAACGGTCACGCGCGTTTGAACCACGCCTTACGCTGCGATCATCATTGTAGGTGTGAACCGTCTATGGGCTATGCTGACCCATCGCCAGTTGCGCGGAACGCCGCGCGCCAGCGCACGCTGCTGCTGGCCTGGCTGACGCTGCTGTTCTTTTTTGCCCTCTTTGCCGGGATGCTCGCCTGGGCGCTATGGACCGGGCGTGAAGTCTACCGCGCGGCTACCGAGCCGCGTGAAGCGGTGTTGATTGTGCGCGGCCCCGCCGAGTCGATCGCCTGGCGACCGGCCCATCGAACGGTGTACCAGGCCCCACGTGACGAGCAGCCGCTGTCCGAGGGTGATTCGGTGCGGATCGTCGCGTCGGCCGGCTACGGGCAGTTGGCCAGTGTGCGTCTGTTCGAGGAGAGCCAGCTTGATCTGTGGGCCGGCGCCGAGGTGGCCATCGAGGCGCTGCGCACCAGTCGCTGGCACAGCGGCACCCTGGAGATTGCCGTGCGCCAGCGTGCCGGCTATGTGCGCTACGACATCACGCCCAACCAGCGCTATGCGCAGGCGCGTTACACGGTGCGCGTAGCCGATGCGCGGCTTGATCTGGCGCCCGGGGGCAGTTACAGCGTCGAGTTGCTTCCTCCCGAGCGCGCGGTGCTGCGGCCCGATGGCGGCAATGCCCTCTCCGCCGATGTGGCGGTGCGCAGCGGCGTGGCGCTGGTCCATGGCGCCGACGGGCGCAGCGTCGAGGTGCGGCCCCGCGAACGCCTGGTGATCGATCCGGCCGGCGTGCCCGGCCTGGTGGTCCCCGCCCGCTGGGAATTGATCCGCGATGGCGGTTTCAGCCAGTTCAGCGAGGTAGAGTATAACAATACCACGCGCCAGGATGACCCGACCCTGCCCAGGGCCACCACCTGGCGGGTCTACTCCGGCCCGGCATTGCCGCTCGAACAACGGGGGTTCTTCCGCCTCTCGCCGATCTGCCGCCCCCAGCTCCCCGAAGGGAGTTGCGGCCCCGATGACCGGCGCGTGGCCGCCTGGTTCTACCGGCCCGGCAACCAGACCAGCGGCTTTACCACGGGCATCAAACAGGACCTGGGACCGCGGGGCGAGGGGATCGATATCTCGGAGTACCGCTCCTTGCGCTTTTCGCTCTGGGCGCGCATTCTCTACCAGTCGCTCAATGACGTCGGCGACCGCGGCACGGAGTGCCCGGTGATGATCCGCCTGGTGGCGAAGCGCACTTCTCCGGCTGATGCGGAGGAGGAACGGGTGGTGTGCGTCTACAGCGATAACGATGATCGGCCGCCGCAGGTGACTCAGCCCGGCGTGACCTATATCCCTGTGGAGCGGGCCGTCTGGGCCAATATCAGCTTCGATTTGCGCGATGAAGGCTGGCTCCCCGACTATCGCCTGTTGCGCAGCATCGAGATCTATGCCAATGGCCACGACTATGATTCGCGCGTGACCGAGGTGTCGCTGATCGGTGAGCAGTGAAGGTCAGGGGATCTGCCTGATCTTCTCGCCCTTAGAGGCTGTCCAATATAAGATCACCGCGCTTTACCTGACGCCGCTCCGCTGCGCTTCGCGGCGCAGGTAAAGCGCATACCGTTAGGCGCTTCATCGTAGCCTGTCGTAGAGAATATGCCTTTGATGTCGATACCTTGACGTGGGTGGTAAGATGACACCGACGTGTCGGAGGTTCGGAGGCCCGGCAAATGGGTTCGTATACCGAATTACAGGCTTGCACACCTGTTCCGGTAAACATAAATGGCTTCAATCAGTCTGCTCAATTACCATATGGTTTGCAGGTTGACCACATTCGCGCATCGATGGTCGATTTTCTCGACTTCTTGGGATTTGTCAACCTCCAACTAAACACTAAGAGCATTCAGCGTCTTGAGTCGATGCTGATGCCGGCAAATTTCAGCAGCATTGTCGGAGAGTTCATGTCATCAACTGTTCCAAGGTATTGCAATACGATCGTCAAGAACAAATTTCATAACGGCCATCCTGATATGATTCCCGCAGGCATGTTCGTTAACGACGCTGTGCAGCATGCAACGGAAGGTATAGAGGTTAAGGCATCGAGATACCTGCGGGGATGGCAAGGACACAATCCAGAGGACGTATGGCTTATGGTTTTCGTATTTGACAGCAACCGTCCGAGAGACACGATTCCGAGACCGTTTCAATTCGTCATGGTAGCAGGGGCGAAGCTATCGAAAAGTGATTGGATATTCTCTGGCAGATCTGCGACGAGTCGCCGTACAATTACAGCAAGTGTAACGGAAACAGGCTATCAGAAGATGATGGCCAACTGGATTTACCGAGCTTAGTGGTTAAAGATATCAAGCAGAGAAAGTTGTGTGGCATCACTCTCGACATGCAAGCTAGCCAGCTTTGGCACCGCGTGCTTTGCCATCTCAAAATAGTCGATGTGCCGTTCAATACCAATACAGATCAGACCTTGCGAGTCAGCAGCAGCTACCGTTGATCCAGAGCCCATGAAAGGATCAACAATAACTCCTTGACCTAGCGGAAGAGATGCTCGTACTATCTGCCTAAGGAACGACTGGGGTTTTAAACTAGGATGATTGGCGATATCGCGCTCTCTTCGCGGTGTCCGTTCACTGACAATCACATCGCTAAAGGGTTGATTGGCGTTAACACGTCGGAGTCCACCGGTACCGTATTTTCGGAGACAATCGCTAACCTTCATACCCTGTGGCAGAGGTTTCCTGAAGATGCCCCACGGCTCGTAGCAACTTCGCGGAAGTGAACATACTTCTGGAAATTCGTCTTCAGCATTCTTTGGACGATCACCCCCACGAAAAGTGCGAATTAAGCGGATGAGTTCACCACGGAACTCTAATCCACTTGAAACTAAAGCGCTAAATACAAGTTGAGATAAAAAAGCGTTACTGGCAATAAATATATGACCACCCGGTAGTAGTGAATGAACAGCCAGTTTACCCCACTCGTAAAAGAAATGATATAGTGTGTCTCGTTCCTTTTGATTAAGAGCTGTGAATCGTGGAAGAGGTGCTCGATCGCTCCCGTCGAAGGACGGAGGAATCCTCCAGATACCTCCATTCCCATTAGCGCGCTTCTCTATTTGATCAAAATTATATTCTTTCACGCCATAGGGAGGGTCGGTTACGATTGCATGAATGCTATTTTGAGGTATTCTACCCATCCACTCAAAACAATCGGCGTGGATAATCAACGAGTTGTTAAACTTATGAGACTGATAATCAAACGTGCATGTGTCTATGGCGATCATGGTGTCACTTCTCCTCAACGGATTCACCGAAAGAGTACGCCGGGCTAAGCTCGCGAATGAGTTTTTCGAGTTTTCTTCTCTCGGACTCGTCGGCCGAAAGGAGGCTCTCAAAGTCGGCGATACTGAGGATAATAGCTTGAGAAGTATTGCGACGGCGTATTACATATCTCGTGCCGTTTTGAACAACATCATCCAATATACGGCCAAAGTTGTTTTGGGCCTCTGTGGAGGCAATAAGCTTTGTGCCCATAGTAAATCCTCTTAGCTAACTTAGCTAATATAGCTGGATTGTACAGAATATTTCGGCAACTGTCAAGCGGCAATTTCAATTTAGAGCTAGTGGCAGAGGCGGCTAACAAGCCCATGCAGCGGACGGCGCTTTGCGCTCCAAGATCGGTGCGATTTTGAAGCGAGGTTGCGACCTGAAAGCTTTCCCGATCTATCGGGGCGCCGCCACTGATGGGCAGGCCGTTATGTGCCAGGAGGTGCGCGGTCGCCTTCCCGCGGGGAGGGGTGGAGGGCCGCAGGCCCGCCCGTGGCGGGGGCGCCGTGAGTGTTTCACCAGGCCGCCTGGCCGCCACGGGCGGGAAAGGAGGGTGCGGGGA
>Ga0272446_1001313_pt1 | contig 36363 bp, 28 predicted proteins | sample YNPCB0061_FD_194587 | JGI IMG/M metagenome (GOLD analysis project Ga0272446, IMG submission 194587) | Hot spring microbial mat communities from Yellowstone National Park, WY, United States - YNP-CB-006-1 | ecosystem: Environmental > Aquatic > Thermal springs > Hot (42-90C) > Sediment | place...
AGGAGCGGCGGTGGTCGCTCCACTCGACCAGCACGCGCACCTTGGACGCCGTGCCGCGCTCGGTGGAGATCACGCGCACCTTGTAATCGGTCAGCCGCACGTTGGCGATGGCCGGGTAGACGGTGGAGAGGCACTGCCGCAGGCAGAGGTCGAGAGCGTTCATCGGCCCCTCGCCCGAGGCCGTGGCCGAATGGATGGCGTCGTTGACGCGCAGGATCACCGTGGCGGTGGTCATCGAGTCGCGCGCGCCGATCTTGCGCGTCTCCACTTCGAGAGAGACCACCTCGAAGAAATGCATGCCGGGCTGCAGCGCCTCTCGCACCAGCAGTTCGAAGGTGCCCTCGGCGGCTTCCAGCTCGTAGCCGAGGTACTCCATCGTCTTGATGCGGTCGAGCAGCTCCCGCTTGGCTTCCTCCGTGATGCGGTCCTTCAGCCCGTACTGCTCGAGCTTGTAGAGCACGTTGCCGCGCCCGCTCATGTCGCTCAACAGCACGCGCTGCCGGTTGCCCACCACCGACGGCTTGATGTGCTCGTAGGTGATCGAATCCTTGAGCACGGCCGAGACATGGACGCCGCCCTTGTGGGCGAAGGCGGCGCGCCCGACGAAGGGCTGGTTCGGCGGCAGCGGCAGGTTGGCCAGCTCGGCGATGTAGTGGCAGACGGAGGTGAGCGCGGCGAGCTTTTCCGGGCCGATGGTCGGGTAGCCCATCTTGGCTTCGAGGTTGGCGATGACCGAGGCCAGGTTGGCGTTGCCGCAGCGCTCGCCGTAGCCGTTCAGGCAGCCCTGCACGTGGGTGACGCCCTCGCGCACGGCCGCCAGCGAGTTGGCCACCGCCAGGTCGCTGTCGTTGTGGCAGTGGATGCCGAGCACGCCGTCGAAGCGGCGGCGCACCTCGGCCACGATCTCCGCCAGGCGGTCGGTCAGCGTGCCGCCGTTGGTGTCGCACAGCACCAGCACGTCGGCGCCGGCTTCCTTGGCCGCTTCCAGGGTCCGCAGCGCATACGACGGGTTGGCGGTGAAGCCGTCGAAGAAGTGCTCGGCGTCATAGACCACCTCGCGTCCCTGCTCCTTGAGGAAGCGCACCGTGTCGGAGATCAACGCGAGGTTGTCTTCCAGCGAAATGCCGAGCACGCGCGTGGCGTGGATGTCCCAGCTCTTGCCGAAGATGCTGATGACGGGCGTCTCCGCCTCGACGAGCGCGAGCACGTTGGGATCTTTCTCCACGGCGTTGCGCGCAAAGCGCGTCGAGCCGAACGCCGTCAGCCGCGCGTGCTTCAGCTTGACCGACTTCATCCGCTCGAAGAACTCCTTGTCCTTCGGGTTCGACATCGGCCAGCCGCCCTCGATGTAGTCGATGCCCAGCTCGTCGAGCTTCTGAGCAATGAGAACCTTGTCCTCCACCGAGAAAGAGACGGCTTCTCCCTGCGTGCCGTCGCGCAGCGTCGTGTCGAATGTCCAGATCCGCATGTCCTGCTCCTGCCCGCCTGCGGGGCGGGCGCTGCCGCCGCGGCCGCGCCCCGGCAAGCGGGGCGCGGCGCGCGGCGCGAAGTCTACTGTTCGACCTTCTTCTTCTTGAGGAAGGTCATCATCTGCCGCAGCTCGGCGCCGACCACCTCGATCGGGTGCTTCTGCCCGGCTTCGCGCATGGCGAGAAACTTCTGCCGGCCGCTGCGGTTTTCCTCCATCCACTCTTTGGCGAACGCGCCGGACTGGATTTCGGCGAGGATTTTCCGCATCTCGTCGCGCGTGCGGCTGTCGATGATGCGCGGCCCGCGCGTGTAGTCGCCGTATTCGGCGGTGTCGGAAACCGAGTACCGCATGTAGCTGAGGCCGCCCTCGTAGATCAAGTCGACGATCAGCTTCAGCTCGTGGAGGCACTCGAAGTAGGCGATCTCGGGCGCGTAGCCGGCTTCCACGAGCGTTTCAAAGCCGGCCTTGATCAGCTCGCTGACGCCGCCGCACAGCACCGTCTGCTCGCCGAACAGATCGGACTCGGTCTCTTCGCGGAACGTCGTCTCGATCACGCCCGCCTTCAGCGACCCGAGCCCCAGCGCATAGGCGAGCGCGTTGCGCAGCGCATGGCCGGAGGCGTCCTGCGCCACCGCCACCAGGGCGGGCACGCCCTGGCCTTCCAGAAACACCTCGCGCACGCGGTGGCCCGGCGCCTTGGGCGCCACCATGGAAACGTCCACGCCCTGCGGCGGCCGGATGAACCCGAAGTGGATGTTGAAGCCGTGGGCGAACATGAGCGTCTTGCCGGGCTTCATCGACGGGGCGATGTCGGAGTTGTAAAGATCGGCCTGGATGTGATCCGGCACGAGGATCATGAGAAAATCGGCGCGCGAGGCGGCCTCGGCCGGCGCAAGCACCGTGAGGCCCGCGTTCTCGGCCTTGGCGCGCGAACGCGAGGAGGCGGGCAGCCCGACGACGACGCTGACGCCGGAATCCCGCAGGTTCAAGGCATGGGCGTGCCCCTGCGAGCCGTAGCCGATGATCGCCACGGTCTTGCCTTGCAAAGGCTCGAGCGAGCCGTCCTGTTCGTAATACCGCTTGGCCATTGTGTGTGAGACTTCCTTCCTTCTATCGGGTGTGAGCAGGTTCGGATTCAGACGGCGCCTTGGGAATGGGCGGCGCCAGCTTCAGCTTCCGGGGCTCCAGCGACACCGCCACCAGCCCGGAACGCGTCACATCAATGTCGCCGTAGGTCTGCATCACGGCGACGAACTCTTCCAGCTTCTCGGGATCGCCGCTGGCTTCCAGGGCGAAGCCTTCCACCGAGGAATCCACTACGCGCGCGCCGAAGATCTCGGCCTCTTTCAGGATTGCGGTGCGGTTCTCCTGGCTCACGCGGACGCGCAGCAGCACCATCTCGCGGATCACCGCCGGGACCTCGGTGAGGTCGTATGCCTGCAGCACGTTGACGAGCCGGTTCATCTGCTTGATCAACAGCGGGCGCAGCCGCGGCTCGACGTCGACGCAGATGGTCATGCGCGACAGCGTCGGATCCAGCGTCCGCGCCACGGTGAGCGACTCGATGTTGTAGCCGCGCTGCGACAGCAGCCCGGTGACGCGCATCAGCGCGCCCGGCTTGTTCTCCATCAGCAGGGAAATGGTCATCAGCATGGTTTGCACTCCTTGGCGCGGGTCTCAGGCGGGCACTTCCACGGGCTTCGGCGGCTCGAGCACCATCTCGTTGATCGCCGCCCCGGCGGGCACCATCGGATAGACGTTCTCGAACGGCGACACGCGCACGTCCACCAGCACCGGCCCCGGATGGCGGAAGGCGTCTTCCAGCCCGGGGCGGAGATCGGCGGGCTTGTCGATGATCCGCCCCTTGATGCCGTAAGCGTCGGCGAGCTTCTCGATGTTCGGGAACGCCTCGATCTGCACCGCGCTCAGCCGGTTCTGGTAGAACAGGTCCTGCCACTGCCGCACCATGCCCAGATAGCCGTTGTTCATGATGACGACCTTGACCGGAAGCCCCTGGTTGGCCATGGTCGAGATCTCCGGAATCGACATCTGGAAGCCGCCGTCGCCCACCAGCGCCACCACCAGCGCATCCGGATGCGCCACCTGCGCGCCGATCGCCGCCGGCAGGCCGAAGCCCATCGACCCCAGCCCCGAGGAGCTGAGCCACGTGCGCGGCTGGTTGAAGCGGATGAACTGCGCCGCCCACATCTGGTGCTGGCCCACATCGACGCTGACGATGGCGTTGCCGCCGCACAGCCGGTCCAGCTCCACCATCAGGTGCTGCGGCTTGATTTCGTCGGCGCTGAACACCGGCTTCAGCGGATGCTGTTGCTTCCACGCCCGGATCTGCTCCCACCACGCGCGGCGCTCCGTCTCGCGCAGCCCGCGCATCTCCGCCTCGCTTTCCTTGAGCGCCTTCACCAGCCGGCCCAGGACTTTCTTCGCGTCGCCCACGATCGGCAGGTCAGCGGCGCGGTTCTTGCCGATCTCGGCCGGGTCGATATCGACGTGAATCACCTTGGCATGCGGCGCGAACGAGGCCAGCCGGCCGGTGACGCGGTCGTCGAACCGCACGCCGAGCGCGATGAGCAGGTCGCATTCGTACATGCCCATGTTGGCCGCATACGAGCCGTGCATGCCGGGCATCGAGATGAAGTTCGGGTGATCGGCTGGCAGCGCGCCCAGCCCCATCAGCGTCAGCACGGCGGGCGCGTCCAGCGCCTCCACCAGGTCGCGCAGTTCTTCATGCGCCCCGCTGGCGATGATGCCGCCGCCGGCGTAGACGTAAGGCCGCGAAGCCTCCCACATCATCTGCGCCGCGCGCCGGATCTGCCCCGCATGGCCCTCGGTCACCAGCTTGTATCCGGGCAGATGGATGGCATGGACGGGCGTATAGTGCGCCTGCCCTTGCAGTACGTCCTTTGTGATGTCGACCAGAACGGGGCCCGGCCGCCCGGAGGAGGCCAGATAGAACGCCTCGTGGATGACCGAGGCCAGTTCCTTGATGTCCTTCACCAGGTAGTTGTGCTTGGTGGCCGAGCGGGTGATGCCGAACGTGTCGGCTTCCTGAAATGCGTCCGACCCGATCAGCTTCGACGACACTTGGCCGGTGAGCGCGACCACCGGGATCGAGTCCATCATGCAGTCCACCAGGCCCGTGGTCAGGTTCGTGGCGCCGGGGCCCGAGGTCGCGCACGCCACGCCGACCTTTCCGGTTGCCCGCGCGTAGCCGGACGCCATGAAACAGGCGTTTTCCTCGTGCCTGACCAGGATGTGCCGGGTCTGCCCTTCATAAATGGCATCGTACAGCGGCAGAGTCACGCCACCCGGATAGCCGAAGATCACCTCCACGCCCTCGCGCTGCAGGCATTCCATCAGAATCCGAGCGCCGCTCATTGTTTGAGCCATAAAGAGTCCTGTCCTCTCCTTCTAGCCGCGACCACCAGTTGCAGAGCAGGGATCAATCCGCCGGCACGGCCCATGCGAAAAGGGCCACCTGCGGGGATCTGCCCGCCTGGTGGCCCTCGGAATTTGTCCTTGGCGTAGGGTCACTCAGGCGGGCGCCGGTACAGCGACTCCAATCCGAATGATCCCTACGATGACGAGAATGGAGACACCCTTGGACGACAGGAGCTGAGGGTCACAGACTGTCGCGCCAAAAAGCATCACACACCCAGATTAGCGTACAAGCCGGGGAAATGCAAGAAAAGATTGTTATAAATAGTTTTTATTCTGCTATTGAATCCGGCCACGCTGCGAAGCCCAATTGCCAGTCTGTGCAAGCGGATTCCTTCCCCGGCCCAGGGCTGGATCGTTTCGGCGAGGAAGTACGGCTCGCTCTGCCACGGCCATTTGGATCGGAAGGCCGCGCTGACAGGGGCGGCGAAGCGAACCTCAACGGCGTATCACAACGGCCGGAATGGGATTCCGCGCCGGCCCCGGGACGATTTTCGACGGACCGTGTGGCGCAAAAAGAGCCACCCCTGCCTGAGCCAACCCGGCCTGACTGTGAAAGGATAGTCTCCATGCGGTGGCAGTCTCTCGTTTTCGTTGTTCTCGGCACGCTCGCCCTGGCGCAGTTTCCCGGCGGACCGCCGCCCTCCAAGGGGCCGTGGTCGAACCCGAAACTGCCCCCGGAAGAGCGCGCCCGGCTGTTGGTGCAGGCGATGACGCTGGATGAGAAGATCCAGGTGGTGCATGGCATTGGCTGGTTTTTCGGCCCCGATATGAACTTGACCGGGCAGGCGCCGCCGCCCATCGTGTACCGCTCCAACGGCGGCGGCGGTTTTGTTCCAGGCATCCCGCGGCTCGGCGTGCCGGACTTGCAATTGAACGACGCCATGGTCGGATCCGGCGGCGGCGCGCGCATGGGGCGCTACTCGACGGCCATGCCGTCGGCCCTGGCGCTGGCATCGTCCTGGGATCCGGACCTGGCGCACGAATACGCGGCAACGATCGGCAAAGAACTCCGCGATCAAGGCTTCAACATCACCCTGGGCGGCGGCTTGAACCTGACGCGCGAGCCGCGCAACGGCCGCAACTTTGAATACCTCGGCGAAGACCCGCTGCTGGCCGGCCGCATGGCCGCGCACTATGTGCAAGGCAAGCAGTCGCAGGGAATCGTGGGCATCGTGAAGCACTACGCGCTGAATCATCAGGAGTCGGGGCGGTATTTCGTCAACGTGCGCATGAGCCGCAAGGGCGCGCGCGAAAGCGAACTGCTCGCCTTCGAGATCGCCGTCAAGGAGGGGCAGCCCGGCTCGGTGATGTGCTCCTACAATCTCTACGACGGCGACTACGCCTGCGAGAACGCCTGGCTGCTGAACGACGTGCTCAAGAAGGAATGGAACTGGCCCGGCTTCGTGATGTCGGACTGGGGCGCCACGCACTCCACCGTGAAAGCCGCCCTCAACGGGCTCGACATGGAGATGCCGGGCGACACGTTTTTCGGCGAAGCGCTGAAAGAGGCGGTGCTGAAAGGCGAGGTCCCGGTGGCGCGGCTGGACGACATGGTGCAGCGCATCGCATGGGCGCTGTTCCGCGCCGGCGTCTTCGACCGGCGCCCGCAGCGGCAGGTCCCGGACATCTTCCGCGGCTTCGAAGTGGCGCAGAAAACCGCGGAGTCCGGCATCGTTCTGCTGAAGAACGACCGCGCCACGCTCCCGCTCGACCCGCAATTGAAAGGGACCATCGCCGTTATCGGCGGTCATGCCGACGCGGGCGTGCTGAGCGGCGGCGGCTCGGCGCAGGTGGATCCGGCAGGCGGCAATGCCGTCGCGCCGCCGCCGCTCAAGCTGGGCACGTCGATTCTCGACATCATGTTCGGGACCCCTGTGTATCACCGGTCCGCGCCGCTGAAGGCGATTCAGGCGCTGGCGGGCGATGCGAAGGTTGTGTTCCACGACGGCAGGGAGATCGCAGGCGCGGCGAGCCTGGCGAAGTCCGCCGCCGTGGCCATCGTCTTCGCCGTGCAGCACACCAGCGAAGGCAGGGACCTGCCGAACCTCTCGCTGCCGGACAGGCAGGACGACCTGATCGCCGCCGTCGCCGCGGCCAACCCGCGCACGGTGGTCGTGCTCGAAACCGGAACCGCCGTGAAGATGCCGTGGCTTGCCCGCGTGGCGGCCGTGGTGGAGGCGTGGTATCCGGGCATTCGCGGCGGCGAGGCGATCGCCAACGTGCTGTTCGGCCGCGTGAATCCGTCCGGCAAGCTCGCCATCACCTTCCCGAAAAGCGAGGACGATCTCGCGCAGCCGCGGCTCGTCGAGCAGCCGCCCGCGCGCGGCCCGCAGGACCTGGGGCCGATGTTTCCGGGCGGGCCGGCGATGCTGCGGGTCAACACGCGGCAGTTCGATCTCGAGTATCCGGAAGGCGCGCGCGCTGGCTACAAGTGGTTCCAGTCGATGAAGCGCGAGCCGCTCTTCCCGTTCGGTTTCGGGCTGTCGTACACGTCGTTCGCCTACTCCGGCCTGCGCGTGGACGCGGCCCGGCGCGAAGTGACCTTCACGTTGCGCAACGCCGGGCAGCGCGCCGGGGCTGAGGTGGCGCAGGTTTACGTGCAGTTGCCCGCCTCGGCCGGCGAGCCGTTCCGCCGCTTGGCCGGCTGGCAGAAGGTGCCGCTGAAGCCCGGGGAAAGCCGCAGCGTCACCGTGGCGCTGCATCCGCTGACGCTTGCCGTGTTCGACGAAAAAGCCAACCGCTGGGACACGCCGCGCGGCGAGTTCCGCGTGTTCGTGGGCGGTTCTTCGGCCGATACGCCGCTGAGCGCGGAGATGCCGCTGCCTTAGCCGAGGCGGCTGCTTGCCCCGCTACTTGCCGCCCTCGCGCCGCGGACTCACGCTCAACACGATCTCGGAGCCCGGGTCCAGGCGGATGTTGGGCGCCTTGGCGCCGAACTGCACCAGGATCAGCGCCGCGCCGGCGCCGACGCCCGCGCCGATGGCGGCCCCTTTGCCGCCCGCCGCCAGAGCGCCGATGAGCGCGCCGACGCCCGATGCGGCCGCCAGCTTGCCCAGGTTGTTCTTCTTCTCCACCAGGAAGCCTTCTTCGTCCGTGTTTTGCTGCCCCTTGGAGTTGGTGAACGACTTCACGTCGCTCGTCACGGGCACCTGTGTTCCGTCCCTCAGGGTCAGGGTCTGAAACGCGAACAGCAGCATCGACTTGCCCTTGAACTTGTTGCCGCTCTTCGACTCCCGGATCTCGCCTTCCATCACGGCGCCGCGGAACGCTTCCGGCTCCACCACCATGGCCGAGATCTTGTCGCCCTTCTGGTTGGTTTCCGTCGAAACCGGCGCCGTGAGCTTGACCTTCATCTCTGTGTCCTTGGCCAGTTCCGCGCCTGACGCGCGGACCGCGCAAGGCATCAGCAGAGCCAGCGTGGCGAGCGCCAGGGCGGGCATCCGCCACAAATCGGCCAGCCGGGGCTTCAAAATCCAGTTCCAGTCCATCGAACGCGCCTCCTGAGAGAGCTTTCGGCTGCATTTTTTGTTTCTTGAGAGCAGCGCATCTGGAGTATAACAGAATTTCAGACGATAAAGTCTGTATAGATCGGCGGCGGAAGTCGATGGCCGCGGATGGAGAAGGTGAACGATGAGATGTCCGAACTGCGGGCATGAAGAACCCGCCGGAATGCGCTTCTGCACGGCGTGCGGCGCGGCCATGGAAGCCGGGCCGCCTCCGGGTCCGGCCGCTTGCCCCGTGTGCGGCGCCCCGGGCAAGCCGGGGATGAAGTTCTGCGTCAACTGCGGGTCTTCGATGGAGCCGCCGCCTGGTGCCATCCCGGATCAGGGATGGGCCGCCCCGCCGCCCCCGCCCCCGGGCGAGTACGCCGCACCGGCCTATCCTGCCCCGCCCCCGGCCGCGTATCCGCCTCCCGCCCCGCCCTCCATGCCGGCCGCAGGGCCTCCGATGCCCCCGCTGCCGGAAACGCCTGAACCGTACCCTCCGGCCGTTCCGCCGGCGCCCGCGTGGCCTCCGGAGCCGCAGGCAGCGGCGCCCCCGCCGCTGCCGCAGGAAGCGTCACCCTACGCCGGCTACCCGCCTTACGCGCAGGGCCCTCCCGCGGCGCGTCCGCGCAGCGGCCCGGGCGTGGGCAAGATCGTGGGGATTGTGGCGGTGCTCGCAATCCTGGGTGCAGGCGGCTACTTCAGCTACCGGTTTTTCTTCTCGAAACCCGCCCCCGCGGAAACGGCCGCAAAGCAACCGCAAACGCCACCAGCCACCTCTGCTGTCGAGAGTCCTGCCGCTCCAGCCCAAGCCGACCTGACACCCGCCAACATCGCGGCTGTGCAGCAGGCACCGGCGGCTCCTCCGGCTGGTAACACGGCATTGCCCTCTCAGTCTTCGCCCGCCGTCAGCAAATCGACTCAGTCGTCATCTCTGCCGCAAAGAACCTCTTCCTTGCCGGGCGCTCCGGCTCAGGCGAAGCCTTCCGCAACCGCCACCACGTCAGCCCCCTCGGCCTCAGCTCCGGCCGCTCCGTTTTCTTTTACCCCGCCGGAATTCCCGCCGGCGGCCACAGAACGCCCTCCCATCTCCGCGACCCCGGCAGGCGCCATCCCTTCTCCCGCGGCCCAGCCGCCGAAGATCCTCAAGCCCGAGCGCGAATATAGCCCGCCCGCAGTGCAGACTCCGCCGCCGGCCAAGGCGCCCCCGGCGGGCCCCTCTTCCGGCGCCCTCATCTGGTCGGGCGAGCTCCGGAAAGGCGACATCATCACGATCGATGGAGGCCAGGCCAGCTCGGGCACACTCCAGGGATCGCTGCCTGGCGTGCCGGTCATCCTCGAGACCGACTTCAAGGGCGTCGGGTTCGCCGAAATGCCCGGCCCTTCGAATGGCTGGAAGCGCGTCTCGTTCCGCTCTCTGCGGGACCAGAAGGTGGTGGTCACCCTGCGCTGGAGGACCTTCCAGTAAAGCAGGCCGCTCCACGGGCCGGAGCGCCAACCCCCGCTTGAGGAGGATTCGACATCATGACAAGCTGCGTTTTCTGCGGCACGCCGATCGAACCGGGCACCCGCTTTTGCGGCGCGTGCGGGCGCCCGTTGCCCGCGCCTCCGCCCCACGCGGCGCCTCCCCCGCCGCCCATGCCCCCGCCCGGCCCTGCCTATTCGTCCATGCCGCCTTCGCCTGCAGCCTGGGCCACCCCGCCCCCGCCTCAGGCCGCCCCGCCTGCCGTTGCCGGCGCCCCGGCCCGCCATCTTGCTCCGACGGGACTCCGCGCCGCCTCCAACGGCACCGTGTTCGAGGTTTTCGAATACGAGATGTACCGCATCGCCCGCATCCTGCTGCAGGGGGCCGCGGTGACGCTGGAGGCGGGCATGCTGCACTACTGGCTGGGCGACATCCAGATGCAGGTGCAGGGCCCGTCGCTGGGCGGCATGGCGAAGTCGCTGCTCACGAAGGAAAAAATTGTCCGGCCGGTGTACAGCGGTTCGGGCGAAATCTTCCTGGAGCCCACGTTCGGCGAGATGGAACTGCTGGAATTGAACGGACACGACGTCTGGATTTTGGACAAAGGATCGTATCTTGCGTCGGATATTTCCGTTCAATTAGGCATATATACGAATCCGGTATTCACTTCGATTTTCGGCGGCGAGGGCATGTTTCAAACCCAGGTTTCCGGCTCCGGCAAGGTGCTGTACTGGGCGCCGGGCCCGCTGCAGCGGATCGAACTGCGGGGCCAGACGCTCACCGTGGACGGCTCGTTTGCCGTGGCGCGCACCGGCTCGCTGGAATTCCGCGTCGAGAAGGCCACCAAGGGGCTCTTCCGCTCCCTGATGTCCGGCGAAGGGCTGGTCAACGTCTTCCGCGGCTACGGAACCGTGATGCTGGCGCCCGTGCCGAACCGTTATATGACGCTGCTCGGCGAATTTGGCGGGCTCCACCGGGCCATCCGGTCCATCAAGACTTCTTCCTGACCGGGCGGAAAGGCGCTGCATGGACCGCATCCTCGCACCCGGGAGCAAGCCGGCCTCGCCGTCCGAATGCGAATTGGCGGGCATACGCTGTCGAATCGTCGCGGAACCGGACATTGGTCCCGCCCTTGCGGCTGGCTGGCAGGCGGAGGTGCGCGAGTTCGCCGTTGACTCCCCGCTGCTGGCCGACGTGTGGCTGGCCGGATTGAGTCCGGCCGGGGGCGCGCCGCGCGTCTTCGTCACCCGGAAACCGCTGGCCACGGCGCGCTGCGCAGCCGTGTTCGGTTACGCCCGCCGCCGCGCCCGCGCCGCCGTGGCGAGCCTTGCGGGGCTTGAGTCGGACGACGCGGAACAGACGCGGAGGCGGCTGGAAGCGGTGATCGCGCATGAACTGGGCCACCTGGCCGGATATGGCCACTGCCGCACGCCCGGATGCCTGATGCGGCCCGCGGAGACGGCGGCGGACCTCGATCTGCGCCGCCTCGACGTGTGCCCGGCCTGCCGCCGCAGGTGCGCCTGGCCGCTGGCCGCCGCGCTGCTGGCCTTCTGCCTGGCGGCTTCCCTGCTGCTGGACACGGCCATTGAAAGGGTCCGCAACCGCACGGAGGTCTTCCGCTGGCGCGCCGATGGCGCGGCGGCCGTGCTCGTGCTCGAGGACAACGAGGTATTGCGACTGCGCAGCCCGGCGGCGGCGGCTCGCGCCGCGGAGGCGCTGAACGGGTTGTACGCTTCCATGACGCCGCCGCGGCTGGAAGCCGTACGGACTGGCGCAAGCCTCTGCATCCTTGCCGGAGGCAGGGAGGTTCTCGCGATGGATGACGTGGAGACGGGCGGCGCCGCCCCGGACGAGTTCGCGCGGCGGTGGGCCGCACGCACAGATGCTTTTCTGCAAGGCAAAGGGCCGCAGGAACGAGGCTGCCCGGCGTGCCATGTGGCGCGCCGCGGCGAGGTGCTGGACGCGATGATCCGGCGTTCGCATTGGTGGAGGTCACGGTGAGGGAACTGCTGATTCGATTCGCCGCCTGGCGCGCCGAGATGGCGCGCCGCCTCAACGAGATCCTGCTCTGGCGGGAGATCACTGAATTCTGCCGCCGCGTCAGCCTGCCGCTGACCGGGCTGGCGCGCGGCACGCTTCGCCTGTTTCCGTTCCTCCGCCGGCTGGAGTGGCTGCTGGAGATCGACGCGCTGGCGCGCCGCCACCCGGTGGCGCTGGTGGCGACGCTGACGTTCGTGCTGGTTCGCGGGCTGAAGACCACGCCGCTGGGCCACATCGCCACGGACAAGGCGATCTATCCTTTCGTCGCGCTCATCTCCGGATACAACCCGTTTCTCGGCATGCTGTGCGGCATCTCATACGGCGCCGGCGATCTGGTCCAGAAATTCTTCCTGCCCGACATTTACGGCGCCAGGCACTGGAGCGACATGAATTTCTGGGGCGCCATGGCTGGATACGTGGTCGCCTACTCCTCGCTCATGATCATGGGGCTCGCCCCCGGCATGGCGTCCCGCGCCTGCCGCGCCGCCGCGGGGGCGGCAATCCGCAGCTACTTCCGCCGCCGCGCCACGGCCATGGCCGACGGCGGCGTGCCGCTTCCCGTCTCGCCCGCGCCGCTGGTGGAAATGGCCGCCGGCGCCGTCGGCGCCTTCGCCGCCGGGTGGACCGTCCTGCACGAGGTCGCCCCGGTCACCGAACGGCCTGCCTTCTACTGGCGCCCGCAGCCGGACGTCTCTTGCCACTCCCTGGAAGTGAACGCGCATCTCCACCAACCCGCACCCACCGTAGGCGGCGTCGCCGCCGCGGGCGCGGCGATCCCGGTGCTGGCGCCGCCTCCGCCTCCGCCGGCGCCTCCCCAGGCGCCGCAGTATCCCGACGAAATCGAATGGACCGCGCCGGACGGCAAGCGGCATGTCCTGGTCAAGAACGAGCAGGGCCAGTACATCAACATCCTCACCGGCGGCATGGTCGACGTCACGCAGCTCGACGCCTGGAAGCAAAGCTGGTCCAACATCATCGCCGACCACCAGCAGTTCAGCCAGCAGCAGATGCAGAAGCTCGAAAACCGCAGCACGGCCTTCGACAAGGAGATGGACGCCTGGGTGGCGGCGCAGAAAGAAAAGGAAAAAATCTGGCAGAACCTGTCGAAAATGGAACAGAACATTCTGTTCGGAGACGGGCCGGAATCCAATCTGTACAAGCCTCCGGGAGAGCCCGGAAACATCCTTGACCATATCCACAATCTTCAGGACCAGATTATCCGCGGCAAGCCTCTGGACAAGGAAAAATACCAGCAGATATTCCACATCTACAAAGGCGTCAAACAGGGCGACATTCTCACCGAAAATCAACTGCCGACATCCGGCGAGATCACCCGCGACATCATCAACAACACCCTCAAGTCCACCGCCAAGGAGTTCATCCTCGGAGAGAAAAGCGATGGCAGCACATCCTGGCTCGGCCTGACAGGCCGGACGCTCACGGCCACGGTGACAGGCGGCTTGTCCGAAATCGTGTTCACGCCGGTGGAGGCGCTGAAGAACATGAAGGACTACGTCGACGCGGGCGGCAACTCCATCATCGGGGGGTTCGCCAGCTCGGCGGGAGCCGTGGTCGCGGGCGAGATTTTTGGCAAAGCCGGGGAACTGGTGGGCGCGGGCATCCACAAGGTGTCATCGGCGGCGGGCAAAGCGGCGGGCGAGTTTCTCGAAAACGCCGCCAAGAAGGGCAGCACGGCAGCCCAGCAGGTGCTCGACGCGGCAGGCAGCGCCAAGAAGGGCCTTTCCAACCTCGCGTCCTCGATTCAGGATGCGCTGCAGGGGAAATCCGCGTCCACGGGGACGAAAATGGTGGACCCGCCGCTGCCCCCCCGCACGCCGGGCCAGCAGATCCGGGACACGGCTCGCGCCGGAACCACCAGCGTGGAGGTGGTCCACTCGGGCCTGGCAACCAAATCGCAATTGGCTGGCTATCCGGACAACGCCATGAAGCACGCCAAGCAGGTCAGCGACAAGTACGGCGTGGTGCTCGACCTGCGGCCGACCAATGCGGCTTCCAAGCCTCTGATCGAGGCCGGGGAGGCGGTTCCCAAGGCCTCGTTCGTCAAGAACAAGTCGCTGACCCCGGAGGACATGCTGCTGGGGGCGAAGGGCAAGCCGGGCATGATCGGGCACTACGACCCGGTGCTTCCCCCGAAGGGCAACATGAGCGATGAGTCCTACGAGAAACTCAAGGACCTTTACAACAAACGCAAGAGCGAGTTCGCCGCGGAGGCCAAGGCGATGCAAGACCTGCAAACGCAAGGCAAGGCCTACGTCAAGGACGGCGTGATTCACGACGCCAAGACGGGCAAGCCGTTCGCCGGCGACATCGATATTTTCGAAATCCGCGACCCTGTCACCGGCAAGCCGCTTCCGCGGTACCAGGTGGACCACAAAGGCAACCTGATCATCGACCCTGCCACCGGGCAGCCCAAGCTGAACCCGGTGCGGGAGCAGATCATCAAGGAGCTGAAAAACGGCCCGTTCCAGGCGCAGCACGGCGCGCACATGGACTGGAAGTACGACCATCTGCCGAGCAGCGCCCACGACGCGGGGATCGACAAGGGCGTCATCTCCAAGCATCAGATCGGGCAATCCAAGCCCGGCGGGGGCGGAAAGATGCCCGAGGAGCTGGTATCGGTGGGCCCCAACGGCAAGTTGACCAGCAGCGTGGTAAGAGGAGGGCGATGACCATGCCGCTACCCTGGCGTCCGGCGCGCCGCCGGCTCCTGCTGGAGCGGGCTTTTGCCTTGATGAACGAGGCCGCAGAGGACGAAACGGCAGGCCAGGCGCTGGCCGCAATCTGCCGCGAGTACGAAGAGGGCCTGCCGCGGATGGGCCTTTCGCGCTGCCCGTACACCGGAGTTGTGCAGAAGCACTCCTTCGACCCCGAGGGGCTGGACGGCCTGTGGTGGAACTGGCGCGCCCCGGCCCGACCGTTGCGGGAGCGCATCTTCACCTGTCAGGCCATCACGGGCGCGGTGCGCATCGAACCACCTGTCGAACCCTTCCCGTTTTTGGCCAAGCCCGGGCCCGGCGCCCCGTTTGTCATCCCGCGGCTGCTCGAGTTGCCTCCAGTGCAGGCGGTGATCCATTCTTTGCCGTGCGGGCGGCATCAAGCGTTTTGCATTGCGTATTTCGCGCCCGATGAAGTCGACGGCGTCGAGTGGCCCAATGACTGGGGCGCGAACGCGCGCTGGGCCGAGGGCGGCGAAACCTGGGGCGGCTGGCACGAAGCGCCGGATTTCGAAGACGAGTGGGATTTCAGCCTGGCCCCCTGGATCGAGCGTGGCAAACTGGCCTGGATCGCTCCGGGAGACCGCAGCCTGTCGCTCCAGCGGACCGTCCGCGGTTGCCCGTATCTCAACCTGCCCGGCGTGCGCTCCATGCAGCACGCCGAGGGCGGCCGCGTCTGGACGGCGGCCGAAATCCTGGCCCTGAATCCCGAGGAGAAAGAGTCATGATCCGCATGCAGCCTTACGTGATTGCCGCTCTGGTCCGTCATTACGGCCTGCGCCGTTCCGCGCTGAGCGGCGGCCTGTTCGACGAGATGCAGGATCCGGCCTACGCCGCGCAGATCGGCGCCTGGCATGAATCGCTGCCGGCGGATCACCGCCTCGCGCGCGAGCAACTGGCGCTGCTGGCCGCGCCGGATCTGCTCGCCGACATCCGCATCGTGCATGGAGTGGACAAGCTCACCCGCTTCTGGCTCCTCGCCCGGCAGGGCAACGGCGGCGGCTGCCTGCTCGCCGCCCCGCAGGAGGACGGCGAGCTGGAACTGAAGCCCGCCGGCGGCGCGGAGGACGTCTCGGACATGGTGCTGCTGATGCTGGCCGCGGCGGGCGAGCCGGCCGAGCCGGAAATGAACGTGCGGCTCACGCACGCCGAACTGGCCGCTCTGGTGGGGTGGATCGATCTCGACCATCGCGCCTCCTTCGTCGCCCGCATCGCGCACGAGCCCCGGCCGGAATCGTTTTCCGCCGAGACCCTCGCCGAGTATTGCGCCAGGGAAGCCGGCGTTCCCGATCCGCGCTGGCTGCTGGCGTTCTTCGCGCCGCTGCTCGACCGCTCTTCGATTCCTGCCACCGCGCCGCAGGCGGCCGCGGCCTTGCAGGGCCTGGCCCGGCGCGGCCTGGCCGAGCCGCGCGGCGCAGGGTGGGCCTGGACGTTGCCGGGACAATTCCTGTCGGAAACGTTTCAGCGCCGCGCCGTGCTCGCCGCCATCGACACCGCCGCCGCGGCGCCCGGCGGCGCCTTGGGGCGCCACTCGGCCTGCCTCCTGCGTTCGGATCAGCCTCTCTGGCTCGTCGACATCCCGCCGGACGGGGAAGTCACGCTGGCCGGCATCTCGATTCTCGACGCCCGCGAGGTGCTCGACGCGCTGTTCACTCCGCTCGCCACAGCCCCGGAGTGGCGCGCGGCGCAACAGGCGCCCGCGCCCGCCTACGCCCCTGCCCCGCCTCCGGGCGCCGCGCCGCCGCCGCAGCCTGCCTACGCTGCCGCGCCGCCATATGCGGCGCATTACCCGCCACCGGCGTCGCCGCGCCCCGCGCCCCATCTGCCTCCGCCCGTGCCCGGCTACGCGCCCCAGGCTGCTCCCTACGGCAGCCCGCAATCCGGCCCCGCGTACGCGGCTCAGCCACAGTACGCGCCGCCGCCCGTGCAGAACCTCTGCCGCAACTGCCGGCAGCCTTTGCCGCCCGGCGCCGCCTTTTGCGGTCTCTGCGGCGCCCGGCAGTCCTGACAGGAGTCACACGCGTCATGCCCGGCCTCTGGAACGGTTGCGCCCGGTTCCCGGCCGTTGCAGTGGCCGGATTGTTTCGATCCATGCGTTCGGCTTGCCAAAGTCCGCACCGCCAGCCTGTGCTCTGTCTCCGCCGACGGTCTTCGCTGAACTCGGCGTCACTATGGAACAGGCGCTCAGACCTGCGCGCCGCGTCAACGCGCGTGCTGAAGGCCCGCTGTTTCGCCCTCTGCATGCTGTTCGGTCAGAGAAGATCGCCCCGATGCTTCAAGCAGCCCGGTTCGCTGCCTGGCTCCGGGTTCCGATAGACTCGTCTCCGGAATTGCTGCGCCATGACCCAGCGTCCTCCTGCCACCTTTTCGAATCTCAGCAGGCGCTCGCTTTTTGCCGCCCCGTTGTTGCTGCGCGCACAGCCATCCCTGCCGGTGCGCCACCAGACGGTGGAGCTGGACGCCGGCGAGACCGTCAGGCTCAAGCTCGCTTCCGGCGATGAGGCGGAGCTTGCGCTCCTGGCCGTGGACGAGCGCAGAGACGCGATCCGCGGCGCGATGCGCGAGCCCCGCGCCAGAGTCCGCATCAACGGGGAAGAGGTCTGGCTTGTTTCAGGCAACTACCGGCTGCCCGTGGCCGCCGGCGGCGTGCAGCTCGATTGTCCGGCGCTGCGCGGCTTTGAGCAAAACGCGGCCCTCAAATTGTGGCGACTCGGCAAACAGGCCCGTTTCCGGCTCTGGCCGCAAGGCTCGCCGTGGATCGAGCCTGGGACTTTCGTCCTGCCGTTGCGCCGCCGCTGGCTTTCCACCCACACGCAGGCCACCAACGAGCCGGTCTACGTGGACGGCAATGATCATCCCGCCGCCCGCACCATCTACTATCACAACGATGTCGATCTGGGCGGCGCGGAGGGATTGGAGGAAGTCTACACTGCCGCCGCCGGCCTAGTTGTCTCCGCCCGCAATCAGGTACTGGAAGGTTATGCCGACTCGCCGGCGCGGCCCCGCCCGGATGTCATCTACATTCGCGACGGCCGCGGCTGGTATTACCGCTACAGCCATTTTCAACGGATCGACGGCGAAATCCGTCCCGGCGTTCGCGTGGAAGCGGGGCAGCGCCTGGGCTGGCTGGGCAAGGAGGGAGGCGCAGGCTGGTCGCATCTGCATTTCGGCATTCAGGCGCGCCAGCCGTCGGGGGAATGGGGCACGGAAGACGCGTGGCCTTTCCTCTGGGAGACCGCGCTGCACGAGCAGAAACCGCAGGTCATTGCCGTGGCGCGCCCGCACCGCCTCGCCCGGGTTGGCGATGAGGTCGAACTGGACGGCTCGCTGTCATGGAGCGCCGCCGGCAAGCCTTTGAAATACGAGTGGACGCTCAGCAACGGCCGCCGGGCAGAGGGCGCGCGCGTCAGCATCCGCTACGAGAAGCCGGGCTCGTACAGCGAGATTCTCAAAGTACCGGATTCGCGCGGCAACGCGGCGTGGGATTTCTGCGTGGTGCAGGTGCTGCCTGGCCAGGATGCATCCGGCAGCGGCGTGCCAGCCTCGGCGGACACATACCCGCCAACGATACATGCCGTTTGCTGGCCAACATCCGATATTCGCCCCGGCCGGCAGATCATTTTCCGTGTCTGCACCTTCCGCGCTAAAAATGCGGAAGAAACATGGGATTTCGGCGACGGTTCGCCGCCGGTTTCGGTGCGTTCCCGGCTCGCCCCGAACTCTCTCTCCAGCGCCGAGGAGTACGCTGAAACCGCCCACGCTTTCTCACAGCCGGGCGACTACCTGGTGCGCGTCGTCAGCCGCAACCGCCGCGGCGAGACCGCCACGGCGCACCTCTGGGTGCCCGTGCGGGCGTGAATCCCGCACCGGCGCGGCCTCGTCACGGGAGCGGCCCCCGTCCGCCCCGCTGCCCCGTGGAATGACAGGGCTTCCCTTTCTCCGCCCGCGTGTCACCTTTGAAGGCGACCTGAATCTCCGAATCTGGAGAATCATGGATGAGCAGCAACATCAGCCGGAGGGACTGGTTTCGCGCCACCGCGGCCGCGGCAGCGGCGGCGGAGACGGCCCGCGCCACCCAGACCCCCGGCCAGAGAGGCGGCAAACGGGCGCTGCAGGTCGCCACCAACTGCGAGATGTGCTTCTGGCGGTGCGGCGTGTTGGCGAAAGTGCAGGAAGGCAAAGTCACGCGGATCGAAGGCAACCCCCAGCATCCGCTGACGCAGGGCCGGCTCTGCGCGCGCGGCAACGCCGGCCAGTTCACCCTGTATGACCCCGACCGGCTGAAGCGGCCGCAGATGCGCGTGGGAGAACGCGGCGAAGGCCGCTTCCGCGACGTGAGCTGGGAGGAAGCGCTGGATTGGCTGGCCGCGCGGCTGCAGGAGCTGAAGCAAAAGTACGGGCCGGAATCGGTGGCGTTCTTTCCGCACGGCGTCGCCTCCACTTTCTTCGCCACGCTGATGAAGGCCTACGGGACGCCGAACTCGGCCGAGCCTGCGTTTGCGCAATGCCGCGGCCCGCGGGAGGTCGGCTACGCGCTCACCTTCGGGCGCGGGCTGGGTTCTCCGGAGCCGCTGGATCTGGACAACGCCAAGGTCATCGTGCTCATTGGCTCGCACCTGGGCGAAAACGTCTTCACCTCCCAGATCACCCAGTTTGCCGAAGGCCTGGCCCGCGGGGCGAAGTTGATCGTTGTCGATCCGCGCTTCTCCACGGCGGCGACCAAAGCCGACTGGTGGCTGCCCATCCGCCCCGGCACGGACATCGCGCTGTTGCTGGCCTGGATGCACGTCCTGCTGAATGAGAACCTCGAAGACAAGGAGTATCTGGCGCGTTACGCCACCGGGCTCGACTCGCTCCGCGAACATGTGCGCCCGTTCACGCCGGAATGGGCCTCGAAGGAGACGGAATTGCCGCCGGCGCTGATCCGGGAAACGGCCCGGGCGATGGGCGCAGCCAAGCCCGCCGTTCTGGTGCACCCCGGCAGGCACGTCACCTGGTACGGCGATGACACGCAACGGGCCCGCGCGATGGCCATCCTGACGGCGCTGCTCGGCGCCTACGGGCAAAAGGGCGGAATTCTGCTGCCGACCCCCTTTCCCCGCGGCGGCTTCCGGCTGCCGCCCTTCCCCGTCTCCAAACGCGGCCGCGCCGACGGGGCGGGTGAAAAGTACCCGCTCGCGAGCGAGGAACAGGGCGTCACCAACGGTCTCGTGGAGGCCACACTCACCGGCGAGCCTTACCCGGTCAAGGGCTGGATCGTATACGGGCAGAATGTGCTCGAGTCCATCCCGCAGCGCGAGCGCACGCTGGCCGCCATCCGCCAACTGGAACTGATGGTGGTGGTCGACATCCTGCCGGTAGAACAAACATTGTTTGCCGATCTCGTTTTGCCAGAGGCGACCTACCTGGAGCGGTACGACGCGCCGCACATCGTGGAGACGGCGGCCCGGCCGTTCCTGGCCGTCCGCCAGCCGGCGGTGGCGCCGCTGTACGACACGCGCCCGGGCTGGTGGATCGCCAGGGAGCTGGCGCGGCGGCTCGGGCTGGAGGCGTGGTTCCCGTGGAAGAACCCCGACGAGCATCTGGCCAGGATTCTCGAGCCGTCGGGCGTCCGCCTGGAGGAGGCGAAGGCCCGCGGCGCCGTGGCGTTCGAGGGCCGGCCTTACATCGACCTGCGAAAACCGGAAGACGGGCCGCTGTTCCCCACCGAGAGCGGCAGGATCGAGCTGTTCTCGAAGACGCTCCAGGAACTGGGCCACGACCCCCTGCCCGTCTATCGCCCGCCGGCCGGTCCGCCGCCGGGTTGGCTGCGGCTGCTGTACGGGCGCGCGCCGGTGCACAGCTTCGCTCGCACCGAGAACAATGCACTGCTGAGCGGGCTGATGGAAGAAAACGCGGCCTGGATCAGCGCCGGAGCCGCCCGCGCCTTTGGCCTGCGGGACGGCGACCGCGCCGTGATCGAAAACCAGGACGGAGCGCGGAGCCTGCCGGTGGTGATCCGCACGACGCCGGGAATCCGCAATGACTGCCTCTACATGGTGCACGGCTTCGGCCAGCAGGCGCCCGGCCTCAGCCGCGCCAACGGGCGCGGGGCGTCCGACACAGGGCTGATCACGCGCGTGGCCGTGGATCCGCTGATGGGGGGCACCGGGATGCGCGTGAACTTCGTCCGGCCGGTGCCGGCGGAAGGAGCGGAGAGCTGAGCCATGGCCCGCTACGCGATGGTCACGGACCTGACAAAATGCGTGGGCTGCCAGGCCTGCACGGCGGCCTGCAACAGCGAGTGGGACGTGCCGGCCGGGCATGCGCGGACGCGCGTGCTGTCCACCGGAGCGGTGGGCGTGTTCCCGAACCTCCGGTCGGCCTTCTACGTCGCGCAGTGCAACCACTGCGACGACCCGCCCTGCGTGCAGCCGTGCCCGTCAGGCGCCACCTTCCAGTCGGCCGACGGCATCGTGAAAATCGACAAGGAACTCTGCATCGGCTGTGGCTTCTGCGTCACGGCCTGCCCGTACGATGCCCGCTACCTCAATCCGGCCACCTCGAAGGTGGACAAGTGCGATTTCTGCGCGGCGCGTCTGGAGCGCGGCCTCCAGCCCGCCTGCGTCACCACCTGCACGGCCCATGCGAAATACTTCGGAAACCTGGAAGACCCGTCGAGCGAGGTGTACCGGCTGGTATACGCAAGAGGCGCGCAGCGGATCGAGAGCGATGACGTGAAGGTGGGGCCCAACGTTTACTATCTCGGCGCCAGGGGCGAACCGGACCTGGTGGCGGAGACGTTCCCGCCCAGGCAGCCGCGCATGCCCTCCGCCGGACAGTGGTGGGAGCGGGCGTTCAAGCCTCTGGCGTTCCTGATGGTGGGGGCGACATTCCTCGGCCAGGCGGTCGCCTTCTTCACGCAGCTCCGGAAAGGAGAAGGCCAGTTCGATGACTAACCCCGTGGTCTCCCCGCAGATCTCCTCGCAGAGGATGATCAAGAAGCACCATGTGGCGATCATGCTGCTGCACTGGTTCAACGCCTTCGTCTGGCTGCTGGAGCTGACCACCGGCGCAGCGCTGATCCGGAGCGAGCATTTCCGCTTCGCCCCGCAGTGGTTCATCACCCTGTTGACGGACGTCTTCGGCATGCGCGCCAATCTGCTGCGTTTCCACATCGCCGTCGGGCTGGCGTGGGTCGCGGTGTTCCTGGTCTACGGCTTCTTCGGCTGGCGCACGTACCTGCACCAGGAAGTGCTCGAACGCGAAGTGGCGCTGGACCGCGACGATTGGCAGTGGCTCCGGATCCGCGTCCTGCGCATCCTCGGCAGGAGCCGCGAGCCGCTGCCGCCGCAGGGCGTATACAACGCGGGGCAGAAGCTGTTCGCGCTCACGGTGTACGCCATGATTCCGCTCATAGCCGCCACGGGGCTCGCGATGGCGTTTCACTGGGGGCCGCCTTCCCTGGTGGGCTGGGCGGCCGCCGTTCATTTCCTTTGCGTCGCTGTGGTGGTCAGCGGGCTGATGATTCACGTCTACATGGGCGCCGTGTTTCCGGAAGAAAAGCCCGCATTTTTCTCGATGATCACCGGCGTCGTTCCGGAAACTTTCGCGTATAAACACCACCGGAAATGGTGGGAAGAGGTGAAAATGCTGGAACAGAAACACGAGGCCGGCGAACTCGAACCCGACGGCCTGCGCCGCCCGTCCCGGCTGGAAGCGGCGCTCCGGATGAACGATTCTTGGCCGGCGTGGTGGGCGGCGCTCGGCCTGGGGCTTACCCTGCTGGCGTCCTTCCTCCTGGTCGGGCAGGGCCTGGGCGCTTCAGGGGGCTTTACCCGGTATCTGGCGTTCCTGCTTTCGCTGGCCTCGCCCTCCTGGGCGTCCTCGCATCCGTATTGGGGCCGCTATGTGCAGCCGGACACGCCTGTGCTGATGGACTTCCTCGTGTTCGAGCTCATTGGCGTGGCGCTCGGCGGCCTGGCCTCCGGCTGGCTGGCCGGCCGCCTGCGGTGGTCCACCGACAAGGGCCCCGCCATCTCAGACCGGACCCGGTGGATGTTGGCGTTCGCCGGCGGGATGCTTTCCGGCATCGGAGCGCGCATGGCGCGGGGATGCACGTCGGGCCTGGCGCTGAGCGGCGGAGCGGTGCTTTCGGCGGGCGCTTTTGTTTTCATGCTGAGCGTTTTCGCGGCCGGCTTCGCAGGCGCTTATCTGGCAAGGAGATTCTGGCTATGAGTGCTGTTTTCCCGTTGACTTTATCGACCGGATTCTTTATTTTTGTATCCTTGGTGCTGGGTTTTTTCTTTGGATTTTTCCTGGAAAGAGCCGGGTTTTCCAGCGCTCTCCGCCTGACAGGACAGTTTTATTTCAGGGATTGGAGCGTGTTGCGGGTGATGTTCGGGGCGATTGTCGTGGCGATGCTCGGCTTGGGGTGGCTTTCGGTGGCGGGACTGCTGGACATGGGCGCGGTCTACATCCCCGAGATGTTCCTCTGGCCGCAGATCGCGGGCGGCGTCCTGCTGGGCGCGGGATTCGCTCTGGGCGGCTACTGCCCGGGAACCAGCGTCGTGGCCGCCGCCACCGGCAAGCTGGATGGGTTGTTTTTCCTGCTGGGCATTTTTGCGGGCATCTTCATGTTCGGCGCCATGGAACCGGCCATCCACGGCTTCAACGGAAGCGGTTCGCGCGGCGCCCTGACGCTGCCGCAGTTGTTCGACGCAACCAACGGCGTTGTGGCGTTCGGCGTCACGGCGGCGGCTTTGGCGGCTTTCGCTGTGGCGGAGTTGAGCGAGAGCCGCTGGCGGCTTTTTGAGAAGACCTACGGGAGGACGAAGTGAAGATCGAATTGCAGTTGACGGGAAAAACCCTGGCGGCAGCCGGGATCCTGGGCATTGCCGCGGCGTTGGCGGCAGTGTCGGCGGCGGTTTCTTCGCCCGGTGTCAACCCTGCGTCGCCAGAGGCGGTGGTGGAGGCGATGGTTACGGAAAAAGACCATGTGCAGCCGCTCGAGCTGGCGCGCTGGGTCCTGGACAAGCGCCAGGACTATCAGTTGGTCGACCTGCGCGATCCCTGGGAATACGACGATTACCACATCCCGACCGCGGTCAACATTCCATTGACCCGGTTGTTCCAGCCCGAAGGACTCCGGCAACTCGACCGCGGCAAGATCATCGTCGTCTACGGCCTGGGGATGGGGCACCCGGCGCAGACCCAACTGCTGCTCAGCCTGAAGGGCTACCGCGCACTGTCGCTGAAGGACGGGATCACCGGCTGGTGGGATCAGGTCCTGACACCCCAAAGCCTCAGGGGAGAGAATCCGCAGCCTTCGGGGTATCAGCAAGCGAAGGCGCTGCGCGAGCAATTCCTTGGCGGCCCGGGCCAGCCTTCCGGCGGCGCCGCCAAGGCCCCGGCGCCGTCCTCCGCGCCCGCCCCTGCACCCGTGCCGGGCAAGACTTCGCCGAAGAAGCTCAAGCTGGGCAGAGGGTGTTCCTGACCCGCATCGAAGAGCAGCTTTCACACTGCAGGCATATCGAAGGGGCGCGGTTCTCGCGCCCCGTTTTGGCATATCAGTACCCGAAGGTTCAGAATCCGTGCGGGTAGGTGTTGATTCCAGATACAGGCGTCCGATATAGTGATTCTTGGGCCTCTTCTTGTTACACTTCTACAGTTCTGATCCCCCGCCGCGGCGGGCCCAGGCCGGGCGGGATTGTGATTCCGGAAGATTCGGGAGGATTCACCTGATGCTACCCACTGCGAGCCTGTCGAGTTGCTCAAGGCAGGCGAAGACGATTGGCGCGGCAGGCGCATGGCGGCGCGCCGGCTCATGGCTCCTGCTGCTGGTATTGATGTTCGGTGCGGGCGCGGTGCCGGTTCTGGCCCAGCCGCCCCACCATGGCGGCGGCGAGGCCAACCTGGTTCTGCCGGATCTCGATCAGGCGCAGTTTTTCGGCATGGGCGGGCGCAGCCTGCTGATGATCGGGCTTGTGGTGTGCGCGTTCGGCCTGCTGTTCGGCCTGAGCATTTACACCCGGCTGAAAAACCTGCCGGTGCACAAGTCGATGCTCGAGGTGAGCGAACTGATCTATGAGACCTGCAAGACCTACCTCGTCACGCAGGGCAAGTTCCTGCTCATCCTGGAGCTGTTCATCGCCGTCATCATCGTCTTCTACTTCGGCTTCCTGCAACACATGGAAGCCTACCGCGTGGCGGTCATCCTGCTGTTCAGCGTGATCGGCATCGGCGGGAGTTTCGGCGTGGCGGCGTTCGGCATGAGGGTGAACACGTTCGCCAACTCGCGGGCTTCCTTCGCCAGCCTGCGCGGCAAGGCCTTCCCCTGTTACGACATTCCGCTGCAGGCGGGCATGAGCATCGGCATGATGCTGATCTCGGTCGAGCTGCTGCTGATGCTGTTCATCCTGCTCTTCATTCCGGGCGACCTCGCCGGCCCCTGCTTCATCGGCTTCGCCATCGGCGAATCGCTCGGCGCGGCGGCGCTGCGCGTGGCGGGCGGCATCTTCACCAAGATCGCTGACATCGGCGCGGACCTGATGAAGATCGTCTTCAAGATCAAGGAAGACGACGCGCGCAACCCCGGCGTCATCGCCGACTGCACGGGCGACAACGCGGGCGACTCCGTGGGCCCCTCGGCCGACGGCTTCGAGACCTACGGCGTCACCGGCGTGGCGCTGATCAGCTTCATCCTGCTCGGCATCAACGAGCGCGTGGCGGGCTCCGCCTGGGCCACCATTCAGGTGCAGCTCCTGGTGTGGATCTTCATGATGCGCGTCATGATGGTCATCTCTTCCGGCGTCAGCTACTTCATCAACGATGCGGTGGCGAAGGCCAAGTACGCCGATGCGGACAAGATGAATTTCGAGCAGCCCCTGACAAACCTCGTTTGGATCACTTCGCTGCTTTCCATCGCGCTGACTTATGTGGTCAGCTACCTGATGATCCCCGAGCTGAAGGGCGATACGACGCTGTGGTGGAAGCTGGCGACGGTGATCAGTTGCGGCACGCTGGCCGGCGCGCTGATTCCGGAGTTCGTCAAGGTGTTCACCTCCACGGGCTCGCGCCACGTGCGCGAGATCGTGAAGGCCTCCGAGGAGGGCGGCGCGTCGCTGAACATCCTGTCCGGCTTCATCGCCGGCAACTTCTCGGCCTACTGGCTCGGCTTCGCCATCCTGGCGCTGATGTCGATCGCCTACTGGATGTCCACCATGGGCCTGGCCGCGCTGATGATGGCGCCGGCTGTATTCGCGCTCGGCCTGGTGGCCTTCGGCTTCCTCGGCATGGGGCCGGTGACCATCGCTGTCGACTCCTACGGCCCGGTGACCGACAATGCGCAGTCGGTGTACGAGCTGTCCACGATCGAGCAGATCCCGGGCATCGAGAACGAGGTTGAAAAGCAGTTCGGCTTCCGGCCGCAGTTTGAGAAAGCCAAGGACAATCTCGAAGAGAACGACGGCGCGGGCAACACCTTCAAGGCCACCTCGAAGCCGGTGCTGATCGGCACGGCGGTGGTCGGCGCCACGACGATGATCTTCTCGATCATCGTGGCCCTCACCAACGGGCTCGCGCCCGACCGCGTCGCCTTCCTCTCGATTCTCCACGCACCGTTCTTCTTCGGCCTCATCGCCGGCGGCGCGATGATCTACTGGTTCACCGGCGCTTCCACGCAGGCCGTTTCCACGGGAGCTTACCGCGCGGTCGAGTTCATCAAGCGCAACATCAAGCTGGAGGGCACGACCAAAGCGAGCGTCTCCGACTCGAAAAAGGTGGTGGAGATCTGCACGCAATACGCCCAGCGCGGCATGTTCAACATCTTCATCGCCGTCTTTTTCGGCACGCTGGCGTTCTCCTTCCTCGAGGAGTTTTTCTTTATCGGCTATCTGATCGCCATCGCCATCTTCGGCCTGTTCCAGGCGATCTTCATGGCCAACGCCGGCGGCGCGTGGGACAACGCGAAGAAGATCGTCGAGACCGAAATGAAGGCCAAGGGCACGGACCTGCATGCGGCCACGGTGGTCGGCGACACGGTGGGCGATCCGTTCAAGGACACCTCTTCGGTGGCGCTCAACCCGACCATCAAGTTCACGACGCTGTTCGGCCTGTTGGCGGTCGAACTCGCCGTCAGCATGCGCAACCAGGGCCAGTCGGGACTCACCCACTTCCTGGCCGTGGTTTTCTTGCTGATCTCGATGACGTTCGTGTACCGCTCGTTCTACAACATGAGGATCGAGAGATAAGCTCTCCTTCTCTCGGCGTGAAGAAGGCAGCCCTGCGGGGCTGCCTTCTTTTTTCGCGGCGTCTTACGGACCGCGACCCGATGTCGCTTGCCGATCATGCCCGGATCCAGGAATGTCTTGCGAGGACCGAGCGTGTCGCTTCGGGCGGATGCGCTGCATGAGGCAGCTCGCTGGAGGAGAGGGGATTCGGGTTCCTGCGGCCGGTGTGAAGCTTGCCGCATCCTGGAGCCCTTGCAGGCTGGTTGCCTATGTCGGCGAGGCCGGCCCCCCGGAGCCGGGGCGGCCTTTGTTGCCGCAGCCATCCTGCGGCAAAGCCGGGTTCAAATGAATCGGGGGTCTCTCTCTGCTCGAGCGGCCTCAACCCGCGCGCTCTTCACGGCCGGCGGCAACCGGGGCTGCAGACATCGAGTCTGATGACAACAGGACCGCGAGCCATTGCATTTACGGGCCATGTGTCGATTGCGCTCTGCCAGGTTGCGGGCGGGGCGGAATCCGTGTTCCTCGTCCCGCTCAGGCAGGGACGCCGGCTGCGCCTTCCCTCCGCGCCCGGAATCGCCTGGCCGCGCCGGGCGGCGGTCAGCCGCGTTGACCTGAATCCGCATCCAAGCCGCCCGTGCAGCAAACGCTGATGCTTTGCCCGGTTTGTGAAAGCCAACCGCGTCAGCGGCGACACCTTGTCGCGCCTCTTGGGCTCGGAAACGCCGGTGCGCGCCCTGTGCGGACTTCAACCTGTTTCCCGGCCCAGGCTCCAGCGTGCGACCACCAGCTCGGCGGTCTGTTTTTCCATCTCCCGGTCCAGTTCAAGCCGCCAGTCGCGCAGCCGCCTTTCGCGCAATTTTTCGAGCACCTCCACCTCGCGGCGCGCCGAGAGAACGGCCTCGCGCTGGGACGCGATGCGGGCCGACGCCGACGCCGCCTCTTCCGCCAGGCGGACGGCCTCCGCTGCCGCAAACCGGCGGAAAGCCGCCACGGCTTCCAGTTGACCGGAATCCAGCACAGGCAGCCGCCGAATGGACTCGTTCACCATGCGTTCCTCGCGCTCCAGCGCAGCGCGGCGATGCTCAAGCGCCGCCTGTTCCGCCATCAGCCGCTCCAGAAGTGCCTGTTCGCCCGCCAGCCTGCTGCGGCGATAATGCAGCAATCGTTGCAGAGGGAAGCGAAATTTCTTCATGCTAGGCTCTCTTCCGTTTTCACCAACGAGAACTCCCATGCGCTTTTGTCCGGCCGCGCTCTCGCCGCGTTTGATCCGGCTCCCGGCACGCAGGCAAGGGGAATTCGGGGGCAACGCAGCCCCAACAATCCGAAGGCCGGGGCGGCTGCGTTGTCCTCTTCCGATGCCAAGTCATACGCCTCCTGCAAGTGCCGCCATCCTGGCCTCGACCTGCTCGAAATCGGCCCGCTCGTCCGGCCGCTGCCTCAGAAACTGCCTGAGTTCGCTTTCGAGCCGCAGCGCGGCGTCCAGTTGCGGATTCGTGCCGGCGGCGTAGGCGCCGATGCGGACAAGATCCTCGGAGGCGTGCAAAACAGCCAGTGCCTCGCGCAGGCGGTTCGCGGCCTCTCGCTGGCGCGGCGTCGCCAGGCGCGGCGCCAGACGCGAGACAGAGTGCAGCAGATCAATGGCCGGGTAATGGCCCGCGTTGGCCAGCGCCCGTGAAAGGACAATGTGCCCGTCGAGGATGCCCCGGACGGCGTCCGTCACCGGCTCATTCAGGTCGTCGCCTTCCACCAGGACTGTGAAGAAACCGGTGATCGAGCCGCGCCGGAAATTGCCGGCGCGCTCGAACACCCGTGGCAGCATCTGAAAAACGCTCGGAGTGTAGCCTTTCTGGCTGGGCGGTTCCCCCGCAGCCAGGCCGATCTCGCGCTGCGCCATGGCAAGCCGGGTTACGGAGTCGGCCACGAGAAGCACGTGGCGGCCCTGGTCGCGGAAGAACTCCGCAACGGCGAGCGCGACAAAACAGGCTCGGACCCGCAGAGGCGAGGGGCGGTCGGAAGTGGCGACCACGAGCACCGACCGCCGCATCCCTTCCGGCCCGAGTTCGTGCTCGATGAAATCGCGGACCTCGCGGTTGCGCTCGCCAACCAGCGCCAGCACGCACACTTCGGCCTGGCTGTTCTTGACCAGGCTGCCCAGCAACGTGCTCTTTCCCACGCCGCTGCCTCCGAAGATGCCGATGCGCTGTCCGCGGCCGACGGTGAGGAAACCATCAATAACGCGAATGCCGGTCTCCAGCCGTTCGGAAATCGGCTCGCGCTCCAGCGGTCCGGGCGGCGGCGCATACAGATCGTACAGGGCGGCGGAGTCAACGGGCGGACCGCCGTCCATCGGCTGGCCAAAGCCATCGAGGACGCGGCCGAGCAGTTGATCGGAGACCCGCACCCGCGCTGCTTCCGGCCGAGCGATGATCACGTCGCCAGGTTGCAACCCGGTGGTTTCCTCAAGCGGCATCGAGAGAATCCGTCCATCCCGGAAGCCGATGACCTGCGTGCGGATGACAGTGCCAGCCCGCGTGACGACTTCGCAGAAATCCCCCACCGCAGCAGCCGGCCCGTGGGATTCAATCAACAAACCGGCGGTTCTTACGACCGAGCCGCACAGACGGACGGGGTCGATCCGATCCAGCATGCGCAGGACCCGTGAAGCGTCGAACCAGCGGGCGGCAGCCGTCATCTTGACGCTCCATTGCCGATCGCATCGGCCAGACCGCGGCTGATTTCGTCAAGCTGCGTCTCCAGGGAGGCATCGATCGTGCCGCGGGCGGTCTCCAAGAGCAAGGCGCCGGGCTCCAGCGAAGGATCCTCGCGGACCGCAATCGACTGCGGGGCGCCGATTCTGTCGAGGTGCGCCCGGACCGGCGCAGCGAGAGCAGGGTGCAGGCGAACTTCGGTCACCTCGCGCAGGGAGGCTTTCTCCAGGGCGGCCTTCGCCAACCCCAGCACCGCCTCGGAATCCACATGAAGTTCCCGCCGCAGAACACGGCGTGCAATCGCCAAGGCCAGTTCCACCAGCTCGCGCTCGGCCTGCGCGCGCAGGCGCGCCTTGATCCCCGCCGTTTCCTCGATCGCGCGGGCCAGCCGGGCCAATTCCCCTTCCAGTTGCGCGGCTGCCTGGCGGCGGCCCTCTTCGAGGCCCTGTTGAAACCCCTCGCGGCGGGCTGCTTCGGTCTCTGCCCGCAGCCGCGACTCCCATTGCGCCTGCTGCTGTTGGCAAGCGCCGTCACAACGGCCGCCGGTTGCCGGCTCCGGCGCCGGGGCAGCCGTCTGCATCTCGGCATCCTGCACGCGCGGCCCCAACTGAGGCCACGCCAAAGGCGGCGCGGCAGGAGGCGGAACGGAGCGAAGGATCCGGGTGGCCATGGCCTCAGACAACGTATTGCTCCCCGACTGCGCCCTTCAGGCTGAGGACGCCCTCGGCTTCGAGCTGGCGGACAACGGCGATGATCTGCTGTTGGGCGGCTTCGACCTCCTTGATCTTGACCGGCCCGAGCGCCTCCATGTCTTCGCGCAGCATCTCGGCGCCGCGTTGCGACATGCACTGCATGAAATGGTTCTTGAGCTGATCGCTCGTCCCTTTCAGGGCGACCGTCAGTAGCTTGCGGTCCACCCGGGCGAGCACTTCCTTGATCCCGTTCTGGTCGATCAACAGCAGGTCCTCGAAAACGAACATCAGGTGGCGGATCGTCTCGGCCAGGTTGGGGTCCTGGGCTTCGATTGTGTCGAGGATTTCCTTGCTGGTGGCCGAATCGAGGCGGTTGAACATTTCGGCCACAGCGCGCACGCCGCCGTAGCTTTCGCGGCTCAATTCGCCCAGCGCCTTCAGTTTCTGCCCGATGATGCCTGCGATCTTGGAGATGATGTCCGGCGAGATCTGCTCCAGATTGGCCATGCGCAGGGCCACGTCGGCGCGGAGCTCTGCTGGCAGGGAAAACAACAGCCCGGCCGCCTGAGAGGGGCCGAGATGGCTGAGAATGAGCGCGATGGTTTGCGGGTGCTCGCTGTGAATGAACTTCGCCAGTTGCTGCGGATCCGCCTTCTGCAACGCATCGAAACTCGCCGTGTCGTGGCCGAGCAGTTTCACCAGACGGTCGAGGATCCGGGTGGCCATCTCCGGCCCGAAGGCGTTGACCAGCATCTTGCGGGCGTATTCGATGCCGCCTTTGAGGACATAGTCCTGGGCCATCGACATCTGGTAGAACTCGTCCAGGATCGCTTCGGCCTCAACGGCTGTAATCGCGGGAATACGGGCGACTTCCTTGCCGATGGCGGCGACTTCATCCTCTTCCAGGTGCTTGATCACCGTGCCGCTGAGTTCCTCGCCCAGGGTCACCAACAGAACGGCGGCTTTCTGCAACCCGGAGTAGCGCTGGACGGATTCTTTCTCGGAAAGCGCATTGGTGATCATCAGCGGTTCTCCGTGATCCACGTGCGGATAAGCTGGGCGATGGCCTCCGGATCCTTCTTCGCCTGTTCGGCAATGGCCTTCTTGAGCACCTCGGCTTTCTTGGTCTGGGCGGGTATCTGCTTCTGCAAGGCGAGCAGCGCCTCACGCTCCAGCCGCTCTCTTTCAGCGCGGCTTTGCTCGATGGCCGCCAGAGCCTGCTGCTCCAGCGCGCCATCATCGCCAGCCGGAATTTGGGGGTGCGAGGCGCCCTGGGCAATTGCGGGTTTGGAGGGATCCACCATGGCTGCAGGAGCCCTGCGAAACAGCCGCCGGACGAGGAGCCATCCGATCGCAAGGAAGACAATCAGCAGCGCAGCAGCAGCGCCGAGCCAGACGGGCAGCGGCGCCTTGTCGAGCAGCGGCTTGGCCCACGCGGGCGGGACGAATCCCAGCGGGGCGGGCGCCGCGGACGGAGCGCGTCCCGGAGGCGGTTCGGCCAAAAGGGTGGCCTCGAATGGCAGGCTCTCCACCAGGATCTGGTCGCCTCGGTCCTGCTGGAATCCAACAACGCCGGCCAGCACATCGCGAACCACCTTTAACGTTTCCTGGGAGGGAGGTTCGAGGACCCGGCGCGCTTTGGAGCCCGCGCCTTCCCACCGAAGCTTGTGGTCCACCAGAACGGCCACTGACAAACGGCGGACGGCGCCCTGCGGTATCTTCACATGTTTGACGACACGACTGGTCTGATAGGTGATGTTCTCGGTCTTGCGCGATACGCCAGACGAGGAGCCGGGCAGACGCGGGGCCGGACGCGGAAGGTTGGAGGCGGTTCCGGGCACCCCTGCGGTAGCGGCAGCGCCGGAGACATCTTCCGTCCGGGCGGACGTGACCATGACCGATTTCGAGGGATCGAAGGTCTCTTCACTCTGTTCCCCGGACGTGAAGTCGCAGTCCACGTTGACGCCGGCGCGGTAGCGCTCCGGCCCAAGAAGTGGGTCGAGCGTCGCCCGGATCTTGGCCAGGTACTCCCGCTCCAGACTTTGGCGGAATTCCAGCATCGCGGAAGTCATGCGGCCTTCGCCCTCCAGTTCGAGAGCGGGCCGGCTGAGCAAATTGCCCGCCATATCGAGGACGGACACCGCCTCCGGCGCCAACCCTTCGACAGCGCTGGCAGCCAGATGCTGGATGGCCACCACGTTTTGAGCCGACAAACGCGCACCCGGATGCAGTCTGACGAGCACGCTGGCTTTGGCCGGCTGGCGTTGCTCGCTGAAAATCGACTCCTTGGCGAAGGTGATGTGGACGCGGGCCCGTTCCACCTCCGACAGAGCCATGACGCTGCGCTCCAGTTCACCCTCCAGCGCACGGCGGAAGTTGATGTGCTCGGCGAAATCGGTGACCCCCAGGTTGGTCTGGTCGAAGAGTTCGAAGCCCACCCGCCCCGTGCGAGGCAGGCCGGCTGCGGCCATCTCCAGCCTCAACTCCGCGACCCGGTCCGAGGCAACCAGCACCGTTCCGCCGTCGGAGACGCGGTAGCGCACGTTGGAGGTTTTGAGTTTTTCGACAATCGCGCCCGCATCCTCCGGCGCCAGGTTGGTGAACAGCGGACGCAGATCCCGCTGGCGATTCCATTGCACGGCTGCGGCCAGCAGCGCCAGCACGACAGCCAGCGCACCCGCGAGGGAGGCGCGCTGTTTCCAGGAAAGCGATTGCCAGAGCCTCGTGATCTGTTCCATGGCCTAGATCCTGGATCGGCGGACTAGACTTGCATGCGCATGATCTCCTGATAGGCTTGCACCACCTTGTTGCGCACCTGGAGAAACAGCTCGAAACCCAGTTGCGCCTGCTGCTGGGCCAAAGCTACCTGGTGGAGGTCCACGCCCTCGCCTCGCAGGAAGCGGCCGATTTCGGCCTCGGCGCTCTTTTGCAGGGTGTCAACGCCGTTCAGAGCGCCTGACAAAACGGACGAAAATCCAGCTTGGGCAGGACTCGCCGGTTTGACGGGCGCAACGGGATCCGGCGGGCGTACTGGGGAGATTTGTGTCAGCGGGGTCATCGCAGCAGCTCAATGGATTTCGACAGCATGTCCTTGACCGCCGTCATGGCGGCCACGTTGGCCTGATAGCCGCGCGCCGCGCCCATCAGATCCACCATCTCCTCGGCCGGGTTGATCCGCGGATAGGCCACATAGCCTTTGTCATCTGCGTGGGGATGGCCGGGTTGATAGCGCAGGTCCGGCGGGCGGGTATCCTCGATGATGCCGGCCACGGCAACCCCCGCCGATCCTGAGTCGAGCTCGGTTTGGAAGACAGCGGAGAAGGGCGAGGTTTGCGCGCTGGGCTCGAAGACGACATCCCGCCTGCGGTACGGTCCGCCATCGGGCGTCCTCGTGGTTTCCGAGTTGGCCAGGTTTTCAACGATGACTTCGGCGCGGGCCCGCTGGGCGGCGAGGCCGGAAGCACTTACCGAGAGCAATTGGAACAGACTCATGCCGAGCGTCCCTCCTCGATAGCCATGCGGATCTTGCGGATCTCGGCCCGGGCGAGCTGCGAGGCCACATTGAAGCGCAGCGCATTTTCCGCCAGCAGCCGGGTTTCACGGTCCAGGCTGACATTGTTGCCGTCGTTCTTGACCGTCAGATCGAGCGGTTCGATCACACGCGGGCGCGCGCCGGGGCCGAGTGAGAGAAACTCGAACTGAAAATCGATGTCACGGGTCCGGTAACCCGGCGTGTCAATGTTGGCCAGGTTCGACGCGACGAGGCGCTGGCGCTCTGCCAACAAATCCATATAGCGGCCGAGGTCTTGGGCAATCGGCGTGAGCATCGCGCAGACGGTCTTGCAGGTTCGGGGCCAGAGTAGGACTTATCGGCTGGCGGAATGCCATCTTGAGGAGGAATCTGTCCGCTGTTGAAGGACTTAACGGCGGGAACGGGGCTTTCGGGCCGTGCCGTAGAGAGCGGGATAGGCGTGTTCCATTTCGGAGGCTGTTTCAAGCGCTGTGCCGATTTGGATCAGCGGCCCCTGACCAATGCCCGGGCAGAGACGCGCCGTGCGTCGCCAGGCCTGGCGGGAAGAGACCAGTTCAGGCCAGAAGGGAAACAGGCGGCACTGCGTTGGTTTGGCAGGATGAATCGAGCAGCCATCCTCCAGCAGAAACGGGCACTGCCGCCCGCGAGGCTTGCGGAGGCGCATTCGGCGGGGCGTGCGATACACGTACTGGCGTTCAAATTGCTCGGCGGAAACACCGAGGAAGGATGCAGCACGGCGAAGATCGTTTTCGCTGAGGTAGACGAACCCCTCCTGCTGGCAACAGCGGGTGCAGCCGGGCTGGCAGGCAAACTGGAGATGGTCCAAACCGCCCATTATGACAACCCGCCATGGCAGGCGCACGAACCGCTCCTTTGCCGCCTGGTTCCGGGGCGGCGGAACTCAGCTTCTCAAGACCCTCTCCTGGCCAAGCCTCCGCCCGCGGCCGTCCCGGCGCGCAGCCCTCCGAACGAGGCTCGTCACCGGACAGCGCTGTCCGAACCTGTGGCCGATGTCTTCGCCACTGTCTGCCGGCATTTTTCGAACAGCTCCAGCAGCGCCTCTGCCTGTTCTTCCGGCGTGCGCGGCGGCTTGCCGGAAAAGCCGACAGCCTGGGCGCCCTTGGCATAGCCGGTGGCCGTGGCGATGAACTTCATCAACTCCAGCGCGATTTCGTCGCTCGATCGAGGCCGCGTTTCGGCGGCCGGCTGTGGATCCTGCATGCTTGATTCCTTGTGAAGCCTCGCGGCGGCCTGCCGGCGATCGGCAGGCGGCCCCAACACGTTTATTCTAGTGGGTAGATGCCGGTGCAGGCGAGGCGGCTGTCACGCCGCATGCGCGGCGGCGCGCAGGCGCACCTTCTGGCCTGCGAAGACGGCCGCTACTACGTCACCAAGTTCCTGAACAACCCGCAGCATCGCCGCATACTGCCCAACGAATGGGCGGCCACGCTTCTCCTGCGCCATCTGGGCGTCGCGGCCCCCGAGGCGAGGATCATCGCCGTGGATGACCGGTTCCTCGGCTCCGAGCCGGAGGCGCACTTCCAGTTGGGATCGCGCCGCGTGCCCGTCCAGCCGGGACTGCAGTTCGGCTCTCTCTTCCCCGGAGAACCCGACCGCGACGCCGTTTACGACTTCCTGCCCGACGCGCTCCTGCCGTCGGTCGTCAATCTGGGCCATTTCGCCGGCGCCCTCGTGTTCGACAAGTGGGCGGCGAATTCCGACGCCCGGCAAGCGATCTTCTTTCGGAGAAGGATCAAGGATTTCCTGGACGAGGATGCCCATCCCAATCAGAAGGGGTTCATCGCCCAGATGGTGGATCACGGCTACGTTTTCGACGGGCCGCATTGGGAGTTCCCCGACTCTCCCATTCAGGGGCTGTACTTTCGGCCTCTGGTCTATCAAAATGTCCGCTCGCTGGACGACTTCGAGCCGTGGCTTTCGCGCGCGCGCCATTGCCCGGAGGCGGTCTTCGACGAGATTCTGCGCACAACTCCGCCATCCTGGATCGAGGGTGAAGAGGACGAGTGGCAACAATTGCTCGAGAAACTGTTTACGCGCCGCAGGCGGATTGAAGATCTGGTGCTGAGCACGGTGCGCGCCCGGCCGCAATGCTTCCCTTCCTGGAGCCAATAGGCGCGCCGGAGCCGCGCGGTTCTTCTCCCCGGGCGCGCACAGAAAGAAGCCGGACCCCGGTCAGCAGGAATACAGGCATTCCTTCCCGCCGCCATGAGGAAGGAAGTATCGGCGGTCCGTCCTGGTCCACACCGGATACCTGCACGGAAAGGCAGCGATCGGAGGCAGCGGCGTGCTGCGTGGTGATGCGCACGAGGGCATGAGGATCCGGGGCTTTCTTCGCAACGCCCCGCTTCTTGCCGTGCCTGGCCCCTGCCACCGCCGGCCGCGAAATCCCGAGGGTGAATCGCCGGGATGCCCGCAGCCGGCCTAGCCCAACTTCGTCACGAGAGCGCCCATAGGGCGGCTAAGTCGTTCAGAATCAATTCAGGCTATTGCCGAGTCTGCACTACATTGGCGATTGAGTTCGAAGTGCTTGGGGAGGTTGAGTCCGA
>Ga0272446_1001314_pt1 | contig 36348 bp, 26 predicted proteins | sample YNPCB0061_FD_194587 | JGI IMG/M metagenome (GOLD analysis project Ga0272446, IMG submission 194587) | Hot spring microbial mat communities from Yellowstone National Park, WY, United States - YNP-CB-006-1 | ecosystem: Environmental > Aquatic > Thermal springs > Hot (42-90C) > Sediment | place...
CGCCCGGAGATAAATCTCCGGGCTACCAGTACAAAGTCCGCTTAAGCGGACTAGATCGCCGGGTTTAGCCGTCTTCAGACGGCTTTGGATGGATAGCCCGGACATTCATGTCCGGGCGGGATGGCGCTGTGACTCCGTGTCTTCGTGGTGAAACTTCAGGGTTTTTGCAACGTTGCGCAGGGCGCGTTCTCTACCCCGCCTGTTGGCGTTAGAACCTATCCGAAAATTCCTGTAATCCCGGCTCCGCCCGGAGATTTATCTCCGGGCTACCAGTACAAAGTCCGCTTAAGCGGACTAGATCGCCGGGTTTAGCCGTCTTCAGACGGCTTTGGATGGATAGCCCGGACATTCATGTCCGGGCGGGATGGCGCTGTGACTCCGCGTCTTCGTGGTGAAACTTCAGGGTTTTTGTAACGTTGCGCAGGGCGGGTTCTTTAACCCGCCTGTTGGCGTTAGAACCTATCCGAAAATTCCTGTAATCCCGGCTCCGCCCGGAGGTAAATCTCCGGGCTACCAGTACAAAGTCCGCTTAAGCGGACTGGATCGCCGGGTTTAGCCGTCTTCAGACGGCTTTGGATGGATAGCCCGGACATTCATGTCCGGGCGGGATGGCGCTTTGTGCTGTAATAATAGGCTCTTAGCATATTGAGGCAGGCTGGATGGGGGTCATCCTTCACCCTTCACTTCACTTCACTTCACCCTTCATCTTTCATCCTTTTTGCCAGCATCTCCCAGCCTTCCAATCCTTCGGGCAAGCCCAACTGTGGGGCGAGATCCGCCAGCGCTTTCAAGGCTTGCGCCAGGTTCATTTGTTTCGCAATCACATACACCGTCACCCAGGCCCCGACTGCCTCCTGCACTTGCTCATTTTGCATGTAAATATGCCCCATGTTGAACAGCGTGGCGCACAGCCCCGCTTTGTCGCCGATTTGCTGCCTGATAGTGAGCGACTGTTTCAGGTACGCCAGCGCCGTCGCGTAATCGCCCTGGGCGTCATAAATTTGCGAGATATTGTTGAGCGTCGTCCCCTCCCCCGCTTTGTCGCCGATTTGCTGACAGATAGCGAGCGACTGCTTCAGGTACGCCAGCGCCGTCTCGTAATCGCCCTGGGCGCGGAAAATGCCCGCGATATTGTTGAGCGTCGTCCCCTCCCCCGCTTTATCGCCGATTTGCTGCCTGATAGTGAGCGACTGTTTCAGGTACGCCAGCGCCGTCGCGTAATCGCCCTGCGCCTTGAATATTTGCGAAATATTGTTGAGCGTCGTCCCCTCCCCCGCTTTGTCGCCGATTTGCCGCTGTATAGCGAGCGACTGCTTCAGGTACTCCAGCGCGGTCTCGTAATCGCCCTGAGCGTGAGCGATTGTTGCCATATTGTTGAGCGTCCTCCCCTCCCCCGCTTTGTCGCCGATTTGCTGCCTGATTTGGAGCGACTGCTTCAGGTACGCCAGCGCCGTCGCGTAATCGCCCTGAGCGTGAGCGATTGCCGCCATATTGTTGAGCGTCGCGCCCTCCCCCGCTTTGTCGCCGATTTGCTGCCTGATTTGGAGCGACTGCTTCAGGTACGCCAGCGCCGTCTCGTAATCGCCCTGGGCCTTGAAGATTTGCGAGATATTGTTGAGCGTCGTCCCCTCCCCCTCTTTGTCGCCGATTTGCTGACAGATAGCGAGCGACTGCTTCAGGTAGGCGAGCGCCGTCTCGTAATCGCCCTGCGCATCATAGATCTGCGAAATATTGTTGAGCAGTGCGCCTTCGCCTTGTTTATGGTCAGTTTGCCGTGTTACATCAAGGGCTTGCTTTAGATAAACCAATGCCTTTTCAGGGTCTCCAATATTCAGATAACGTTGTCCCATTTCATTCAACGCCCTGCCCCTCAAAGCTAAGTCTTCCGAGCCGCAAATGCGCGGCAGCCAGTCGGTCAGCAGCGCGGTGTAGAATCCCGCCAGGGTGAGCGGAGCCACAATAAAGTCCAGGGTGAGGCGGTCGGCTTCTTCATTTCGATCGGCGCGGCGCAGGGCGTGATGGGCGGTGATCGCCTGCGTCAGGGTGCGGCGTTCGTTTTCGAGCAGGTACAGGTGATAGTCGGCGGCGAGGCGCTTCCATTGCGGCGAGTCGTCTGCCAGGCGCCTGGCTTCCAGCCAGTCGCTCACCAGCGGCGGCAGGGCGTATTCCACCGCGTCCCACTCGTGCTGGTACGAGACCTCCAGCAGCGAAACCGCCAGCAGGCGCTCCAGCAGGGCAGATGACGTAAGGGCGGAGCGGCGCTCCGCCCCAACGGGTAAATCCATCGCCAGTTTCAAAATGCCCTCGGCTGGCACGGGTTCGCGGTAGGCGGGCAGGCGGCGCAGCAGGGTTTGGGCGGCGGCGGGCAGGCGGGCGTAGATGGCGTCCAGCGCCATGTTCGCCTGCACCTCTTCTTTGGTCTTCTCCAGCGCGGCGAGGAAGGCGTGCTCCTCGGCGGAGTCCATGCCCTGCACGGCGGCGGCGAGAAACTCCAGCCCGCGCGGGTTGCCGCCCAGCGCCTGGTAGGCGCGCCGCATCCGCTCGCGGTTCTGCCAGAAGGCGGCGGGCAGGCGCAGGCGGGCAATTTGCAGGAAGTCGCCGTAGGTCACGCGCCCCAGTTCGAGGTGTTCACCCGCCCAGTTCGGCGGCGCCCAGCGGGAGGTGACCAGCAGGGTAATCCCCTCTCTCCCTGTGGGAGAGGGGCTGGGGGTGAGGGCTTCCAGCCAGGCGGCGACGGCGGGATCGGTCACGGCCAGCGAGTCCCCGTCCTGCACGCTTTCGAGGTTATCCAAAAACAACACGAGCCGCCCGCCGAATTGCTCGCTCAGCAGGTCGAGCAGGAAGCGGGCGCGCGCCGCGTCATTCTCGAAGCGGGTGCGGTAGCGGTCGAACTTTTTGGCGTTCGGCTCGTCGAGCGCCCATTCCATCTCGAACTCGAAGTCCTTCCAGCGGTTTTCGGGGCGCACGCTCCAGGCAAAGACCTTCCAGCCCGCCTTTTGCAGGTCGAGCGCCAGTTTGCCCGCCAGGGCGGTCTTGCCCTGCCCGCCGGGACCCGTGATGAGCAGGCGGCGCGTCGTCCCTTCGCGCAGGGCGTTCTGGTAGCGGCGCAGTTCGCGGCGGCGTCCGATGAAGCGCGGCGGCAGGCTGACGTTGCTCAGCAGGCGCAGGCGCTTTTCGATTTCCACGCTCTGCGGCGCGAAGTCCCAGTCAATCAGCGGGGTTTCGGGGCGCGGCGAGAACAGGAGGGGCAGGCTCCACTGCCCGTAACTCAATTCGTCCGCTGCGGCGGCGCCGGCTTCGCGGCGCGTCGTCCCCGAACCCTGGAAGGGGGTCTGGATGGCGAGGCGGGCGGCTTGCAGGGCGGCGTCGAGGCGTTCGGCGCGGGCGAGTTCATCGCACAGGGCGCGGGCGAAGCGAATCCCCGCCTGGTCCAGCACCGATTCGCGCATCCCGATCACATGCGGGATGCCCCGGGCGCTCAGGCGGCGCGTCAGCCCGTTGTTGAGCAAATCGGAGGCGGATTTGCCGCTCTCGCAGGCGGAGAGAATCACCGCCTGGACGTTCGTCCCCGCGAAGGCTTCTGCCAGCGCTTCTTCCCGGACCTCTAGCCCGTTCCCGGCTTCATCTTCGAACAGGAACACCCCGAATTTTTCTTCGCGGTGCGCCTCGCCGTAGAACCTGCCATGCCCGCTCAAAAAGACCACGTGCGGGTCGAAATCTTTCAGCCAGTCTTTGAGGGTCTCGAAGCGTCCGTCGTCGGGCATTTCGAGCGTCACCAACCCTTTGGCGATCCACGGCAGCAGCGCAGACTGCACCTGCGCCTGCTCTTCTTCCACGTCCAGCCGCGCCTGTTCGGGGTGCGCGTTCTCGGGCAGGGAGGTGAACAACAGCACGCGCAGCGGTCCCTTTTGCAGGGGCGGCGGGCTGCCGGCGGGCGGTCCAAGCCGGCGCGCCAGCGTGAAGGCAGGATGCCTGCCGAGGAAGCCGAGCGCGGGGTGATGGAGAATCTCCCAGGGCAGGGATTGAATCTCCGCCGCCTCGCTCTCGATGAGGACGGGCAGGATGGCGTTGCCAGCGGCGTTGTGCGCGGCGTCGAACTCAGCCTGCACGCCGAGCGCCTCCCACAACGCCCCGCCGATGGCTTGCAATTCGGCGTCGGTCACCACCTGACCTTCGGCGTATTTCTGGCTCAACTGACGGCTCCGGTGGAACAGTTCAGGGCGCCGCGCGGTCAGGTCTGCGGGCGGCTGGATGAGGAAGGGATGGGGATGGATGAATTTAGGCATGGGTGATCTCACTGTAAGACTTCCGAAGTCTCAGAGACTTCGGAAGTCTGCGGAAGTCTATCTACTCATCGGCTGATTTTTCCTGCGTCGGCAACACATCGGGCAAAAGAAGTTCTTCTGTCTCCGTCTCCGTCCCCTCGACGGCTTTCAAAACCACTTTTTGAGACGGGTACGGGTTCGGGTCGAAAACCGCCTCCCTGTTGCAATACGGGCAGGCGACGATGATGACCTGTCCCTTTGTGATCTCGCGGAACAGGGTGTATGTCTCTTGGCAATTCCAGCATTGGAAGGTGAAACGTTTTCTCATTTTTCCTCCATTCCCCCCTCTCCCTTTGGGAGAGGGGCCGGGGGGTGAGGGTCACAACTCCCCCCTCTCCCTTTGGGAGAGGGGCCGGGGGGTGAGGGTCACAACTCCCCCCTCTCCCTTTGGGAGAGGGGCCGGGGGGTGAGGGTCACAACGCAAACATGGCGGCAAATATCCCCGCGAAGAACAACAGGCTCGATAACGTCAACAACCTGCGCTTGTACAGCGCCGATTGGGTGAAAAAATCTTCGATGCCCAGCGATTTCGAGAGTTTTTGCGGGTCCTGCTTGAGCAGAGACGGGTCCACCGTCCATTTTCGCGGGGTCAGCGCCAGCAGGGTCAAAATCAGCGCCAGCAGCCAGAGCGCAAAAGCCAGGTTGAGCGCGGCGTTGATGGTCAGCGTGGCGCTGTCGCCGCGCGTCAACTTCAACACCGTAGCGAACAAGCCAGGGATGCCCAGTTCGAGCGTCAACAGCCGTTCTGCCAGTTTGTCCATCAAATCGCTTTGCGCGGCAATGCTCTCGTAGAACTTCTTACGCAGCAGGTCTTCATTTTCGCTGAGCGGCCGGGTGGGTATGGGTTTGTTTGCCATCCTGACTCCTTTTCCATGCGTCGCATCTCCCCTTCAGTGGGATTACCCCTATTGTAGGACAAATCAAACGAAAGACAAGTGACTTTTGGTTACATTTGCAGAGTAAACCCACTATTCGCCCCCAGCATCAAACACCGAAACCTACAACACAATCCATCCCCCGCGCAAACCCTCGCGCACGGCTTCGGCGCGATTGGTCACGTTCAACTTGGCGTAGATCGAAGAGACGTGAAACTTCACGGTATGCTCACTGATGCCCAGCGCCGCTGCAATCTGCTTGTTCGCCAGTCCCTTCGCCAGCAGTTCCAGCACCTCGGTTTCCCGTTCGGTCAGCGGACCGCGCTCGGCAAGCTCGCTTTCAGACGGGAAAAGCAATGCCGGCGCACCGACCACCAAACCCTGGGCAATCGCATGGACGGCGGCAATCAACTCCTCGGCAGACGCCTCCGCCGGCAGAACGCCCCACGCCCGCCCCGCCCGCTTCATTTCCTCGACGTTGACCGGCTCTTCCCCCAAAAACAGAATCCCCGCCGATTCATTTTCCTCGCCCCACCCCTCCAAAACAGACGCGACCACCACATCCGCATCCGATTCTTCACCGGGCGAATCATTCACCACCCTGATCGCCTTATCCAAAAGGAGCAGGGCGCGCACGCCGGCGCGCAAAGCCGGCGAAGGGATGTGGAGCAGCACACGAATCACATTCATCACCACTACGCAGACCGTCCCGAAGGCTCGAGCCCTCGGGACGGTGTTACATGCTGGCTTACTTCCTCTCCCCCACCGTCACCGTGACGGTCTCTGGCTTTCCACCGCGCAACACTTCCACGGCAATTGGCTTGCCAACTGTATCGCTGTGAAGCGCCGCGAACAAGTCATCCGGGTCGCTCACGGGCTGCCCGCCAACGGCGACAATTGTATCACCCACGAAAAGACCGCCGCGCTGGGCTGGTCCATTCTCTTCGAGCCACAACACCAGCAAGCCCGAGGCTTGTTCGCGCTGTAAGGACTTCCGTACAGCATCGGGAAGTTCGACCGGCTGCGTGCGCACTCCCAGATAACCGCGCCTGACTGAACCATGTTTGGCAAGTGAATCAGCGATATGCCACGCCACACTAACCGGAATGGTGAGCAGCGAGCCATGCGTCAATCCGGAGGTATTGATCCCCAGTACCTTCCCCTCGGCATTGATCAGCGCCCCTCCGGAAAAGCCCGGATAATTGGTGGTTTCGGTCTGGATATATTCATCGAGCAAGCCGCCCCGGTGCGTGCGCACGGGTCCACCCATAGCAGTGACAATGCCCCACGAGGCTTGTATGCCTGCCTTGCTGGGGCGTCCCAGCGCTATGACAAGTTGCCCAACCTGGGCTGTATCCGAGGTTTGGGCGGGGATCAGGGCTTTTTTGTTGAGGCGGAGCAGGGCAAGGTCTGAACCGGGATCGCGTCCTGCAAGAACCGCCTCCAGCGTGCTTCCATCCGCCAGACCAACGCGGATGTTGTCTTCACGCGTCACTACATGGTCAGCAGTGAGAACGAGGTCTTCCGCAAAGGCGATGCCGCTGGCGGGGAAGCGTTTGCGTGCATCCACAAGGACGATGTACGCAGCGCCTGTTTCAACAGCAGCGGTGAGTGCATTTGAAAATTCAATCAATGGGTTTGACATATCATCTCCTTTTATATCATATGCCGAGCGCAATAGATGTTTTGTGAACGCAGGCGGCATTCTTTTTAGAACCAGTATAGCGGTAAGTCAGTTTGGATGTATCAGTTGAACGGGCGGTTGTGAGACTAGTCGTTCGGGCAGGTGATTCGTTCAGCGCACAAAAGGCGGCAGCAACCTTAAAGTTTTTTGTTTTGTAGTCATTTACTCTTGAAAGAATAAACTTAATCGTTATACTTTATAAAACTTTGCAATAAATTGTTGTTGAATAGAAAGGAACAACATCATGTCTTCGATGGAAACGCTGACGATCAAAACTGAAAACAAATTCAGGAGTCTTGTCACCAAGCGCGCTTACAAAAAGGGAGAAATCATTTGCGAAATTCCCACTGACAAGATTGTCAGCAAACCAAACCGCTACACCGTGCAAATTGACCGCGATAAGCACACCGACGTAGGCAAACTGGCGGCGTTGAATCACTCCTGCGATCCAAACGTGATTCTCGATACAGAGCATTTACTGGTTTATGCCTGCAAGGATATTGAAAAAGGCGAAGAATTATCGTTCTTCTACCCCTCCACTGAATGGGAAATGGACGCCCCCTTCATCTGCCTGTGCGGCGCCTCGAACTGCATTCACGTCGTAGCAGGGGCGCGCTTCCTGCCGCTCTCCACGCTCGAGCATCACTTCTTGAATCGTCACATCCGCGAGTACATGATCGAATTGCTCGAAAATACCGAACTGCACTTGAAAAAGTTGCAGGGAGCGTAAAAAACAACGTCCCGAAGGCGCGCTCCTTCGGGACAATTTTTTACTGTTACTGTTCTTCCTTCAATCTTTTATATACCCCTGCCCACGGTTTGCCCAGCCTGTGATTTTCCGCGATTTGGATTTTGCCCAGTTTCTGCGCAATTTGCGGGAGCAGCATGGCAATCGTTGCCCAATCATCGGCTAGCACAGCGTCCTTCATCTTCCTGGCATACTGCCCTGTCCATAGCCAGTCCATGCGGAAACGATCCGCTTTGACCCAGTAGCCGCGCTTCTCCCACGCTGCCACCGATTCGTCAATGCCCTCGGCAATGGTCTGAAGCGCAAGCGCAATGAAAGCGGCAAGGTCACGGGCTTCAGGGGTGACATCCTTTTGTTTGGCGAGTTCACGCACTGCCAGCACAATGGATTTGGTGAGGCGGGTGCGGTCTTTCCCTACAGTTTCAGTTTTGATCAGTCGGCTCAAGGCAGGCTCCAATTCATGGTTCGAGTGTCAGGAGCGCGATTATACCTACCAATTTCAAATCGTCAATCGCAAAAGCCAAAAATCAAGTTATAATTTCGCCGCCCAACGGCAATACACCAATAACTCACGTGGGGACGTGTCGGAACTGGCAGACGAGTGGCGCTTAGGACGCCATGCCGCAAGGCGTGTGGGTTCGACCCCCACCGTCCCCACTGGAAATACATACTTGAGTAATCTAAAACCAGAGAGGCAAACTTGAACATCCAAAAGACAATCGAAGAAACCCACGAAGCCAAAATAGTGGTTGAAGTGGACGCGGAAACAATAGAAAAATATAAACACCGCGCGGCGCGTAAAATCTCTGAGCGCGCCAAAATTCCCGGCTTTCGTCCCGGCAAGGCTCCTTATCACATGGTCGTTCTCAACTTTGGCGAGCAGGCTGTTTTGGAGCAGGCAATAGACATGTTCGTGGACGACGAGTATTCCAACATCCTCCAAGAGGCTGATGTGAAGCCCGGTGCTTCGGGAACGCTTGAAGCAATTGACTCCATCGACCCTGTTAAACTGACCTTCCGCGTACCCCTCGCCCCCGAAGTGGACCTGGGCGACTATCACTCGGTTCGCATGCCCTACGAATGGACCGCCCCCTCCCAACAAGAAGTGGACAAAGCCCTGGCAGACCTCCGCCAGATGTATGCCACTACCGAAAACGTCGAACGCGAGGCGCAGGAAGGCGACTATGTCCTCGTGGATATCAAATCGGAAACCCCCGAATTGAACCGTGCAGGTTTCGCCACCGTGATCCACGCTGAAGACCGCGATACCGAATGGCCCTACAGCGGCTTTGCCAACGAACTGGTCGGCATGAAGCCCGGCGAGGTCAAGACCATCAAACACACCTTCCCCGAAGATTGGGATCTGGAAGAACTGCGGGGCAAGGAAGTCGAGATGGAAGTGACCGTCAAGACCGTGCGCGCGGTAAACCTGCCCGAACTCGACGATGAGTTTGCCAAAACAGTCGGCGCAGGCGAGACCCTCGCCGAGCTGGTGGAAGCGGTCACAAAGGATGTGGAAGCCCGTTCCAAAGCCGAATACGACGACAAATACTTCGTGGAGTTGATCGAAAAAATCAAAGAAGGCGCCACCTTCAAATATCACCAGCATACGCTCGATCACGAGGGCGAGCATGTACTGGAAGATTTGAGCAACCGCCTTGCCCAGCAGGGCATGGATTTGGATACCTATTTCAAAATCCGCAATACAACGCGCGAAAAGTTCATCGAGGAGGAGGTTAAGCCCGTAGCAAAGAAACGCCTCGAGCGTTCGCTTATCCTGGATGAAATCATCCGCCGCGAAAAGCTGGAAGTAAGTGGTGAAGCGCTGGACGCCGAGGTCAACAACACCATGAATTTGCTGATCATGCAGGGGTTGGACATGCGGAAACTCCGCGGGAAAAAAGGAGAGAAGCAATTCGTCGAAGCAGTGGTGCTCGAATCTGCCAACCGCGCGATGACCCGTCAGGCGCTCGACCTGCTCAAATCTATCGCCACCGGCGAATACAAGTCTCCCGAAGAACGGCTGGCGGAAGAAACGTCAGCGGAGGAAAAGGCCGGGGAAGCCGAAACAGCCGTCCCGGCGAATGAAGCGTCCTCTGTCAGCGAAGGTTCCTCCGAAGCGGAAACAAAGAATTAACATTTTTCCAACACAGCGCAGGTATCATCGCCGGCACTCAAGGAGACTATCATGATTCCAAATTTCAAAAGTGTGACCCCCTACGTCATCGAAACGACCAATTACGGCGAGCGTTCCATTGATGTATTTACGCGGTTGATCAAGGAGCGCATCATTTTCCTTGGCACCGGCATTGACGACCAGGTGGCAAATGTGATTGTGGCGCAGTTACTCTACCTCAATCACGAAGACCCCGAAAAAGAAATTTACATGTACATCAACTCGCCCGGCGGGCAGATTTATGCGGGACTGGCGATTTATGACACGATGCAGATGATCTCGAACCCCATCAGCACGGTGGCGGTCGGTGTGACCGCTTCTTTCGGGACCGTTTTGCTTGCCGCCGGCACAAAAGGCAGACGCTACGCCCTGCCCAACGCTACCATTCACATGCACCAACCGCTGGGCGGCGCACAGGGGCAGGCAACCGACATCGAAATTCAGGCGAAACAAATCCTGCGCCTGAAAGCGTTACTGCTCGGCATTCTGTCGAAGCACACCGGTCAGCCGCTTGAGGTAATCGAGCGCGACAGCGACCGTGACTATTATCTCGAAGCCAAACAGGCAGTGGAGTACGGTCTCGTTGACCAGGTGCTGGAAGTTTCGGATAAGGTCAACAAGTAAGCGGCGCTGCAGTACAAAGACTTCAAAACCGTCCCGAAGGCGCTACCCTTCGGGGCGGTTTGTTATGCCTACGATATAATCCCTCTCTACGAAAGGAGTTCCCTTTGCTCCCCTCACACATCAAAGCCCTCATCCTCGACATGGACGGCGTGCTCTGGAAAGCGGACGCGCCCATCGGCGACCTGCCAGCCATTTTTCAGCGCATCCGCGCGCGCGGATTGAAATTTGCCTTTGCCACCAATAACGGGACGAAAACACCCGAAGAATATCGGCAAAAACTCGCCAGCCTCGGCGTGGAGGTGGATGCGTCTCAAATCGTCACCTCTGCGCTGGGACTTGCCTTCCTGCTGGGGCGGACCTACCCGCGCGGGACAAAGGTCTTCGTAATCGGCGGGAACGGAGTCCGTGCGGCGTTGAGCGGGCAGGGATTCGAAATCCTGCCCCTGGAGCGCGCCCCCGAAGCGCAGGTGTTCGTCATGGGCATTGACCGCGAGATCACGTTCCAGAAGGTTGCCGAAGCGACTTTGCTCGTGCGGAACGGCGTCCCGTTTTATGCCACCAACGATGACAAGACCTTTCCCACACCGCGCGGCGAAATCCCCGGGGCGGGAGCGTGGCTTTCGGTCATCACCACTGCCACAGGTGTGAAGCCGGTGGTGGCGGGCAAGCCCTCCCCCTCCCTGATGGAACTTGCGATGGAACGGCTCGGTGCGCGAAAGGAAGAGACCCTTGTCGTCGGCGACCGGCTCGAAACGGACATCGCCGCCGGGCAGGCGGCGGGATGCCCGACCGCGCTTGTGTTGAGCGGCGTATCCACGCGTGAGCAGGCAGAAGCGTGGATGCCGAAAATTGATCTGATTGCCAGCGATTTGAGCGAGCTGGTGGCGTGAGGAAACCATCTGCAATCAAAATCAAAATAAAAATCGAACCACTGAGACACGGAGACGCCGGGTTTGTAATGAAAGAAATCTCCGTGACTCTGTGTCTTCGTGGTGAACCTTCAAGGTTTTTGCAGTGGACTCAATAAACGAATGGGGCGCGGCATCGTTCATATGCGCCATGTTTCGTGATATATTCCTGAAAAACCCCTCTACCAATCTACCAATCACCACCCTCCCCCATGCTCCTCTACGATCTCGACCTCCCCGCCCTCACAACCCTCCTCGCCGGATGGGGCGAACCTGCCTACCGCGCCAGTCAAATCTGGCAGGGACTCTACGTGCATCTCTATACCTCCCCCGACCAATTTACCAACCTGCCAAATACGCTCCGAGCCAGACTCGCGGACGAATTCACCTTCACGCCCTTCACCGTAAAAACCTGGCTCGATTCCGCCGACAAGTCCACGCGCAAAACTCTCTTCCAACTCCCCGACGGAAACCTGATCGAAGCCGTGCTCATGCGCTACGGCGACCCGGCGGATATGCCGCCCCCCTCGTCCCTGCGGGACACTCCCCCCAACATTGGGGGGAGCCGGAGGGGGGGCAGACGCACCCTGTGCATCTCCACACAGGCGGGCTGCGCCATGGGCTGCGTCTTCTGCGCCACCGGACAAATGGGCTTCAAACGTCACCTTACCAGCGGCGAAATCGTGGCGCAGGTCATGTACTACGCCCGCATGCTGCGCGAGGTCAACGAAAACGTCACCAACATCGTCCTGATGGGCATGGGCGAACCGTTCCACAACTACGACAACGTCATGGCGGCGATAGACCGCCTCAACGACCCGCAGGGATTCAACTTCGGCGCGCGCCGCATCACCCTCTCGACCGTGGGCTTGGTGCCGCAAATCAAGCGCTTCGCCGACGAAAAGCGGCAGGTCAACCTTGCCATCTCGCTCCACGCCGCCGACGATGACGAACGCCTCGCCATCATGCCGGTCAACAAACGCTACAAAATTGACGAAGTGCTGGAAGCGTGCCGCTACTACGTCGAAAAAACGCATCGCCGCGTGACCTTCGAGTGGGCGCTCATCAGCGGCGTCAACGACACGCCCGAAGTGGCGCGCAAACTTGCGGCGCGGCTCAAAGGGCTGTTGTGCCACGTCAACGCCATCCCCCTCAACCCCACCGCCGGCTACGCCGGTCAGGCGGCAAGCCGTCAGCGGGCAGAACTCTTCAAGCAAACGCTGGAGCAGGCTGGGATCCCATGTACGATCCGCATGCGGCGCGGCATTGACATCGCCGCCGGCTGCGGTCAACTGGCGGGGTCCCTCAAACCTGGCGGTTGAGTGTCGTGAACGCGCGGATTGCGTAAGCGACGTTAGAGAACGTCTGTTATTCTGCGTAAGTCCTGATTTGTGCAGATGGGATTTGATATATATTGACTACGCGCAAATTAGAAATTTCAAAAGTTCTGCAAAACCGCAGCACGTTTCCACCCATGTTAATCGAGTATGAGTACTTCTTGCACGATGATGGGGAATACAGTATAGTCAGGCAACTCAACTTCACGATTCAGAGATGACGAATGAATAGCAAATCGAACCACTGGCTTCAACGACCCCTCCACCCTGCCCTGCCGGGGATCACCAACGAAATCGCATTGTTTGCGGGCATCATGCTCCTGGCAATCGTCACGCGGTTCTACGACCTCGGTACGCGCGTCATGAGCCACGACGAAAGCCTGCACACCTACTTCTCCTGGCTTCTCTATCGGGGTCAGGGCTACCAGCACACCCCCATGATGCACGGACCGTTCCAGTTCCACATCATTGCTTTGACCTATTTCCTGTTCGGCGTTTCGGATTTCACCGCCCGTATCCCCGCCGTTCTGTTCAGCATCGCCACCGTCTGGATGGTCTGGTACTGGCGTGCCTACCTCGGCAAATGGGGCGCCATTGTCGCCGCTTTCCTGATGGTCATATCGCCCTACATGCTCTACTATGGGCGCTACGTGCGTAATGAAGCCTTTGTGGGGCTTTCGGGCATCGTGCTGTTATACGCCATCCTGCGCTACATCGAAAGCGGAGAAAAACGGTATCTGTACCTTGTCACTGCGGCAACCGTCCTGCACTTTACGTCAAAGGAAACCGCCTTCATCTACACCGCGCAGGCGCTGATTTTTCTGGGCGTCTATCTCATCGTGCGTGTGACGGGGCAGCGCTCGTGGCAGCGTCAGGAAATGTACAACCTGTTCATCATCCTGCTTGCGGCGGCGGTGCTGGCAGCGGGCGTCGGCGCGGGGTATGGATACCTCACCCGGCACGGTGGTATGCTCAGCAGCACCGAGACTGCCGCCCCTGCCAACCCCATTACAGGACCTACGCTTCCCACCGCCCCGGCGACTGTTTCTGCTTCGACCATCCTTTTCATCGCTGCCGCCGTGCTGCTCATCGGCGCGGCGGTTGCCTTGCTGGTGGGCTATGGCTGGAACAGCCTGCTCAAAGAGCGCTCCTTCGACTTGATTGTCCTGCTGATGAGTTTCGTCCTGCCAATGCTGGTTGCCTTTCCGCTCGAATGGCTGAAAGGCCGGTTGAATGTGGTCATCCCCACCAGCGCCGCGGCAGTCTCCGCGCTCGACACCCGCTCCGTAACCGTTATCGGCGTGTTTACGGCGGTCTTTTTTGCGGTGGCAATTGCCGCAGGGCTGCTTTGGAACCGCGAGTGGTGGAAATATGCGCTGACCTTCTGGCTTCCCTTCACCATCCTCTACACCACCGTCTTTACAAATGCGCCCGGCTTTTTCACGGGCTTGCTTGGCTCGCTGGCGTATTGGATCGAACAGCAAGGCGTGGAGCGCGGCAGTCAGCCGGAGTATTACTACATTCTCGTACAAATTCCCATGTACGAATTCCTCACCGCCATTGGCGTTTTGGTGGCAATCGGCTTGGGCGTGAAAAAACTCTATGGGCAGCGTCCAGCCGTCCCTGAGAAGGAAGCGGAGGAATATCCTGAGCCGGAAAACGTTGAAGAAGGGTCTGAAATGGCAGCCGAGCCGGCGGATCCCGTTGTCATAGAGAATGAGGGGGGCTTCAAATTCTTCTTCAGTCTGATGGTCTTTTGGGTGGCGACGAGTATTGCGGCGTTTTCGATTGCCGGCGAGCGCATGCCCTGGCTGACGTATCACATGGCTTGGCCCATGGTGCTGCTGACAGGCTGGGGGCTTGGGCAAATTATCGAAGGCATTATAGAAAAGACGGATGCGCCCTGGCGCCGCACGGCGCTTTCTCTGGCGCTGCTGACGGTGTTTCTGGTGGCGGCATTTCGCGCGATACGCTCGTTGTTTGGCGCAACACCTCCCTTCCAGGGCTCCGACCTGGCGCACCTGGAAGCCACCGCTGCCTTTTTGCTGCCGCTCGTCATCATGGTAATCGCCGGCGCTCTGCTGGTTTACCTGATGCGGGACGACCTGATCAGCCTTGCAATTGTGGGGCTGACTGTTTTCGCTGTTGCGGCGGGGATTTCCAGCCTCATTAACGGCGCTTCGCTCCTGACCTTATCCCTGATAGCACAAACCGGAACCTTGTTCACGCCGCAAATTTTACGCTTTCTCGCGGCGTTGACCACGCTGATTATCAGCATTGCCGGCGTAGTGTACCTGGCGCGGCAGCCCCGCAGGAGCGCCTTCACTGCCTGGGCAACGCTGGTATTCTTTGCCCTGCTGGCTGTGCAAACCGCGCGAACGGCTTTTCGCGCCGCTTATATCTTTTATGATGACGCTACAGAGTATCTTGTCTATGCTCACGGCGCAACCGGCGTCAAAGAGGTAATGGCGCAGGTGACAGAGATTTCAGAGCGCACTGCCGGCGGGCTGAATGCGATTATCGCCTACGATGCCAGCGCGCCAGATACCGGCGTTTCGTGGCCCTTTGTGTGGTATCTGCGAGATTTCACCACCTTGCGCGCCTTCGACCAGCCCACTCGGTCACTGCGGGAGGCGGCGGCGGTGATCGTTGATCAGAAGAACTTCAATAAGATTTACCCTGCCCTGGGGAACGAATATTACGAATTCAACTACATCCGCATGTGGTGGCCCAATCAGGATTATTTCAACCTCAACCGCGAACGCGTCCTGAACGCCATCACCAACCCCAATATCCGCGAAGGCATTTTCGACATCTGGTTCAACCGCGATTACACCAAATACGCACAGGCAACCGGCAGCAGTTCGCTCACCCTCACCACCTGGCAGCCCTCCGACCAGATGAAACTCTTCGTGCGGAAGGATATCGTCGCAAAACTCTGGAATTACGGGGTGGGTCCTGCCGAAGTAGTGACTACTGACCCCTACGAAGGAGGGACGATCACGCTGGCAGCCGAGCAGATTTTTGGTGGAGAACGTTACCCCCGCGGCTTGAACGCGCCGCGCTCGATTGCCGCAGGCTTGCACGGCGATTTCTATATTGCCGATTCGCGCAATAACCGCATTCTGCATATTGCCTCCGACGGAAGCCTTTTGCACGAGTGGGGCACCTTTGCCGATGCCGTGACCGGCAGCGCACCCATCGGAACGTTCAAAGAGCCATGGGGCGTGGCGGTAGGACCCGACGGGTCGGTCTATGTAACAGACACGTGGAATCATCGCGTGCAAAAGTTCACAGAAGACGGACGCCCGCTCGGCATGTGGGGGCAATATGGTCAGCCGGTGCCGGGCGATCCTGCTTCCCTGAGCGCATTTTGGGGTCCGCGCGGAATTGCAGTGGATTCAAAGGGGAATGTGCTCGTGGCAGATACTGGCAATAAGCGCATCGTTGTCTTTGACAAGGATGGAAACTACCTCACCGAATTTGGCTCAGCGGGCTTCGACCCCGGTCAATTCGATGAACCGGTAGGCATTGCCATTGCCCCCAATGGAACGGTCTATGTGACAGATACGTGGAATCAACGCGTGCAGGCATTCACTCCCACCGATGACGGAAAGTTCTACTTCCCCACCCTGCAGTGGGATGTCAACGGCTGGTTTGGTCAGTCATTGGATAACAAGCCGTTCATCGCTGTGGGCGGCAACGGTAATGTATTTATCACCGACCCGGAAGGGTATCGGGTGATCGAATTTACGGCAGACGGTCAATTTGTGCGGACGTGGGGCGACTTCGGGAATGGGCCGGATGAAATCGGTCTTGCGGCGGGCGTCGCGGTTGATGAATTTGGCTTTGTTTGGGTCACAGACGCCGGCAATAACCGCATCCTCAAATACCGTTTGCCCGAACCATAACCCGGCCATTCCTCTTCGCTGAAGAATATAAATCAGGCAGGGGCAGTCACCCAGATGACTGCCCCTGTTGTAACGTCCCGAAGGTTTTACAGAAAACCGAACCCTTCGATACACTCAGGGAAAGCCTTCGGGACGATGCGTAACATCAGTTATACATCCACTGCAATGCAGGTTAGGGTTTGTTCGACGCCGGGGATGGGCTGAATGGACGAAGCAATCAGACTGCCCAAAGCGCTGATTTCTTGAGCCATAATGACAGCCACCGCATCATACGGACCGAACGTCATGTGGGCTTCGATAACATTTTCTATCTTCCGTAACTGACGAACCACATCTTTGACTTCGCCCGCTCGAATCTTGATCAAGACATACGCCTTCATAGTGAACTCCTTTTTCTTGAAATTGCTTTACTCGCTTGCGGGGCGCAGAAAAACTACCCAATAGACCGCCGCAACCAGCAATGCACCGCCGATAATGTTGCCAATGGTTACTGGAATCAGATTGTTGACAAAAAATGCACTCCAGGTAAGTTTGTCGAGATGAGGCACCTTGCTGCTTACTTCCGAAATAAAGGCTGGGTCAAACTGCTTGATTGTCAGAGCATAGGGTATGAAATACATGTTGGCAATGCTGTGCTCAAACCCTGCCGCGACAAAGGCAGTGATCGGGAAAATGATAGCGGCTATTTTATCTACGGTGCTGCGCGCGCTGAACGTCATCCAAACTGCCAGACAAACGAGAGCATTGCACAAAATACCCAGCGCCACCGCCTGCAAGAAGGTCAACTCGACCTTGCTCACCCCAATCTTGAGCGCCGCAATACCCACCGAGTTTGCGCCAAAGGTGTACTGGCGCGATAAAAACATCAGGATGACTGTGCCAATTGCGCCGACAAAATTGCCCAGGTACACAATGAGCCAGTTGCGGAGCAGGGCGCGTCCCTTGATTTTTCCACTTGCCCAAGCCATCACAATGAGGGTATTGCCTGTAAATAATTCCGCGCCGCCAACGACCACAAGGATTAGCCCCAGGCAAAATACCAATCCAACAAGAAGCCTGTTGAATCCATAGGGGAAGCCGGTGGTGAAGGCAGCATCCCCATCAGCCGCGGTAATGGTCATGCTGCCAGCGCTGACGGTGGTAGCGAAGATGGCGCCCAGCGAAATGAAAGCGCCAGCAAGTACCGCCAGCATGAACATTTTGAAGAATGGCATTTCTGCCTTGCGGACACCCAAGAATTCGGCTCGGGTTGCCATTTCTTGAGGCAATAACGCGTCTATTCGGATTTCGCTCATAAACACCTCTTGTATTGTGAAATTCTTCACAGAGTATAACAGAACAAGCAAGATTTATGGATTTAGCGATTGTAACAAGATGACAGTGATTTTCTTCCAGAACTTGTCCACTTTGAAAACCTCAGGTTATGGTGAAGTCTTTGCAGGAGGCCGCCATATCTTCAACATTCGAGTTTCTTCAGTGGTAAGGTCACGCCAGACGCCGGGCGGCAGGCTGCCTAATTGGAGGCTGCCAATTGCAACACGGACAAGCCGTAAGGTGGGTAAACCGACGGCAGCGGTCATGTGGCGGATTTGGCGTTTTCTGCCTTCGCGCAATTTGATTTCGAGCCAGGCAGTCGGTCCATGCGGGGTGACAGGCTTGGGTCGAGGGGGCAGGCGGGGGGTAGGAATGACGCGTACGCTGGCAGGGAGGGTCCGATAGCCGCGGAGTTGAATCCCTCTTTGGAGGAGGGTTAGTTTATCAGGGGTAGGATCTCCTTCGATTAATACCCAGTAGGTTTTTTCGAGATGATGTTTGGGATTGGTCAAGCGCTGAATGAGCAAACCGTCATCAGTGAGGAGCAGTAAACCTTCGCTGTCGCGGTCGAGCCGCCCAGCGGCATACACGCCAGGGACGTCAATGTATTGTTTCAGGGTAGGGTGTCCGGTGCCTTCATCGGTGAATTGGGAAAGAACACCATAGGGTTTGTTGAAGATGATATATCGCATGCTCGCCTCAGAATTATGGATGTCGTTAAAAAGCGTTGTAAATTGCGAATGGGTTGCAAACTGTAAAAAAGCAATTGCAAAACTGTACAATACAGTAAAATCCCCCAACATTCAAGGAGATTGAGATGGCAAATGCAAAATACAAGATCAAGGGAAATAATAAAATTGCGGGGTACGATTCGGAAATTGAAATTGAAGTAGACGACAAATATGAGGCATACAGCAAAGATATTCCAGAGCCGACACCCTATCAGGGTTTTGTGATCACATGGTTCAACAGTTTTGGGGTGCGCGAAAAAATTTCGCGCAAAAATGCAGATGTCACGTATGTTGTGAAGCTCAAGAAACTGCCAAAAGGCAAACGCCTCTTTGCTTTATATGGCGGTGAGGTACACGAATTGACGACCGAAGATGCCGGCAACGGGAATGTAAAATTCACTCTGAATGTTGGCGATCCTCCAGTAGGAAGTGGACCTTAATCCATCTTTGGCGCGACGTGTGCCGCATCCCATACAGCCCGGCGCCAGGGGATATTTTCGATGTAACGCCTGCGTTCCATTTCGTCAGTGAATTTGGACATTTGTTCCTCCAACAGATGCGCTGCCTGTTGGAGGATTTGTTTGGCACGGGGATCGTCTTTATGTTTCAAGTAAAGATAACAGGTGTGGAAAATTCGGACCGGTTCTTCCGTGCCTTGAAGAGTGTTTCCTTCTGTCAAAAAGTTCAAAATGGTTTCGGCATGTTCCGAAGCAGCATCCAGGTTGTTTTCTTCTAAAAAGGTTGCCACCACTCCTGCAAGCGGCTCCATAGCAAGTCCTTTTTGATTTAATTCGCCGCGAATCTGTATCGAAGCCCAATATGCCTGACGGGCAGCTTCATAGTTGCCCTGCTGGAGGCAGGCGTGTCCGAGGTAGAGCATTGCCCAGGCTTCTCCCGAACGGTCGGAGGCTTTTTGTGCCAATTGCACTGCCATCTCGGCATTCCGGTAGGCAGATTCGGTATTATGCTGGATATCATCCAGTGCGCTGAGATTAATCAGGGTGTAAATCTCCTGATGCACATTGCCGCTTTCACGATCCATAGTGAGCGCCCGGCGATAATATGACCGCGCCGAGTCAAAATCGCCCTGCATGCCAGCCACAAAGCCCAGGTTAGTCAGCGCGACGCTGGTTATGGCATGACTGCCTGTTGTGCGTCCCACGTTCAACGCCTGTTCGTAATATTGCCGCGCAAGGGCATAGTTACCATCATGGTACCCTTCCAGCATGGCTAAATTGATCAGGGCATGAGCCTCTATATCCAAGACTTTGGTTGCCCGGGCAAGGTTCAGGGCGCTGGAGAGGTACGTCCGGGCAGCAGATAAATTCTGCTGTTCTATGGCAACCCAGCCCATGATATTCAGGATACGGCTTTCCTGACGGCGATTGTTCACAGCCTGCGCCCGCGTCAAAGCAGACCTGGCGATCTGCATGGCTTCTTCCAGTTTGCCCAACCGCATCAGCGCCGTAACCCAAACGACCTGGGTGTAAAGCCCCAAATCGGAGTTGGCAAGTTCGGGTGGCGCGCTTTGAGCAGTCTTAGCGCATTCCACCGCTTCCTTATACTTGCCCACAAAGTAATAATACGCTGAACGGAGCATGGTGACTTTTGCAAGGCAGACATTGTCTTGCAGTTGTTGAGCAAGGTGTTCTAGTGCGTTCAAATCCTTCAACTGTGAGTCACGTTTCCCAAGGCGGGAATACAACTCGACACGCTCTGCAATCAAATCAAAACGGGCATGAAGGTCATCAAAAGGCGTATATGCCAACGCGCGCGTATAGTATTCGATAGCCTGGGTATTTTGGTACGAGTCCGCAGCAGCCCTGCCCGCCAGGGTGTAGTATTTCATCGCTTCGGAGGGCAAATTACCATGTTCAGCGTGATATGCCAGTGCGGGATAATGTGCTGCAATATTTTCCGCATGAATCATCTCCAGAGTGCGCAACGCCACGGCGTGAAGTTCCTGCCGCCGGGCGCGTATTTGCATCGAGTATGCCGCATCACGCAGTAGACCGTGATAAAAAATATAACGCGACTCTCCCAGATGAAACCAAATGGCAGCTTTTTCTGCCTCCGCCACCTCACGAGACACATCACCTTGCCTGGGGAACATGTTCATTAGAACTCGAATGTCGAATTCCCGCCCCAGAATGGAGGCGGTTTGCACAACATCCCGAATTTCGCGTGGGAGCTGGTCAAGGCGCGCCACCAGCAAGGCACGGATGTCGCCGGGCAGGTCGGCTGAACTTTTGCGCCGCACCGCACGCCAGCCTTCTGCGCTCATTTCGAGCAGATTTTCTTCCTGCATGTAGCGGACGATTTGTTCGGCAAAGTAGGGATTTCCCTCAGAACGACTCATAACCAGTGTAACCAGAACGGGAGAAATCGTTCCACCCAGCAGAATTTCTATGAGGTGAGCAAGTTCATCGGATGAAAGTCTATCGAGATTGATTTCTTCGTCCACAAGGCTGTTGACAGCAGAAAGGTCAACGCCTTGTTTTCGGTAGGATAAAATGACTGCCGCTGGATAATTTTCCCCTTCTGTAAGAAGTGACCGTTTCAGACGGGCAAGAAATTCCAGCGTATCCTGGTCGGCAAAGTGAATGTCATCTACAACGAGGATGAAAGGTTGAATCAGACTTTCGGCTTTGATTAAATTAATCAGCGCGTAGATGGTGGTGTTGTAACGGCTTTCGGCATCCAGCTTACTATACAGGGAATTTTCTTCGTAAACATCCACCAGCGCAGCAAGGAGAGAGCGCGTCCGCTCGAGTTCATGCGCCAGGCTGGGGTCTGGACAGGAGGCGAGCAAAGTGTTTAGTCTGGAGGTGAAGGCGAGGCGCCGCTCTTCTGTTGTTTGTTCATGCAAAATACCAAAGTAGCGCATGAGCCATCCACGCAAGGGGTTGAATGAGTGACGTAAAACTTGATCTGCGGTCCCAATGCCCCATAGCACTTTGCGATGCTCGAACAGACGGGATGAGTAAAACTCTTGAAGCAGGCGGCTCTTGCCGATGCCCGCTTCGCCAGCCACACCCAGAAAGCCAGCCGGCCTGCCTGCCCAAAGCGGTTCGACAAATTTCTGAAGGCGATCCAACTCTTCACCGCGCCCCACCATTTCCCCCTGATACATCACCTTCATCTCGCGTTTGCGGCGGCGCAGGAGATAAACCTTCTGTTCTGCCGCGAACCCCTTGAACGGATGCGAACCGAGATATTCGATTTCAAAACGCTGCGAGACACGCCGCGCAACCCTTTCGTCCACCCACACTGCCCCATCGGGCGCACTCACCATGAAACGAGATGCGAGGTTGATACCCCAGCCGTAACAGGTATAGTCTTCGCACATTTCACTGCCAAGATAACCCGCATGAGCAATGTAATAGGTGACTCCAGCGGTGATGGGAAAATCCACGCGTGTTTGCAAGTCGAGGACAAAATTAAGCGCACGCCCAATATCGTTCTCATAGGCAACCGGCGCTCCCCATAGCATGAGCACGTTACAACCTTTATCGCCAAAATCGATCCGTGAAAGCAACCCCCCATATTTGGCGCGTAACTCAAAAAGCACATCCGAAAATTCCACCAGTTCTTCATCGCTCAGGTCGGGGAGGCGCATAAACAGATTGACAATTTGCCGGAACTCTCCGCGTATGGCATGAACAATGACTTCTTCGGGCACAAACAGCCGTGCAATTTCCCAATCCACAGGTTTGAGAGGGTATTCCTCCGGTTGTGGAACCTCGCAGCAAAAGCCGGTAAATCGAAAAAAAGGACCATGGGGCTGAGCAGCAATCATCTCCCCAAGCAGATACCTCAACGATTCGGTGACAAGAACCTCACCTGCCGAAGCATAATTCTCGGCTGCCGACGAATCGTTCACAGCCGAGCCGCGAAAATAATACAGCGCCTGCCCGCCATCGGAGGAGCGCATAATTCGCCAATGCACCATCCCAAGCGCAATGCCAATTTTGACCGAAAAAGAAAATATACCGTAGTCGGTAGTGCGGTCAGGGTCCTTGAGAAGTGTTTGCTGAACATCCCAGGCAGAAGCCAGAGCGCGAAGGGCAGTTGCATGTTCATCCTGCACGATGGGATACAATGCCATAATGCCATCGCCCGAAAAACTGACAATGCGCCCGCCATACTCAAACACGCTTTTCACCAGCGGATCAAAAACGCTGCGCATCAACCCTGCCAGCACCTCCGCCCCCTGTTGCCCGTGCTGCATGAGAGTATCAGTCATCTTCGAAAACCCCGAAAGATCCAAAAACATTCCGACTGCCGGAAAATCCCCCCGAAACTTCCCAGCCCGAAAATTCTCCACAATCAACTCAGGAACAACGCGATGCATGAACAAATTGTAGCATGTATAATGCCAGCATGAAACCTGTCCGCTTCGAAATTCGTATCTGCAACACCTGTGGACTGCGCTACCCAATGGCCGAGGGAAACGCTTTCGGCGTCCGATGCCCAGCCTGTATGGGAGAAACCCGTCTCATTCTCCGCCGGCAATTGATTCGCGAAACCGAGCCTGCCCTCCCCGAATCTTTGCCCCTCCGCCGCAAGAAAAGAGACACAAGCCGGGCTGTTCTCCTTGATAACATCCGTTCGGCATGGAACGTTGGCTCGATTCTGCGCACAGCAGAGGGATTCGGGTTTGCTCATGCATATTGTTGCGGAATCACGCCTACACCAGAAAACCAGGCAGTGACCAAGACCTCGCTCGGCGCAGAAGAATGGATCACCTGGTCGTACCACAAAGACGCGGTCAAACTTATCAAAGGCTTGAAACAGAACGGATGGAAGGTGTATGCATTGGAGGACGACGCCAGAGCAATCCCCCTGAAAAAGAAAAAAAGCACAGGCAACGCTGTGCTGATTGTCGGCAATGAAGTCACCGGGATAGACCCGGAACTGCTCGATTTGTGCGACGCTGTGTACTACATCCCCATGCGCGGCGCTAAAAAGTCGTTCAACGCTGCCATTGCCTTTGGGATCGCCGCATTTGCATTAGGATAAAATGCCTAATCCTTCGAGAGAGTAGCAATCTTTTCGCGAATTTCGTTGAGTAACGCCTGAATTTCATCCCTCTCGCGAATGGCATTTTGCATTGAGGTCTTGAACGCCTGTCGTTGCCCCTCATCCAGCGTTTCGAAGAGATGCTGGTCACGCGCTATCTGCGTATTTTTGTGGCGAAGTTTTGCCTCTAGCCGTTTCTTATAACCCTCGTAAAACTGGAGTTCATCCAGCGGCCTGGTTTCCTGGGCTTCACCAGCCAGCAGATTGTCAATTTCAGGGAAGAAGCGTTCCATATCCACCGGTTTTTCAATGAAACGGGTGACGCCGATGGTGTGAGCGAATTCCTTATCCTCCGGCGCGACATAAGTGGCAGAAAGAAAGATGACCGGAATATTCCGTGTAGCAGGATCCAGCCGCAAGCGGTGAACCAGGCTGAAGCCGTCCATCTTCGGCATCAGAATGTCGGTAATGATCAGCGCCGGGCGCTCTTTTTGAATGATTTCGAGCGCTTCTACACCGTTGGTGGCAGTAGCAACACGGTAGCCTTTGAATTTCAGTGTAGCAACCAGCAGGGTCAAAATATCTGGAACGTCTTCAACAACGAGCAGATAGCCTTTTTGAGTTGGGAGTGTAGCCATGGGAGGATTCTACCCGTTTTTCTGCGCTTTGGTAAATCAAGACAGAAGTACTACCAGATTCTATCCATCACCCCCCAAAGGTGTTATCATAGTTGTCATTCCACCAAAGAGAGGAGCATGAGCATGGCAATCAAATTGATTGTCCCGGTCAATGGACCTATTACTCAGTTGTTCGGTGAAAATCCCAATCTTTACAAAAAATGGGGATTCCCCGGTCACAACGGCATTGATTACGGCATTCCCAACGGCACGCCAGTCAGCGCCGCCGCCGCAGGAACCGTCAATCAAGTCTCTTTCGAAAATGGGGGCTATGGCAACTACGTCAAAATTGCCCATCAAGATGGCTCGAAAACTTTTTATACGTACTATGCCCATCTTGCCAGTGCGGCAGTCTCGCCGGGGCAAAAAGTCAAAGCCGGGCAATTGATTGGGTACAGCAACAACACCGGCGCAAGTACGGGTCCGCACCTGCATTTTGGCTTGAAGATTGACGGCGAAAACCCCGCCTACAAAGGATATGTGGATCCTATGCCCTACTTTCAAACCAGCGGCACAATCACCCCAGAACCGCCGGCTGGCACAGAACAAGGCGCTTTCATCACTTTGCCAGACCTTACATTCGAGGTCACCTACGAGACTCTCAACGTCCGCAATGGACCCGGCGTCGAATATGCCATCGTCGGGCAAATTGCCAAAGGCGCCAAATTTACAAGCAAAAAATTGAGTTCCCGCAGCGTTTGGGTGGAAGTCGAGCCGGGCAAATGGTGCGCCTTGCAGTTCGAAGGAACGACATATCTGAAAGTGAGCAAGTAACGCCCTGCGGTATTTTGGGAATGTGCTTTACCTGCATGTAACCTGTGCAGGAGAAAAACGCCCAGCGACCGGTTGCAAGCGGTCGCTGGACTATTCTCGCAGCCTGAAAAGAGACTATTTTGTAGAATTACTCCCCCCGCAAAATGGACAGCAAGCGGCCAAGTATTTCAGCGCGGTAGTCAATGGCGGCGTGTACGTTTTGTTGGTGCATCTCGTAGACGACCGTGTCCACGATGAGATCGCCTTCGGCGGATTTTTTCATCGGCAAAATGGATTCACTGTCGCCATCCAGTTTGACGGTGGTGCGGGCGGCCAGTTTGGCGTTTTCGACATCGCTACCCATTTCAACGTAGCGGGTTTCGATGGTCATCGTTGCCGCGTCTCGCACATATTTGGCGATAGCATCGGCGGCGTCTTTGAGGGCTTGTTTGAGTTCGGGGCTGGTTGCCATTTTTTCTCCTTGAGGAACAAAATGAAGTTTGTCTTACGGCGGTGTGAAAGGAATTTCGCGTTACGAAATGGACTGTAACTGCTTCACTTGCTTGAGAATGGACATCACATACTGATACACGGCAGGCAAAGCCAAAACGGGCGTCCCGACGGACATCAGGGTTGTCACTTTGGCCGCGCCGCCTGTCACCGTCACGAACAGGCGCAGTTTCAGGTTGCGGCTGCGCGCGGCGACTCTGAGCGCGCGGTGATGCAGTGATTTTTGTTCTTCAGAGGCGGTTTCGGACCAGAGCGTGCTGGCATCGCCGCTCCAATCCACCTGGCTGCGGGCAATCATCTGCCCGTCTAGTTTCGTTTCGACCCAGGCGAAGTGCAGCACCTCGCGGTTGATTTGCTCCAGCAGGGACTGAAAGCGCACCCGCGCCTCCAGCCATGCCTGGCTGATGGGTTCGCGGAGGGCTTCGGATTCATCTCCAACACTGAAACTCACCATTTCGTTTTTGGAAACATCATCCAACAGTTGGAGAAGTTCGCTCTCCGGGCCGGGTTCTTCCTCCAGGCTGACAGCATCAAAACTGACGGAGTCTTCCGCCGCCTGTCGCCCCTGCATTCGGCTAACCAGGCTTCCCAACCGGTCGGGAACACCATCCAGAGCAGCATAGACTTCATCGAAGTATGCTTCACTGTTCTCGAGCACCTCGTGCGCTGCCTGGCCACTGCTCGGCAGGTTGACGCGAAAGATAGGCGCATCCGTTGGGAGGAAGTTGGTTTCGTCTCCGATGCCAAAATGTACCATTTCTGCTGGTAAAACTGATTCCCACAAACCGAGCGGGTCGCTGGAGCCGGTGGATTCAAAGACAGGCATAATTTTCTTAAACCGTCCCGAAGATTTTTCTTGGTGCATTGAATGCATCACAGCAAGCCTTCGGGACATATTCGTGTTACTTGATGATGTTGGCAACGCTCGCCGCTGCGCCGACGATAGTCTTGAGCAATTCCGCACGGTTTTCCTGTGCCGATTTGACCATCTCGAGGTGGATGTTCCAGACGGCAGTATCGACTTCGCCATCCTTTTCAGGGATGCAGACCAGGGTATCGCCGTCGATGTTGATGCGGGTCATGGCGCGCAGGCGGGCGCCGCTGTATTTGCCGTTTTCGTATTTGACCTCAGTCAGGTCATCGGCCACGTAGGTACTGACTTCCAGGCTGCCGGCATCCTCGAGAGCTTTGCTGAGAGTATTACCCAATTTTTCGACGAAGTTCTTGAGCGTTTCGTTCAGTCCACTGCTGGTGACGGAGACCGCCTCTGCGCCGGAGGCTGGTTCGGATTTTTTGAACAGGTCGCCAAGCGCATAATTCACTGTCGCTGCGGCAGGAGCATCAGATTTCAAGACTGTGCGGTCTTCGACATCGGGCTGGAAGCTCTCCGCAGCGGCTTTCACTGCGGGGGGGTAGACTGTAATCGTTTCCCGAATTTCGGTTGCCTGCGCTGCCGAGGTTGAGTCTTTATCAACGGGCAGGCGAACCGCCGGGTCGCCCAGGAAAACATAGTTGCGGGCGTCGTTGTTGGAAGTCCACATTCCGGCAATTTTGATGTCGTCCTGGTTTTCGGGAGAGGTGTTATCCAATTCTTCCGTCAGCATGGTAGAAATTTCGGCGTAACGTTCGTTGAAGTATTCGGTAGCGGCTCCGGCGGGCTTGCCGTTCAGTAAGGCGTCAATTGTCGAATCGAAGGTCTCGACATCGTTTTGCAGACCTTCCCATTGAATGGATGCGCCCCAGGCGCGTTCGACATGCGCAAAAACGCCCAGAGCGCCGCCTTTGGGGTGGGAGAGCAGTTTGAGCGGCAGTTGGGAGATGAAGGCATAAGGGGCAATCTCTTTGGCTGTTCCAAATGCCTGGCGGTAGAAGTTATCCAGTTTGGGAATGCCGCCGCCGTAGCAGGCGAAGATGAAAGCAATCATGCCAAAGACATCCGCATCCGAAGCGATGTCGTCGGCAGAGAAATACAGGTCTTCTTTGATGGGGACGCGCGCTTTGGGGCCGGGCCAATCTTGGGTGAGAATGGCGCCGGTGTGACACAGCAGGCGCGGGTCACCCGGTTTGAAGTTCATGCCGTGTGAGGCAGTAAAGAGCAGGGACGGGGTCTCTTTGCCGCCCATGTAATTGCTCAAGTTGGCTTTGGTCGCTTTTTCGGGGGAGACTACATCCACTTTCCAGTCTTTGTACTGACTTTTCATCTCATCTGCCAGCGGACGGATGAGATGCTGGGCGCTCATTTGGGTGGCTTTGTCATCGGGGTTGGCAACACCAAAGAAGGCGGCTCGCTTGGCGCGTTTGATGTTGCCCGTTTCGGCGGCGACCACGCTTTGGGCATACTGGTAATAGTATTCGAGTCGGTCAAAGTAGATGCGCCCAACTGCGTATTGCACGTCTAATTGATATTGAAAGGTGTAGGGGATGGCCTCCGGCGAGCCGACGATCAGGGCATAGTAGGGGAACTTGTCCGGGTCTGCCGGGCCGGGGCCGCGTCCGAAGCGTTTGAGGAACTCGTTTTTGCTCTCGCCATTCTTGACACCCAGTTCGGGCCCGATGACTTCTTTGTAGAAGGTTTCATTTTTGGCGGAGGCTTGTTCGCGGCGCAGGTCAAGCAGGGGCTTGAGGGCTTCTTTGAGTGCATCAACCGATTTTTGGGGCAGAGCCGCCGGGAAGATGACCGCCCAGCCGGTTTCAGCCAGGTTGGTATCGTCAATGCCTTCGGCTACCCCAAAATGTTCCCGTTTTTGCTCATCCAGCGCCTTGCGCAGTTTTGCATCGCGCAAGTCTTCGGGGGTTAGCTTTTGGCCGCGCGCGACTTTGGCAATCAGGTCGGTGGTAATGCCTTCGAGGGCGTATCCGCCGGTTTCGGCGTCGATTCCGTTGAGAAACAATTCCTGTGACATTCGCGCTCCTTTGGTCGGGTAATGTATCGCCGCCTTGAGGCGGTGAACTTACAGGTTGAAGCCTGTGGTGCGTTTATGGGTTTTTGCAAATTTCTTGTTCGAGCGGCGTCAGTTCTTTGGAGTCTCGGCAATCAAGGTTGACACGCAGCCGCTGTTTGGCAAGTTGCAGTAGTTCTTCTGTGGAAAGGGTGAAGCCGCGCACGGTCCAATCGTTGATAACCGCTACGACTTCGTTTTCGTTGGTAGGTGAAATTTCGATGTCGAGGATGGTATCATCGTTGGCAAAGGCATAGGCACGCAGGGTATAGGCAACCTCCCAGTCATCCGCATCAGGGTCAACCCGCGTCCAGACTTTCACGATTCCATCGGCGCCGGCGCTCAGGATGTATTCTTTGTCTCGGAGCGTGGCAAATTCTACGGCAAATATCGTTGCCAGGTGTTGCCGGTAAACGCGCAGGATGCGTTCTTCATCCGAGAGTTGCGGGTTAAGGTCCCAGAGAATCATGTTGGCGTCATCGCCGACCGAAACCAGGGTCTGATTATCGCTGCTGAAATCCAGCTGGCGCACGAAATCTTGATGTCCGTTCAGGGTCATGCGCAGCTGACCGGTTTGAGTGTCAACCAGGTAAATGGTTTCGCTTTCCTGATAGATAACTGCCAGGAGCGAACCGTCTTTGTTGAATTTGACATAGACTGCCGCTTTGGAGGGGGATTCCAGTCCGAAAAGGTCGCTATAGGAGATAGTTTTGGCGCGCGTTGCGGTGAGGGCATCCCATAAGATGATGTCGCCCGAAAGTGTTCCGGTCACAATCCATCGGTCGTCGGGGCTGTAAGCGGCTGTGAAGACAATGGTATCATGCTGCAAACGGGTCAGGGGGGTGCGGGTTTGGAGGTCCCAAATGATGGCAGTTTTGTCGAGCGAGGCTGAAACCAGGCGCGTTCCATCGGAATTGAAGTCCGTCCGAAAGACGCCGGCGGTGTGCCCGCGCAGGGGAGGACCGTCTAACTCGCCGGTGCGCGGGTTCAAAAGCAGAATTTCGCCGGGCAGGCCGTAGTTGGGGTAGGGGTCATTGGAATTTTTTGCCAGGGAAACGGGAACGGCCAGCAGCGTGCCTTGCGGGTTGTAATCTACTTCTTCGGCATAGCCGGGGATGCCTTGCTCGGTTTCCAGGTCTTTGGTGAAGCGCTCATAATTCCCAGCCCATGAGATGTCCCAAATGCGCACTGTTCCGTCGGCGCTGGCAGATGCTAACATTCCACTATTCGTTGGATTGAGCGCCAGGCTGTATACCTGGTCAGTGTGGCCGCGCAGTTCCAGTTTGGAACGCCCATACAAGCCATCCCAAATGCGGATGGAGCGGTCGGCTCCGGCGGTGATGATTTCACCTTGCGTAGCATCGGCATCGGAACCAGGCCGCACTAAGACGCCATAAACCCAATCGTCATGCCCGCTGATTTTCATGATTTGCGTGCCTGAAGCGAGATCCCACACATAAACATTCCCATCGGTTGAGGTGGAAATCAGGCGGGCGCTATCCAGGCTGAAGGTGAGGCTGTTCATGCGCGGCGGGTTGGAGAGGATGCGCGGCGGGATGCTGTAAGAGGCAACCCGGCTATAGTTCTCGATTCGCCAGACCTTTGCGGTGCGGTCATCGGAGGCGCTGGCAATCAATGTGCCATCGGGGCTGAATGCCACTGCATTGACCGAAGCCCGGTGATCTCTAAATGTGTAGACTTCGCTCAGGTCAGAGACGTTCCACAATTTGACGAGCGAGTCGCTACCACCGGTGAGCAGCGTCTTGCCATCCGGGCTGAAAGCCAATCCCCAGATGATTCCCTCGTGCGCCGCGCTGTTGCGGCGGATTTCCTGCCAGGTGGAGGTTTCCCACAGGATGATTTCGCCCTGCTCATTGACTCCCGCCAGCAGCGCGCCATCGGGACTGAAGGCAACGTTGGTTGCGCCAAACGTGGCAGGGTCGGGGTTGATGATAAAGGTGTGTAGCGCGTCGCAGGCTGGGGCGGCAGCATCCCAGATTTTGATGGTGCCGTCTTTGCTGGAGGAAGCCAGCAGGCGTCCATCGGGGCTATAAGCAATTCCATACACCCGATCGGTATGCCCGTAACAGGTGCGCAACAGGCGCATGGAAGGCAGAGAGCGGTGCAGGGCGTCGATTGCATTGGGGACAGGCGGGCGGGTATTCTGCACGGCTTCTACAGCCAACAGCAAACTGTTGACCGGGTCTGTTTTCAAATCGCGCAGCGAACTGGCTGCCAGTTGTTCGGTCTCGGCGCGATTTTCAGCCCGCCGGGCCTGGATGAACAGGAAAATTGCGGCGGTCAACGCCACCAGGCTGATGCCGAGCAACACGCGCACAATGAAGTTGGTTTGCCGTTCGCGCTTTTGCTGCTGGTAATATTTGCGGCAAGCGTTGAGAAAATCGGTTTCATGGGGCAGCAACAGTTCGGCGTTTTTACGCGCCCATTCTTCAGCCTCCAGATAGTCTTTGCCGAAGAGTAACAGGCCGTCGCTGCGTCCTTGTTCGTTCCAGACATCGGCGGCGCGCTGCAAGACGTTCAGGTGTTTTGCGAACCAGGCTTGATTGTTTTCTCGCACGGGGGTAATCAGACGGTCGTGAGCCAGTTCGAACCAGATAGAGCCGCCGCGCTTTTCTGAACGGATAAGGTAGGTTTGCTCCAGTTCGTAAATGGCACGATTTTCCAGCCCGTCGCTTTTTTCGGGCGCCAGCAAGACCTGGCTGCGGATATTTTGCTTGGTGATGAGTTTGCGGTCGAACCATTCGCGGATGGCGCGTTCAGGCACGCCAGTTTTGGCGGCGACAACAGCAACTTGCAGGCTGTAATAGTCAGCCAGGGCGGTGTCTACGTTTCCAATTCGCTCCAGGTCGTCCAGGTCGATTTCATTGTCGCTGCGTTCGAGCGAACTCCAAAGGCGGCGGCAGACGACCTGCAAATGTACCGGTTCGACGTACAGCCCAAGTTGTTCTTTCGTCGTGCCATCGGCGTCCTGCACCTGCATTTTGCGCAGGTCATCGGTCAGTTTGCGGGCGGCTTCATCGGTGAAAATCACGTTTTGTTGCAAGGGGGGCTTTTGAATAGCCGCAAGAGCAGATTGAGCTTGCAGCAGGCGCAGGCGGTAGCGGGTGGCAAAACCGGTGGGAATGGGTTTGATGTACGAATCGAGCCGGGCAACGTAATCCTCGCGCAGCGAAAACAACAGCCAGAGATTGCGGTCTCGCAAGGTTTCGCCGAGCTGGTTAAAAAAATCCTGCTTCTGACCGCGTTCTGCCGGGTCAATCGTGATGATTTCCTCGCCCTGGTCAATGACTAACAACCGGGCGCGCGAGTCATCGTAAGCGGGGTCCATCTCGAGGGCGCGCTGGCGATGTTTCGCCAGGTATTGCTTGAGGCGCAGCGAGGCAATTTGTTCAGGGGGGAAGCGTTTTTCGGGCGGGATTTCTTCCTCGATGCAAACAATTACGCTGTAAACATAGCGGTTGAATTTTTCTGTCAGTTCAGCATCAGGCGGCGGTTCGTGGTTGAGGCGCGCGACCGGCAGCACTTCAAAGCCGTTTTCTTCCATCTTGGGCAAAATGGAAGCATTCAGGAGCGAGCTTTTGCCTGCGCCAGATGGCGAATAGAGCATGACGATGCGCTCTGCAATCAGTAAATCGAGCAGTTCAGATGTTTCCTGCTCGCGCCCGTAAAGGGGTTCGCCCCGCTTGAAGGGGCGCGTGCCGATATAAGGGTTAGGGCGCGAAGCAATGGTGGTGGCGGCGGCGTTCTCAGGCATGTCTGTCATTCTCCTTTTGCCTCATGCTGCCTTCCAGCGCTGGTATAGTTCGCGCAGAAAATCTTCTGGCTTGCCCCAGTACAGGTTGATTTGCGCCTGCCCAAAGTATTTTTGCAGGTAAGCGCGGGCGCGCCGCGGGTTCATGTTGCGCGTATTGTCATGTTCCAGTTGAATACCAACATGCGAGTACCGTCCGCGCCGCATGCCGCCCGGTTGAATCATAACTGTGCGGAACAGCGAGCGGAAAGACCAGTCATCGAGCGCGAAGCCCAGGATGAGCAGGGCGGTATCGGTCAGCGCGCGCAACACGGCGGGCGGGATGACCGGCGGGGTACGCTTTTTGTTAGAAGTGAAGCCCATCAGGAACTCGAAGTAATCGTCTTCGGTCAGCACCATCGAATCGGGAACGCTGCGATGTCCAAACAGGTGATAGACCAGCGGGCGTTCGACACTCGGCACATAGCCGGGCTCGTCATCGTATACGGAGGGCGCATAGAATCGCTCGCTCCAGGGGCAGATGACAACTTCGGGTTTCTTTTTCTTCTTTTCTCCACTCTCGGTTTCGATTTCGGTTTCGCACAGTGCATCGGTCAGGAGGTCGTCGTAGCCGGTGGTGATGTAAATGCGCAGCGGCAAACTTGCCAGAACGCGATGGGGATCGAATTCGTTCTGTATGCGGGCGATGCTCCCGGCGGCGCGTAAGAGTTCTTCGATGTTGGCGCCAGGCTTCTTGAGCGGTTCGGGGAGCTGGTCGCCGAATCGCTCTTGCACTGCTTTGCGGGTCAGGGCATCCAGCGAATCGAACAGGCTGCCGGGGTCGTAATGGGTGGCAATGTATTGCGCCACCTGTGGCAAGGATTGGCGCATTGCCTCAGAAAGCGGAAAATCGAATTTCTTTGCCAGCCCTTCGGCGAGGTCCTGCCATGAGCCGGTGAGCGGTTCGTACAGCCCAGGTCCCAGGATGGGCGTGCAGACGGCGTTATTCTGAATGGCGGTGAGCAGGGCGGGCCATTTATCGAACGTATCGCCTTCTTCGCCGACGCCCGGCACATACCAGATTTTGCCGCTGCGCAAGCGCATGAACAGGACCGGCATCCAGAAATCATGCTCGTTACGGATGACGCCGCGCGCAACCGCCAGGGCGCGGTCAATTTGGCCGTCTTTTTGCAGTTCAGTGAAAAAGACCGGCAGGAACTTTTTGACGCTGCTCATGCTGATATTGCCCTGCATGGCAATCACTGCCGGAATACCCGCCTGCGCCAGGCCTGGACCAAAGGCTTGCAATACGCGGCCTGTATCTTTGTTGGGCTTTCCATCCCCGGCGCTCTGACAGGAGGCAAGCACGACCAGGCGCGGCGGGTTTTGCAGCTCGCGGATGCGGGTGACGATTTCCTCTGCCGAGGTGATAGCCGCGCTGCCATCTTCCTTTTGTAGCCAGATGCGCGGGCCGCTCTCTGCCATGGTGCCATGTGCCGCCAGGTACAGGATGTCGCATCCGCTGCGCAGTTTTTCGATGAGCACGTTTAGGGTACAAGGTTCGGTTCGTCCCAACTCAGTCACCGGGATTGCGTCCAGAGATTCTTTCGCGCGGTCGAGTTCTCCATTCACATCTACTGGGGTCAGTTGGTAGTCGCTCAGGTTCGAGGGATTGGACGCCGCCGCCAGGACTTTCAAAGTGCCTTGCGGGCGCAGTTTTACGGGGCGCAGGTCACTGCTTGCCAGGTAGCGCGAGAATAAGAGATTTTCACTTGTGAACAGAGGGGATTGGTCTTTAGGGTCGCGCAGGGTTTCCCAATAGAGCGTGTGGATTTCGGGCGCACTCGTTCCGGCCAGGATGCGCACGCGCAGCGGGAATTGAGTCGCTTGTGCTGCCGCGCGCGCCTCGGCGAAGGCCGCCGCCATTTCTGGTACGAACAGGCTTTCGCCCAGCATCAGTCCATATTCTTTGGGATCGCTAATCAGCGGTTGGAGCGCCCTGAAATCGAACTCCACCACAATCGGCGCGCCGCTGCCCGGACGGGTATCCGCTTCTGAATCGGGCTGTCCCAGGCGCAGGTCAACCTGATATTTCCCGTCTTCGCGCTTTTGGAAACTGATTTCGAGGTCAACGAATTTCGTCAACAGTGGCTCCCTCAATTATTCGCAGTGCATCTTGACTTTTGCCCAGACAGCGGATGAGCTGGTGGATGAATCAGCAATCGCGCGGGCTGACCTGCGGCACCGGGTCTTCGGGACGTTCCTGTACCAGCCAGGCAGCCACATAACCCTTGTTGCCTTTCACATCTTTTACACGAATCCAGTCTCCGGCTTTGCCTACTTTGCGGGCTGCTGTGCTCTGGCGGCCCATGGCAATCAATTCCGCGCCTTTGGGCATCCGCAAGATAAGTGTTTCTTTGGAAATGTAGGGCTTGGTTCGCAGCGCGACGCCGTCTTCAGTGGTGCGCAAAACCAGCGGCGACTCTTCTTCCACGCTGAAATTTGGTCCAGCGGTCTGACGCTGCGCTTCAGGACCAAACGCACCCAGACTGACGATGGAGACATACCAGGCAGCTACCACACCCTGTTTGCCTTCCACATCGGCCACTTTGAGCCATTCGAAGTTGACGCCTACTTTGCGTTTGACTTCGGAAGCAGGCTCCAGCACTTTCAACTCAGTCCCTATCGGGTACATCTTCAGGATGGTCGCGTCGGTGTTATCCGGTTTGGAGCGCAATTTCAGGCCGTCAACAGTGGTTTTGACCACCGGGGCATCTTTGGGAACGGGAACCGGCGCAGGCGGCGCACCGGGCGCAGGCACGGCAGCGTTTTTCGTCTTGGAGACCAGCCAGGCAGCGGTGTAGCCTTCTGTGCCGTCGGGCGTTTTGACCGCCAGCCACTGATTTTGCTGGCCGATTTTGGCGTTGGCGGCGGAGTCGGCTTCCAGCACTTTGAACTCGGTGTTGACCGGGTAGCGCTTCAACAGGGTGAAATCGGAGATCATCGGCTGCGAGCGCACGGCTAGTTCATCTGCCGTGGCATAAACCGGGAAGGATGCATACACACCTTTGTCCAGCTTGGGCGGGGTCGGCGGGTCAATTTTCATTGGGCCGCGGGTGAAGAAACAGCCGGTGATGATGCGGCCCGGCTCTTTGGACCCGGCAACCTGGGCATATTTGGATGTGGAAAGCTTGATGACTCCCTTTTCGACCGGGAACGGATACGGGTCATAAATCAGATAGTCGTCGCCCTCTTTCGCATACGCAACCATGTAGTGCGTCTGTACTCCGGTCTGTGGCGACCAATCAACTTCGATGATGACTGGGCGTCCCTGCACCAGCGAAGCGTCAATTTCAGCCAGCGGCGCGCCTTTACGGTAATCCACGCTCATCCCTGGCACTACACTGCCAAGCGCCCCACCAATGATGAAAGCCGTCCCGGCCTGGAAGCCGCCGACGGCTTTCATTTTGTCATTTAGTATATCGGGTGTCAGATCGGTCGCGCCGTAATGGGTGGCGCACATCGTGAAACTGGTCAGCAAACAGCCAAAATTGCCAATGGTGGAGGTTTTGTCGAAACCGAGCAGTTTGTTTTTCCACTGCGAGTCGGTTTGGGAGAATTGTTTGATAGTCATTGAGCGCTCCTCGATTTGAATTTTCCCAAATCATGTCTGATTAAGGTTATTATACATCAATACATTTGTTAAAATTGGTTGTTACCAGCCTCACTGGTGCTGACGGCTCAAGGCACGGGCTGCCCATTGAATCGGATGAAGTGCGTCTTTTCCTGTCCCTTGCCGAATCTGCATACGGCAGGCGGCGCCGCTTGCGCTCACTTGCGCTACAGCCGCATCAGCAGTTCTGGTCAAGCGGGGGAACAACTTTAACTCCCCCACCTGCATCGAAAGCTCGTAATGCTCGGCTTCATAGCCGAAAGTGCCTGCCATGCCGCAGCAGCCGGTATCCAAAACTTCCACATCGTAACCGCAAAGGCGCAGCATCTCCACCGTTGCATTCGTTCCGCTGGGTAAGCCGTCATCTGCCAACCCTTGCGCTCGTTGATG
>Ga0272446_1001315_pt1 | contig 36309 bp, 33 predicted proteins | sample YNPCB0061_FD_194587 | JGI IMG/M metagenome (GOLD analysis project Ga0272446, IMG submission 194587) | Hot spring microbial mat communities from Yellowstone National Park, WY, United States - YNP-CB-006-1 | ecosystem: Environmental > Aquatic > Thermal springs > Hot (42-90C) > Sediment | place...
GTTGGGTAACGCCCGCCCTGGGAACCGAAAAGCTGATTCAAAACCCGCTGATGATTTTCGGTCCAGCCATCCTTGCTCGGGTTGGATATCAGGGAGAGGAGCTCCTCAATCGGCATACGTATCACTCATACCGCAAACCCGGCAGCGAGGTGCGGCGGGGAGGCGCATGCGGCGGGCTGCGGCGATCCCCCAAGACAACGCTGGCGGCGCCGCCATCGCCCGCAATGTGCGCAGGAACGCCTTGAGCCTCGCTGTCCGGCGCGGGCCGGCGCGCCAGGCTGGCCCCTGAACAGCGCCTCCCCGGGCAGCGGCCACAATCAGGTTTCCACCCGAGACAAAAACTCCACACATCCGCCGTATAATTCTACAGAGAGGTGCTTGCGATGAGCTTGAAGCTTTCCACAACAGTTCTTTGCGTTCTTTCCGCAGCCATGCCCGCGGCCGCCTGGCAGGTGCCCGCGCAGGCATACGAGGTTGCCGCCACGCCGAAAGGAAATTTCGTCGCCTGGCCGGCAGGGATGTTTGAAAAGGCCGACGTTCTGGCCTTCGCCGAGAAGGCCGAGGCCGACCTGTCCGCCACAGGGCGGGTTGCCCAGGGTGCGATCGGGGAGCTCACGATCAAAACGAAGAGCTCGCCGCCCCGGCTGGCGGCGCCTCGGCCGCAGCGCCAGATCCAGGGCGAAGTCTCTGGCGGGCGCGACGCCCACAGCGGCGGAGGGGCCAACAGCGGAGCTCCCCCGCAACCGAATCAGGGCCTTTCGGTAACGTTGGTGCGGGTGGCGTTCAGCGCGGCCGCAGCCGGATGCGCCGGCGGCACGAAAGGCTGCTATGATTCCTCCGGCCGGCCCTGCCAGGAGGGACAGCCCGGATGCCGGTGCGGCTGCGCGCGGCCGGTCGGAGAGGGGCCTGCCGCCGCCGAAGCGCTCCGGCAGAAACGCGAGGGGATACCCATGATCGTGATTGCGCCTGCCCCGTCTGAGTATTCAGTCGCGGTGGCAGCAGCTCTCCACGCATTGGCGCAGAAGGGTTACAACTTCAAGATCGAGTAACCCGGCTTGAAGAGCCCATGCCGCTTGCGGTTCGCCGCTGCGCGGCCGCAAGCGGCTCGCGCCCGGCGCGCCTCACTCGTAGCGCAGACACACCACCGGGTCGAGGCGCGCCGCCCGGTCGGCCGGCCAGTAGCCGAACACGATCCCGGTAAGCGCTGAAAGCGTCACCCCCAGCACCGTCCACAGCACGCTCACATAGGCGGGAACCGACGGGACCGTCGAGCGCACCGCATAGGCAATGCCGTAGCCTGCCGCCAGCCCGATCAGCCCGCCGAGCATCGTCAGCGTCACCGCCTCGAGCAAAAACTGCACGCGGATGTCGGCCGCCCGCGCCCCGATGGCCTTGCGGATGCCGATCTCGCGCGTCCGCTCGGTCACGGAAATCAGCATGATATTCATCACGCCGATGCCGCCAATCAGCAGTCCGATGGAGGAAATCACCGTCGTCAGGATCACAATCGCGCCGGTGAGCTGGTTCCACAAATTCGTCAGAAAATCCGAGCTGAACAGCTCGAAATCGTTTTCCGCGTTGTGCGGCACCTTGCGGATCCGCCGCAGCGCCTCGGTCACCTGGTCCATCGCAATCTCGGGCGGCGTCTCGCGGCGGACCGTAAAGGCGAGGAACACCTCGCGGATGTCCGGGTTGTGCTTGCGGAAGGTGTTCAGCGGGATCAGCACGAACTGGTCCACGCCCGGCCCGCCCAGAAGCCCCTCGTCGGGCGCGAACACGCCCACCACTTCATACGGCGCCCCGTTGACGAGGATCATCTTCCCCAGCGGGTCGGCGCGCCCGAACAGCGAGTTGGCGATGCCCGCGCCGATCACCGCCACCTGCGCCGAGCGCGCATCCTCGCCCGGCGTGAACATCCGCCCGGAGTCAATGGTGAACAGCGGGATGATTTCGCAATAGTCGGCGTTGGCGCCGCGCAGGATCACATTTTCGACGCGCTGCCCGCCGTAGCGCACCTCGTTTGCCGCGCCGAAAAAGAACGCCCGCGTGCCGAGGGCGGTGATCTTTTCGACGGCCGGCGCCAGCTCCTTCAGGCGGTCCGCATCCTCGTATTGCAGGTGTTTCCGCCTGCGGATCCGCTCGGGCAGCCGGCCCGGGTCCATGCCGAACCCCATCCTGCCCACGAAATAGGTGCGCGAGCCGAGCTTCTCCACTTTGTCCGAGATGAACTTGTTCAGCCCGTTGATGACCGCCGCCACGCTGATCACCGAGGTCACGCCGATCACGATGCCGAGCAGCGTCAGCGAGCTGCGCACCTTGTGCGCCCGCAGCGTGTCGAGCGCCACCCACAGGTTCTCCTGGAACTCGGCGCGCGTCATCTCACTCCGACCTCAACGCTTCCACCGGGTCGAGCCGCGCCGCGCGCGCCGCCGGGTAGATGCCGAAAAACAGCCCGATCGAGGACGCCAGCACGATGCCGAGCGCCGCCACCCGGCCCTGCACCGCCGCCGGGAAGGACGTGTAACGGTTCAGCAGCTCCGCGCACAGAAAGCCCGCGCCGGTCCCCAGCAGCCCTCCCAGCAGGCATTGCAGCACGCTTTCCGCCAGAAATTGCCGCAAAATATCGCCCGCTGACGCGCCCACCGCCCGCCGCACCCCGATCTCGCCCGTCCGCTGCGTGACGCTCACGAGCATCACGTTCATGATCACGATGCCGCCCACGACGGCGCTGATCGAGCTCACCAGAATGAACACCGCGAAAAACGCGCCGGAAATCTGGTTCCACAGCCGGATGTAGGAATCCTTCGTGCCGATGAAAAAATCCTCCTCCTGGTCCGGCCTGATGTGGCGCCGCGCGCGCAGGATGAGGCGCGCCTGGTCCATCGCCCGCTCGAACCGCGCCGGGTCGCCCGGCACCTTCACGTTGATGACGAGCGACGCGCGGCGGCCGCGGATATCCAGAAACGCATTCAGCGGAATTACGGCGAAATTGTCCGCATCCTGCCCCAGAACGGCGCCGTTTTTTTCATACAGCCCGATCACCGTAAATTCGCGCCCCTCCAGTTTGATCACGCGCCCCAGCGGGTCCTGGTCCGGGAAAAACCGCTCCTTCAGCGTGTAGCCGATCAGGCACACGCGCCGCCCGAGGCTGTTTTCCACCTCGGTGAAGTAGCGCCCCAGCTCGACCGCCGAGGAGTCGATCCGCTCCATCGACGGCGTCTGTCCGGTGAGGGTGACGTCGGGCACCTCCAGGTCGCGGTACTGCGCCCGGGTGGTCATCCGCCCCGTGGCCCCGGTGATCGTGCACTCGGTGCAGAAGTCGCGCACCGCCAGATAGTCCTCGTAATAGATCCGCTTGTACCGCTGCGCCTTGCGGATGACATCGAAATCCGTCACCGCGAACGGCATGCGCGACATCTGGAACACGTCGCTGCCGAGATTGGCGATTTTCGTCTCCACATAGACGTTGGCGCCCTGCACGATGGTGACGACGGTGATCAGCGTCGCCACGCCCATCATCAGCCCCAGAATGGTGAGCGCGCTTCTCAACCTGTAGGCGCGCAGGGCGTCTACGGCCAAAGCCAGCGTGTCTTGCGGCCGCAACATGATCTCTTCATCCAGACGCCATCAACGCCCCGGCTGCTGCGGGAATCGCCGCCAATTTCCGCCCTCCCCGGCGGCCGTTCAGACCCGGACCCTGGCCCACTTCCTGCCCGCGCGGATCAAATGCTCGCCGGGCTCGAGCCGCTGGGCCGGCGAGCGAACGACGGCCGAGTCCACCTCCACCGCTCCCGCCTTGATGAGCCGGTCGGCCTCCGTGCCTGACGGCGCCAGCCCGGCGGCCAGCAGGCATTGCCGCAGCCGGGCGTCGCTGCATTCCACCACCGGCAGGTCCTCCGGCGCCTGGCCCTGGCTCACGTCGTGCAGCCACTGCTCGCGCGCGGCGCGCGCCACATGAGGCGGGTGAAAATCCGCCACGATGCGCTCCGCCAGGTCCAGCTTCAGGTCGCGCGGGTTCCGCCCGCTGCGCCTCAGCGCCGCGATCTCCGCCGCCGTCAGGTCGGTGAGCAGCTCGTAATAGCGCCACATCAGCTCGTCGGAGATCGACATCAGCTTCTTCACCATCACGTCCGGCGGCTCGGTGATGCCGACGTAGTTGCCTTTCGACTTCGACATCTTCTCCACGCCGTCCAGCCCCTCGAGCAGCGGCGTGGTCGCGATGATTTGCGGCCGCTGGCCGTACTCGCGCTGGATGTCGCGCCCCACCAGCAGGTTGAACTTTTGGTCCGAGCCCCCCAGCTCGACGTCCGCCTCGAGCGCCACCGAGTCGTAGGCCTGCGCCAGCGGGTAGAGAAATTCGTGGATCGCAATCGGCACGCCCGCCCGGAAACGCTTCGCGAAATCGTCCCGCTCCAGCATCCGCGCCACCGTGTAGCGCGAGGCCAGCCGGATGATGTCCTCGAAACGGAGCTTGCCGAGCCATTCGTAGTTGAACCGGACCTCCGTCTTCTCCGGGTCCAGGATCCTGAAGACCTGCTGCTTGTAAGTCTCCGCGTTGCGGTTGATCTCCTCGCGGGTCATCGGCGGCCGCAGCGCGTTGCGCCCTGTGGGGTCGCCGATCAGCCCGGTGGCGTCGCCGATGACGAAGATCACGCGGTGGCCCATGTCCTCGAAATGCTTCATCTTGCGCAGCAGCACCGTGTGGCCGAGGTGCAGGTCCGGCGCCGTGGGGTCGAAGCCGACTTTCACGCGCAGCGGGCGGTTGTCGCGGATCGACTCGGCCAGCCGCTCCTTCAGCTCCTCTTCGCGGATGATTTCCTCAAAACCCTTGCGAAGGTACTCGAATTGCTCTTCAACGGGAAGAAATGCCACGAAGACCATTGTATCGGCCGGAACCGCAGCGCCCGTGGCGAGCGCGCGCCGCGGGGTCTAAGATAAACGGGGAACCGAACTTACATGCCCGGCCGCCACCGCTTCGGCCCGTTTGAATTCAACTCCGAACAGCGGGAGCTGTACCGGAACGGAACGCCGGTCCCGCTTCAGCCGAAACTGGCGGACCTGCTGGCGGCATTGCTGGAACGCCGCGGGCAGGTGATCGGCAAGGAAGAGCTGATGAAGCGGGTCTGGCCGGACACGCGCGTCGAAGAGACGGGCCTCGCCCGCAACATCTCGCTGCTGAGGAAAGCCCTCGGCGACGAGGGCGAACAAAGCCTGTATATCGAAACCGTGCCCAAACGCGGCTACCGGTTCCTCGCCGCGGAATCGCCGGCCGATCCGCGCGAGGTGCGCCGCTCGGCCCGCAGGCTGGCCATTGCCGGCGCGCTTCTCGCGGCCGCCGGTGTTGGCGTCTGGTGGCAATTCTACCGGTCCTCCGCCTTCGTGGCCTCGCCGCCCGGCACGGCCCGCCTGGCCGTGATTCCCTTCGACTGCCGGGGCGGCTGGCTGTGCGGCGCCGTGTTCTCGCAACCCTTCGAGGAACTGCTCGCGGCCGAGCTGTTGCGCACGGGCCGGGCGAGGCTGGTCTCTCCGTCCACGGTGCGCCGCTATTGCGACAACCGCATCCCTGTGCCGCTGATGGCGCGCCTGCTGGGCCTCGACGCGGTCCTGGAGGGTTCCGTCGTGGAGATGGATGGGCGGGTCCGCATCGTGGCGCGCCTCTCCGATGCGCATTCGGGCCGCCTGATCTGGTCGGAGAGCTTCGACGTCGCCGCCGGCGACCCCGCCGCCGCCCAGCGCGCCGCCGCCGCCCGGATAGCCTCGGCCGCCGGCAAGGCGCTCTGAACCTGCCGTGCCGGCCGAAACTCCTTGCTCCCCAAATGGGGATATGTCATGATGAGCACCGCGATGGCCGCGGAGGCGCCGCATCGGGGCCAGCTTCACTCGTGGAAGGAAATCGCGCACTACCTCGGAGTCACCGAGCGCACCGCCCAAAAATGGGAGCGCGAGCGGGGCCTGCCCGTGCATCGCATGCCCGGAGAAAAAGGCCGCGTGGTCGCATGGCTCGATGAACTCGACCGGTGGCGCTCCTCCGGGCTGGACAAGCCCGCCTGGTGGGTCAGCGTCGGCTTCTGGCGGGTTTTCGCCTTGACGAGCGCCGCCGTGCTGCTGGCGGTGACGCTCGGTGTTGCCCTGGATTTCCTGCTCCGGACCCGCGCCGGCCCGCCGGTGCGGTTTGTTCTTGAGGGGCGGTCGTTAAGGGCGCTTGATGCAAACGGGCGCGAGGCATGGCGGACGTTGCTTGAGCAGCCGGCCGCGGAAGGTGTTTCCCCCGCCTATTGGCTGTCTCGCCGGCTGGCGTGGTTTGGCGACCTGAACGCCGACGGACGGACGGAATTTCTCTACGCTCACCATCCGGATTCCTACTCCACTGCGGGCGACACGCTGATCTGCTACTCCCACACCGGCCGTGTCCTTTGGCGCTATCGCAACACGCGAACCGTCGCCAGCCGCAGCGAAAGGTTCGCGCCGCCCTGGCTGGTCGCCTTCGTTATGCCATTGCCCCCTTCGCCCGGCGGCGCCCGCCGCGTGCTGGTTGTGACCCACCACTTGAGCTGGTACCCGGCGCAAGTGGCTGTCCTGTCGAGCGAGGGGCGGTTGCTTGGCGAATACTGGCACTCCGGGCACATTCTGTTTGGCGAGACGGCGGAACTCGACGGCGACCCCGATCCGGAAGTCCTGCTGGCCGGCATCAGCAATTCCTACAAGACGTCCACCCTGATCGCGCTCGACCCCGAGAACCTCCACGGCGCCTCCCGGGAGGAGGAACACCCCGATTATCAGTTGCTCGTGCCGGGCGGCTCTTGCGAAAAGGCCCGCCTGCTGTTCCCGCGCACCTGCATCAGCCGCCTGCTGGATCCCTACAGCAAGCCTTCCGGCCTGTTCGTCCACGCAGGCCGCATCCATTTCGGAACCAACGAGCGCAGGGGCGAGCAGGACTGCACGACGCTTTACCAGTTCGACATGAATCTCAACCTGCTCTCGGCCGAGGTCAACGATGCGTTCCTCGCCTGCCACCGGGAGCTGGAAGTCGCGGGACGGCTGAACCATCCGTTCACCGAAGCCGAGTTGCAGGGCCTCCGGCAGGTCCGCGTTCTTCGCCATTGGAACCCTGTGACAAGCGTGCAGGCGCCGGCCGAAGAGCCTGCCTGGCAGGCCGCATCCGGGCCGTCAGGCCATTCCCCCGGCCGCCGGTGAGCCGCCGCCTCGCGTCCCCCGCAGCCGCCTCCGGTTGCGAAGCTCCGCCGAAAAGGCTCCGCAGCCATTCCGAAGCCTTTTCGAAGCTCGATTCGCGCGGCTGCCGTTGCATCCTGAAAGCGGGTCAAGGGAGGCGCTGTGCAACTGGCTGCCGTGGTTCTGTTGAGCTGCCTGCCCTCGTGGCAGGCCCCGAAAGCAGGCGTGATCGACCCGCGCGCCGGGGATCGCCTTCTATGGTTCAGAGCTGTGGCGCAGCGAGCTGAAAGCGCGGCGCGAAGCGATGGCGCGGGCGCTGCGCGCCGGCGGCCGCAAGAAAGCGTCGGAACGGGAACGCCAGGGGCGCGAAGGGCAACGGCTCGTTCACCGGCAGCTCGCGCCGGCAAGGCGCCGGTGGACGATCTCCGGAAGGCGACCGGGTCCCCGCTGCCGGACATTGCTGCGAAGGCAGGAGTGCAGCCGGTGGTCCCGGAAGTTCCGCCAGGCGTGGAGGCCGTCGACGTGACCCCATTGCTGCTGGATGCGCCGGGAATCGGCGAGGCCGCCCGGCGCCGGATCGAGCGCGTGCAACAGAGCCCCCGCAGGCCGCCCCCCGGCCACGCCGGCAGGAAAGGAACACCATGAACAGGAACACACAAAGGATCGTTCTCTGGGCGCCCAGGCTCCTGGGCGTTCTCTATGCGGCATTCATTTCGGTCTTCGCGCTGGACGTCTTTGAGGAAGGCAGGCCCGTCGGCGAGATGCTGATCGCTTTGGCAATGCACCTGATTCCTACTGCCCTGGTGCTGCTGATCCTGGCCGCCGCATGGAAGTGGCCTTGGGTCGGGACTGCCGGCTACGCATCGCTCGCAGCGGTCTACTCTGTCTGGGCGTGGCGGCACCCGCTGTGGATCGCCTTGATCGGCGGCCCCTTGCTGCTGATTGCCGCGCTCTTCTGGGCCTCGCATATCATGCTGAGGCGCGCCGGTCCGGCGCCGGCCGCCGGCTCCGGCGGCGGCCCGACCGCGCAGTAAAGCAGGCGAGCCTGCCCAGGCCCGGCGGCGCCGGCCGTTGCCGGTGACGCTTCCGCGCCTCGCGTCCGCTCCGGCGTGGTTACGCCGCTTGCTCGAGCGGCGCCGGCACGGCGGCCGCGCCCCGCCGCAGCCGCCGCAACAGCACCTCCACGAAGTTCAGCACCAGCGCCAGCGCAAGCAAGCCGGGCCAGAGCCGCAACGTGGTTGGCAGAGCTCTCCCGGCTGGCCGGAACACCTCGCGCGGCGAAGGCTGGAACCGCCCGCCGGTGTACGCGGCGATCTGCTGCAACAGCGCCGGATTCTCCCCATATTCGGCGAGCTCCGGTTCGGGCAGGTAAAGGCCAATCTCCGGGAAAGCGCGCGACTCGGCCAGCGGCCGCACGCGGAACAGCCCGCGCCGCCCCCCTGTCGGCGCCTCGGCCCGGAACAGGCCGGGGGCCAGTTTCTCCGCCTGGACGGTGCGGCGGTAGCCGTCAGGCCCGAAAACATAAAGCAGCGGGGCTGTTTCCGGCATCGGCACGGCCGGCGACTGACGGTATTCGGCCACCAGAATGGAACGCGCCGGGTCAAAGCGCAGCGTGGCCTGTCCGGGCAACGCCTGCGGCAACAGGTCCCGCGCCACGTTCGCCCAGAACCGGTCGTACCCGTTCCAGCCGATCCAGGCGGCTGCCCAGCGCGGCTTGGCGTCGGAGGCGAAAACCGCCGCGCGCCCCAGCCCGTATTGCCAGCGCACCAGCAGCGGGTCCGGCGCGCCCGGCGCGGCCGTCTGCGGCGGCACGGCGAGCAGCGTTTCCGCCGTGGGCTTGGCGATGAACCGCACGTAGCCGAGCAGCTCGGGCATCGCCTCGCCCTCGAGGCCGGCCAGCAGCTCGGCCTTCCGCATCACCCGCGGGCGGAACGGCCGCTCCACCGTCGTGGAGCCGGTGTGCTCCTGCACGTCCTTGATCAGGATCTGTTCCAGGCCCGAGGGGTCGGTGAGGAAGTACGACTTGCCCATCGCGGCTGCCGCCACGCGCTCCAGATACCCGCGGTTCACGTCCTGGCCGAGCCCCACCGTGGAGATCGTGATCCGGTTGGCGGCCGCGTTCCGGGCGATGGTCATCGAATCGCCCTCCTCGCTGATGCCGTCGGTCAGCAGCACGATGTGCTTGTAGAGGCCCTGGGCCGGCAGCATGCGCTTGTAAGCTTCGGCCAGGGCGGGCGCGATCTGCGTGCCGCCGTCGGCCACAATGCCCGCGATCAGGCGCTTGATCATCGCCTTGTCCTCGGCCCGCCGCAACGGCACGGCCCACTGGTGCGTGTTGTCGAAAATCAGAATGCCGATCTGGTCCGCCGGCTTCAGGTTCTCCACCACCCCGATGGCCGCCAGCCGCGCCAGCTCCATCTTGCGGCCTTCCATCGACGAGGACTTGTCGATGATCAGGATCACCGCCGAGCCCTCCGGGCTCCGCGGCGGCGCGATCGTCGCCGGCAGCGCGCGGTTCAGCGGGTCCGCGGCCGCCGTCTTGCGCTCGACGTAAATGTTCCGCTCGCCGCCGATCACCAGCAGCCCGCCGCCCTGCTCGACGAACTTCTCCAGCCGCTCCTTCACCGAAAACGGCAGCGACTCGAAATCGACATTGTTCAGGACGATGATCTGATACTCGTCCAGCTCCGCCGCGGGCAGGACGGAGGCGCGCGTGACGTCAAACTGCGCCGCCGCCAGCGTCCCCAGCAGGTTCGTCTCCATCCCCGGCGGGTCCTGGGTGACGTACAACAGGCGCGGGCGGCGCACGCTCACGGCCTGCTCGAACTCCACCTGCCCGAGACCTTCCGCTCTCAGCCGCAGTTGCAGGTCGATCGCCCCCGCCGTGGATACCGACGCCCGCACGGCCAGCTGGTTCAGGCCCGGCTCCAGCTGCACCGCCGTCGAGCCGAGCGTGCGGCCCTCGGCCGCCACCTCCAGCGTGGCCGGCGCCGGGGCGGGCGCGCGCACCTCGAGCACCACCGGGAAGCGCTCTCCCGTGAAAGCCACCGAAGGCAGCCGCGCAGACTCGAGCCGCAATTTCGGCTCGGGCCGTCCCGGGATGACGAACGCGTCGACGGAGACGCCCAGCTCGCGGGCCTGCCACGCCGCCCGCGCCGCCAGGCCCGCGTTTTCCCGCCCGTCGGACAGCAGCACCACGCGCGGCGCGAGACCCGGCGGGGAGGACGAGATGGCTTCGCGAATCGCCGATTCGATGTTCGTCGCCCGCGCCTCCTCCCCGGCCGCGTGCCGCAGCCGCCACGGGCGGCCGCTTTCTTCCGGCGCGGGCAGACGCACCGAGCGCGCGAACGGCAGCACCCGCAGCGCGTGCCGCCCGCGCGCGGACTCGAGCGCGGAGACGATCTGCGAGGCCCGCGCCAGCCCTTCCGGCGGGATGCTCGCGCTCGTGTCGGCCAAAACGGAGACGGCCAGTTTTGTTTCCTTGACCGGCAGCCCCGGCTGGAACAGCGCGGCCAGCGCCGCGCCGACAGCCGCCGCCTTCAGGGCCGCCGACAGCCGCGGGGCGGGCCTCTGCCGGAACATCCACCATTCCGCCGCCAGTGTTGCGCAGCCGAGAATCACGAGGATTTGCCACAGATCGCGCGGCCCGCCTCCCGCAGCCGCCGCCGGCGCGAGCCCCCGCGCCGCTTCCGGCGGCGCCTCCCAACGCCCCGCGGCCAGCGCCGGCAGCGTCAGCGAGTAGGCCAGCTCCGAGGACGGCGTGGCGATGCGCAGCAGCGAAGGCCGCGGCGCGAAGCAGCGCAGCGTGCGGCCCTCGAGCGTGAACGGCAGCTCCGCCCCGCTGTCGTCCGTCACCCGGACCCGCTCCGCCGCCGCAGCCTCCGGCAGCTCGACTGTGAGCGCGCCGGGCGTCGCCGCCAGCGTCTCCTGCCTCTGGAAGCGGGACGGCGCCAGCCATTGCACGATGTTGGCGAACAGCAGCGGCGCGGCGACGTGATAACGCATCGCGGGCGAGCCCGGATGAAAGCCCAGCACCACGCGGCGCGGCGCCGCTTCCCTGGCCAGCCCGGCGGGCCCGGCGGTGGTTGAGACAAGGATTGTGTCGCCATCCTCGGGCAACAGCGTGCGGACGTCCTCCAGCCGCACATCCGCCGAACGCAGATTGGCCGTCACCGGGTGCGTCGCGTTCCACTGGTTCAACTGCGCGGAGGCCGTGCCCGGGCGCAAAATCAGCGCCGGCCGTACGGGGAGCCGCCCGGGGTTGATCGAATCCAGGATCAGGACGTCGGCCTCATGGCCGGGCTGGTAACGGCTCGCGGCAAACCAGGAGGCCCGGATGCGCGGGTCGGATTCAAGCAGCGGGCGCAAGGGCGCCGGGTTGTCGGAAAACACCGCCACGCGCACCACCGGCGGCGGGGGCAGCTCGATGGTGGCGCGGTCGTCGGCCGGAAGCGCATCGCGGGCCTCCAGCCGAACTTCCACCCAGCCGGCCACCGGGGCCCGGAACCGGAATGCCGCCTCGGTCTCCGCGCCCGGCCGCAGCTCCAGCAGGCGGGTGGCCACCACCGAGCCGCCGAAGCCGGCAAGGAATGGGACCGTGCGGGGCGCGGAGCCGTAATTGCGGACGCGCACCTGCGCCTCCACCTGCTCGGGCTCGTTCAGGGCGCGCCGCAGCGAGACCCGCGTGAACCCGGCGTTGTCGGGCGGCGCGGAAGCCTCGAGCAGCCGCAGGTTCGGCGGCGGCGACACCTCGGCGCCTGCGTCGGCCATCCGCGGGCCGGCGTAGACGATTTCCCCCGCCCGCGCCGCGTGCAGGCGCAGGGATTGCCGGGCCAGTTCAAACGCCGGGCCGAGGTCGAGCGCCGTCGACGACGCCTGCGAGGCGCGGATCGCGCGCGCGGCCTCCTCGCGGTTGGCGGTGAATTGCGTCAGCGGCGTGGGCGCGGCGTCGGCGCGCACCACCAGCACGCGGTCCTGCGCGGGCAGCGAGCGCAGCCAGGCGAGCGCCAGCTTTTTCGTCTCCCGCTCCACGGCCGGAATCTGCATCCACGAGCTGCCGTCGAGCAGCAGCACGTGCGCCGCGCCGGCGTCCGGGCGCGGGCCGATGCGGGGCTGCGCGATGGCCAGCAGCAGCAGCGCGAGCGCCAGCAATTGCAGCAGCAGCGACAGCGGCTGGTCGATCCGCCGGCGCCGCTTCCGGTGCAGCTCCCGCTGCGCCTGCCGCCAGAACCGCAGCGTCGGCACCAGGGCCTGCCGCCGCGCGCGGATCAGCAGATACAGCGCCGCCGTCGCCGCCGAGCCGGCGGCCAGCAGCAGGAGAAATTCGGCCAGGGCGAGATTGGCGAAAAACATCGCTCACGCCCCCCGCGCCGCCCTCTCGAACTCGGCGCCGGTCAGGTCCAGCGCCTCGAAGATCGCCTCGTCCAGCGGGACCGACGTGGCGAAACCCGCGTAGCGCCCGCCGGCGCGCATCACCAGGCGCTCAATGGCGGCGGCGTAGGCGTCGAAGGCTTCCGTGTAGGCGCGGCAGGCCTCGGCGTCGAGCGGCAGTTGCAGCTCGCTGCCGGTTTCGGCGTCCCGCAGCGTCGTCTCGCCCGACAGCGCAGGAGCGCGCTCGGAGTCCGTGTAGACGTGCACCGCCAGCAGCTCGTGGCCGAAGTCCGCCAGGTACTGGAGCGGCTTGAGCACGTCGCCGTCGTCGAGAAAATCGGAAAAAATCACGAGCAGGCCCGGCCTCGGGTATTTCGAGATAAATTGCCGGGCGATATCGAGAAAATTCGAGCGGCCTTGCGGGCGCAATTCGGCCAGAAAATCGTTGGCCGGGCCGAAGCGGTGCCGCCCCCCGCTGGCGACGTACGGGTCGAGCAGGCGCTCGCGGAACGGCAGCAATACCACTGTGTCATGCCGCACCAGCGCCACATAGGTGAGCGCGGCGGCCAGCCGGCGGGCGTAGTCGAACTTCGGCGGGTCGCGCGGGTCGGGCGAAACGGCCATCGACAGCGACGCATCCACCAGCATCCGCACCGGCGTGCGCGGCTCGGTCTGGAACATTTTCAGGAACAGCTTCTCCAGCCGCAGATAGGCGCGCCAGTTCACGGCCCGCAGATCGTCGCCCTGGTGGAAGCGGCGGTGGTCGAGGAACTCGATTCCCGGCCCGGAGTAGCGCGAGATGTTCCGCCCGCCCACCAGCCCGCGGAAGGACTTGTGCCAGCGCAGCGTCAGGCGCTCCAGGCGTTCCAGCAGGCGGCGGTCGAGGAGCGGTTCGGCCATGATCAGCGGGGAGGCCCGGAGGCGGCGATGATCTCGGACAGCAGCGTCTCCGGCGTGTGCCCGTCGGCGTGGGCGTCGAAATTCAGGATGATGCGGTGGCGCAGCACCGCCGGGGCCACCGCGCGGATGTCTTCCACCGAGACGTGCGCGTTGCCGCGCATGAAGGCGTGCACGCGCCCGCACTCGACCAGCGCCTGCGCCCCGCGCGGCGAAGAGCCATAGCGGATGTACTTGTCGGCCAGCGGGTGCGCCTCGCGCGCGCCGGGCTGCGTGGCCAGCACGAGGGAAACCGCGTAGTCGCGCACATGCGGCGCCACCACCACCTCGCGGCAGGCGCGCCGGATGGAAAGAATCTCCTCGCGGTCCATCACCTGCCGCAGGTCGGGTTCCTCGCGCTGGATGGTGCGCTCCACGATCACGTTCATCTCCTCGCGCGAAGGATAGTCGACGAGGATCTTCATCAGGAACCGGTCCAGCTGCGCCTCCGGCAGCGGATAGGTGCCCTCCATCTCGATCGGGTTCTGCGTCGCCATCACCAGAAACGGCGACTCCAGCTCGTGCGTGGTCGAGCCCGAAGTCACCGTCCGCTCCTGCATCGCCTCGAGCAGCGCCGATTGCGTTTTCGGCGTGGCGCGGTTGATTTCGTCGGCGAGCACGAGGTTGGCGAAGATCGGCCCCGGCTGGAACTTGAGCGCCTTGGCCCCGCCCTCCAGCGTCTCCATGATCATGCTGCCGACGATGTCGGCGGGCATCAGGTCCGGCGTGAACTGGATGCGCGAGTATTTCAGGTGCAGCACGCGCGCCAGCGTCCGCAGCAGCGTCGTCTTGCCCAGCCCCGGCACGCCCTCGAGCAGCACGTGCCCGCCCGCCAGCAGGCAGATGAGCACGCCATCGACCACCTGCTGCTGTCCGACGATGACCTTTCCGATTTCCGAACGGACTTCATCCAGCCGGGCGACGGCTTCGGGCAGAGACGCGGCGGTGGGCACGCCTTTATTGTAGGTCAGCCGCCGGCGCCGCCCCCGGCGAAGACCATGTGCGCCGGCTCGACGCCCGCCCGCCGGCAGTGCTCGCGGTACAGCGCCCCGTAGCTGAGCGTGATGTAGTCCTGCCGCCCGAAGCCCAGCTCGGCCGCAACGGCGTCGATCCACTCCGGCGGCCCTTCCAGCTCGATGAAGCAGCCGATCGGCGTTTCGTCCAGACACGCGTGTCCCGGGTCCCCGGGCCGGCTGTACCCGGTGCGGTACTTCTCGTAGCGGAACACGCCGCGGTAGCCCAGCGCATTGAGGATGCCCGCCATGGCAGCCCCGTCGGCCACGCGCGTTTCGATCTCGCGCCGCCTCTTGTGCGGCCCCGCCTCGGCCGGCCCCTTCCAGGTGAGCAGCGCCTCGCCGCGGAACTCCCGCAGCCGCAGCAACTGCCCGGCCCCGATCAGCCGCAGCTCCGGCGTGTCAAACACCGTGTTGGCCTCGAAGGCGCGCTCGTGGGATGGCGCGAAGCCCGCGCGGCGGAGCCGCGCCGCCGCCTCTTCGGCCGAGGGCGCGGCCAGCTTGATTTCCACTTCCATTCCGCCGCCGGTTTGCATCTCCAGCCCACAGTATCCCGCGCGGGGGCGGCGGGCCGCCAGCCAGCCCGGCTCAGGCCGGGGATTGCTGTCCGCCGGGCTGCGGGCGCCGCGGCGGGGGCGGAGGAGGCGCGGCGCCCGGGCTGCCATCCGTGTGGCGGATCACGTTCATCGCCACGCTCAGAATCGACGCCACGTCGCCGAGGTTCGACGGCACGACGATGGTGGAAGAAGCCTTCGCAATGCGGCCGAACTCGGCGATGTACTGCTCGGCCACCCGCAGTTGCACCGCCTCGAAGCCGCCCGGCTCCTGAATCGCCTGCGCCACGCGCCGGATGCCCTCCGCGGTGGCCTGCGCGATCGCCAGGATCGCCTGCGCCTGCCCCTCGGCCTCGTTGATCTGCTGCTGCCGGCGCGCCTCGCTGGCCTTGATCACTTTCTGCTTCTCGCCTTCCGCGGTGTTGATGGCCGCCTCGCGCGCCGCCTCCGAGCTCAGAATGGTGGCCCGCTTTTCCCGCTCGGCCCTCATCTGTTTTTCCATCGCGCCGAGAATGTCGGCCGGCGGGTTGATCGTCTTGATCTCGTACCGCAGCACCTTCACGCCCCACGGCTCGCTGGCCTTGTCCAGCTCGCTCACCACCGCGGCGTTGATGTTGGTGCGCTCCTCGAACGTGCGGTCCAGGTCGATCTTGCCGATCTCGCTGCGCAGCGTCGTTTGCGCCAGCTGCGTGATGGCGAAGATATAGTCGGCGATGCCGTAGGAGGCGCGCTCCGGGTTCAGCACTTTCAGATACAGCACGCCGTCGATGTTGACCCGCACGTTGTCGCGCGTGATGCAGATCTGTTCGGGAATGTCGATCGCCTGCTCCTTCAGCGAGTGGCGGTAGCGGATCACGTCGATAAAAGGCGCCAGAATGTGGAAGCCCGCATACAGCGTGCCCGCATACTTGCCGAGCCGCTCGACGATGTAGGCCGATTGCTGCGGCACCACGACCGCCGTCCTGGCGATCACCACCAGCGCCAGAAAGACCAGGAAAATGACAACGATCAGCGCTCCGGTTTCCACGTCTCTCCTCCTTTGCCGGACGTCAGCCGCGCCGCACGTGCAGCGTCAGCCCGTCCACGCGCGCCACGCGGCACCGCTCGCCTGCGCCGAGGGCGGCGTCTTCCTCGTTCTTCGCGTTCCAGACCGAGCCGCGCAACTCGACCTTGCCGTACCCGCCCGGCGCAATTTCCTGCACCGCGATGGCGGTTTCGCCGACAAGGGCGTCCACGTCGGCCGAGTCCGGCGCCGCAACCCGGAACCGCTCCTGCAACGGCTTGCGCAGGAACGCCACGCCAGCCACGCTCAGGCCGACAAACAGCAAACCTTCCGACACCGGCCCCTGCGTGAACCCGAGCAGCTTCAGCACGCCCACGCAGATCGCGCTCGCCCCGAAAAAGAAAATGTAGAACCCGCCGGGCGTAAGGATTTCCGCGGCCAGCAGCACCACGCCGAGCACAATCCACAGCCACCAGGCGGCGGGGAACTCCTCCACGGGCAACCTCCTTGCTCCGGCGCAAGCATATCACAGGGGGCGGCGATAGAATAAAGCAGGACTTTCCCATTGCAAAGGTGGCATCCTCTATGAACAGGAATCCTCTCGACCGCCGCGCTTTCACAGCCGGCGCCGCCGCGGCCTTCGCCTCCACGGCGATGGCGCGAACCACGAACAAGCTCAACCCCGCGCGCGTCATCGGCGCCAACGACCGCATCCAGGTCGCCGTCATCGGCACCGGCGGCCGCGGATTCTATGTCGCCGAGCGCTTCGAGCGCTACGCCGAGCAGGTCAAGCCGAACGCCTGCCAGGTCGTCGGCGTGTGCGACGTCTACCAGAAGCGCGTCACGCTGGCCAAGGAGCGCTTCAAGTGCAAGGGCACGCTCGACTACCGCGAGATCCTCGACGACAAGTCGGTGGACGCCGTCATCGTCGCCACGCCCGACCATTGGCACGCGCAGATCGCGCTCGAGGCCATGGACAAGGGCAAGGACGTCTATCTCGAAAAGCCCATGTGCCACACCATTGAAGAGGTGAAGGCGCTCATCAACACCGTTCGCGAGACCGGCCGCGTCGTCCAGGTCGGCTCCCAGACCACCTCCGGCGACCAGTGGTGGAAGGCCCGCAAGGCCATCGCCGACGGCATGATCGGCAAGATGATCATGAGCCAGGGCTCCTACCACCGCAACTCGGTCGAAGGCGAGTGGAACTGGAAGATCGATCCCGAGGCGGGCCCCGACGCCAAGGGCGACAACTACGTCGACTGGAAAATGTGGCTCGGCAAGGCGCCGAAGCGCCCCTGGGACGCGGACCGCTTCTTCCGCTTCCGCAAATACTGGGATTATTCCGGCGGCATCGCCACCGATCTGTTCTTCCACGTGATGGCGCCCTTCAACATCTGCTGGGGCGAGCCGCAGTACCCGCTGCGCGTGGCCGCTTCCGGCGGCATTTACGTGTTCAAGGACGAGCGCGAGGTGCCCGACACCTTCCACATGATCGCCGAATACCCCAAGGGCTTCTCGGTGGTCCTTTCAAGCACCATGGCCAACTCCGAGCACATCCCCGGCACCGTGCGCGGCCACGAAGGGACCATCGTCATGGTCGAGCACGGCCGCTTCGAAGGCTATGCGCCCTACATCACCGTCAAGCCGGAAAAGCGCGTCATCAGCGCGGACTACAAGGCGAAGTTCGGCGAAGAGCCCATCCGGATCGAGGTGGAAAACAAGGACACGATGATGGCGCACATCGGCAACTTCCTCGACTGCATGCGTTCGCGCCAGAAACCGACGCTCGACGTCGAAACCGCCGCCCGCGCCCAAGTGGTCATCACCATGGCCGTGATGAGCTACCGCCAGGGCAAGGTGCTCTACTTCGACGAGAAGAACTTCAAGGTGGTGGACAAGCCCGTGCGCGCCTGAGGCGCGCCCCACCCCGGCGAATCCCGAACCCGGAGCCGCTCCGCCGGCTCCGGGTTTTTTGCGCCTTCCGCGGCCTGGTTTGACCCCCGGAATCGGACCGTGATAGCCTTTTCTTGTCGGGCCGGCGCGTTGTTCGCGGCCCTTCCAGACCTCCGGCTCCGCTTCCGGGCCAGGCCGCTTCATTCTCGACACGCGACGCGATGGAACAGATATTTCATGCCCTGCAAGGCATCCTCGTTCGAGCCTTGCCCACGTTTGTTCTCGTCATTCTCCTTCACTGGTTCCTGAAAAAAATCCTCTTCCAGCCGCTCGAACGCGTGATGGAGGAGCGCCGGCAGCGCACCGAGGGCGTTCTGGAGTCCTGCGAAGCGGCGCTCGAGCGGGCTCGCCGCAAACTGCGGGAATACGAGGACAGCCTGCGGCAGGCGCAGGCGGAGATCTTCGACCAGCAGGAAGCGGAGCGGAAAAAGATGGCGGCGCAACAGGCGGCCGCCGTGGCCGAAGCGCGGCAGCGGGCCCGCCAGCGCGTGGAGGCCGCCCGCGCGGAAATCGAGGCCGAGGCCGCGCAGGCCCGCGAGAGGCTGCGCGTGCAGGCGGCCGAGCTGGCCGACGCCATCACCCGGATGGTGCTGGCCGGGAGGACGCAATGACCCGCTCGCTCTGGCTGGCGCTCTTCACCGCCGCGTTCGCCTTCGCCTCGCCGGAAGCAGGCGGGCATGGCGGATCGCATGGCGGAGATCCTTACATCTGGTACAAGTGGTTCAACTTCGCCATCCTTGCCGGCGGCCTTGGCTATCTGATCGCGAAATTCGGCGTCCCGGCCTTGCGCGGGCAGCAGAAGTCGATTCTCAGGAAGCTGGACGAGGCGCAGAAGAAAGCCGCGGAAACCGAGCGGCACACGAAGGCGGTGGAAGAGAAGGTGGCCGGCCTCGGGCGCGAAATCGAGGCGTTGCGCAAGCGCGCCGCGGAAGAGATGGCCATCGAGGCCCGCCAGGTGGAGGCAGAGACGCGGCGCCTGCTGGAAAAGGTGGACGAGCAGGCGCGGCTGGAAATCGCCTCCGCCGTCGATCACGCCAGGAAGGAGCTGCGCGCCATGGCCGCCGATCTCGCCGTCGAGCTGGCCTCGCAGCGGCTGGCGGCGGAGGTCGCGCAGGGGGCGCAGGAAAAGCTCGTCGAACGGTTCATCCGCTCGCTCGGCGACGGCGCCGGCGGGCGCAACTAGGAGGGCGGCATGGCGGAACTCGCTTTGGCGAACCAGTACGCAAAGGCGCTGCTCGAGGTGGCGCAGTCGGCGGGCGGAGGGCAGGCCGCCGAAGCGGCCCTCGATGAGCTGAGCCGCTTCACCGAGGTGTTTCGCTCGAGCCGCGACCTGCGGACCGTGCTGCTCTCCCCGGTCGTCGAGCATCAGGACAAGGTGCGCGTGATCGGCCGGCTGTGCGAGGCGATCGGCGCCAGCCGCCCGGTGCGGAATTTCCTCAATGTGGTCACGAAGAAGCGCCGGCTGGCGTTGCTGCCCGAGATCCGGGACCGCTACCAGGCGCTGCTCGACGAGGCCGAAGGCATCGTCCGCGCCGAGGTGCGCACGGCGCTGCCGGCCACGGAGGCGCAGAAACAGGCGCTGGAGGCCAGGCTCGCCGCCGTCACCGGCGGGCAGGTCCGCTGCGGCTACCTGGTGGACGGCTCGCTGGTGGGCGGCATGAGCGTGAAAATCGGCTCGGCCGTTTACGACGGCAGCGTGCGGGGCCATCTCGAGGCGCTGCGGCGGCGGCTGGCAAGCGGAAGTTGAAGCAGGCTGAACAGACAGGAACAGACTTATGGCCCAGATTCGTGCCGATGAAATTGCCCGCGTGCTGCGGGAGGAAATCGAGAGCTACGACAAGGCGGTCGAGGTTGCCGAAACCGGCTATGTGGTGACGGTGGGCGACGGCATCGCGCGCGTGCACGGCCTCGACAAGGTGATGGCGGGCGAGCTGGTCGAGCTGCCTCACGGCGTCGTCGGCCTCGCCATGAACCTTGAGGAGGACGAGGTCGGCGTCGTGCTGCTCGGCGAGCCGCACCTCATCAAGGAAGGCGATGAAGTGCGCCGCACCCGCCGCATCATGTCCGTGCCGGTGGGCGAAGCGCTCATCGGTCGCGTGGTCAACGCGCTGGGCGAGCCGATCGATGACAAAGGCCCCATCAAAACCGATCACTACGGCCCTGTCGAGCGCCTTGCGCCCGGCGTCGTCGACCGCAAGCCGGTGCGCGAGCCGCTCCAGACCGGCATCAAGGCCATCGACGCGCTCATCCCCATCGGCCGCGGCCAGCGCGAGCTGATCATCGGCGACCGCCAGACCGGCAAGACGGCCATCGCCATCGACACCATCATCAACCAGAAGGGCCAGGACGTCATCTGCATCTACGTCGCCATCGGCCAGAAGCGGTCCACCGTGGCGCAGGTCGTCAAGACCCTCACCGATTACGGCGCCATGGATTACACCATCGTCGTCGCCGCCACCGCCAGCGAATCGGCCGCGCTGCAATACATCGCCCCCTACGCCGGCTGCGCCATGGGCGAGTACTTCCGCGACCGCGGCGGCCACGCCCTCTGCATTTACGACGACCTGAGCAAGCAGGCGGCCGCCTACCGCGAAATCTCGCTGCTGCTGCGCCGCCCGCCGGGGCGCGAAGCCTACCCCGGCGACGTCTTCTATCTGCACTCGCGCCTGCTCGAGCGCGCCGCCAAGCTCAATGACAAGCTCGGCGGCGGCTCGCTCACCGCGCTGCCCTTCATCGAGACCCAGGCCGGCGACGTCTCGGCCTACATCCCGACCAACGTCATTTCGATCACCGACGGCCAGATCTTCCTGCAAACCGACCTTTTCAACTCCAACATCCGCCCCGCGGTCGACGTCGGCATCTCGGTCAGCCGCGTCGGCGGCAACGCGCAGATCAAGGCGATGAAGCAGGTGGCCGGCTCGCTCCGCCTCGATCTGGCCCAGTACCGCGCGCTGGCCGCGTTCGCCCAGTTCGGCTCCGACCTCGACAAGGCGTCGCAGGCCCAGCTCAACCGCGGCCGCCGCCTGACGGAAATCCTCAAGCAGCCGCAGTACCACCCGCTGCCCGTCGAGAAGCAGGTGCTCATCCTCTTCGCCGGCGTCAACGGCTATCTGGACGACCTGCCGGTGGAGGCCTGCCAGCCGTTCGAGTCCGAGCTGTACCGCTTCGCCGACGCCTCCCATCCGGAGATCCTCGCCGAGATCCGCGAGAAGAAGGCGATCAGCGAAGACCTGAAGGCGCGCATCGAGGCCATGCTCGGCGAGTTCAAGCAGCGCTTCAAGGCCGAGCACCAGCTGAAGTAGCCCGCCCGGGAGGCCCCATGCCCAGTCTGATCGACATCCGGCGGCGCATCCGTTCGGTCAAGAACACGCAGCAGATCACGCGCGCGATGAAGATGGTCGCCTCCGCGCGCCTGCGGCGCGCGCAGGACCGCGTCATCAACTCGCGCCCGTACGCCCGCATGGCGAGCGAACTGCTCGGCGACGTTGTGTCGGCCGCCGGGCCGGAGCTGGTCGAACAGCTTCCGCTGCTGGCCGCCCGCGAGGAGCGCCGCATCCAGCTCGTCCTCATCACCGCCGACCGCGGCCTGGCCGGCGCGTTCAACGCCAACCTGGTCAAGGCCGCGCTACAGTTTCTGGCCGAGCACAAGGACCGCGAGGTGGAGCTGGAGCTGGTCGGCCGCAAGGGGCGCGACTTTTTCATCAAGCGGCCGGTCGCCATCAGCGGCGAGACCACCGGCATCAGCCAGACAGCCGGACAGGCCGAGGCCGAGCGGCTCGGACACAAGCTCATCGGGCGCTTCACCTCCGGCGAGGTCGATTCGGTCTGGCTGATCTACAACGAGTTCAAGAGCGTGCTTTCACAGAAAGTGACGCTCCGCAGGATCCTGCCCATCGAGCTGCCCGCCGCCGCCTCGCGCCGCGAATACATCTTCGAGCAGCCGCCGATGGAAATGCTCGAGCGCCTGCTGCCGGAATTCATCGTGCTCCAGGTGCTCGAGGCCTTCCTCGAGTCGGCTGCGGCCGAGCAGGCGGCGCGCATGACCGCCATGGATGCGGCGACGACGAACGCGGGAGAAGTGATCAACAAGCTGACCCTGTTCATGAACCGCGTCCGCCAGGCGAGCATCACCCGCGAAATCATCGAAGTGGTCAGCGGCGCCAGCGCCCTGGAATGAGGTTTTCTGGAAATGAGCGAAACGACGAACGAGAAAGTCATCGGAAAAGTGGTTCAGGTGGCCGGCCCCGCGGTCGACATCCAGTTCCCCGAGGGCCAGGTGCCCGTCATCTACACGGCGGTGCGCATCACCAGCGAGGGCTTCGATACGCCCATCCCCATTGACGTCACCGCCGAGGTGATGCAGCACCTCGGCGAGGGCCGCGTCCGCACCGTCGCCTTGCAGCCCACCGAGGGGCTGGTGCGCGGCATGAAGGCGGTCTCGCTCGGCGAGCCCATCACCATGCCGGTCGGCAAGCAGACGCTTGGCCGCGTGCTCAACGTGCTCGGCCAGCCGGTGGACGAAATGGGCCCCGTGGTTACCGAAAAGCGCTATCCCATCCACCGCCCTGCGCCGGCCTTCGAAGAGCAGTCAACCGCCACCGAGATGTTCGAGACCGGCATCAAGGTCATCGACCTGCTGGAGCCGTACCTGCGCGGCGGCAAGATCGGCCTGTTCGGCGGCGCCGGCGTCGGCAAGACCGTCATCATCATGGAGCTGATCAACAACATCGCCATGCAGCATGGCGGCGTCAGCGTCTTCGGCGGCGTCGGCGAACGCACCCGCGAGGGCAACGACCTGTGGCTCGAGATGCAGGAGTCCGGCGTGCTCGACCCCACCGACTGGACCAAGTCCAAGGTCGCCCTCATCTACGGCCAGATGACCGAGCCGCCCGGCGCGCGCCTCCGCGTCGCGCTGTCGGCGCTCACCGTCGCCGAGTATTTCCGCGACGACGAAGGCCAGGACGTTCTCCTGTTCATCGACAACATCTTCCGCTTCACCCAGGCCGGCTCCGAGGTCTCGGCCCTGCTCGGGCGCATGCCCTCCGCCGTCGGCTACCAGCCCAACCTCGCCACCGAGATGGGCGAGCTGCAAGAGCGCATCACCTCCACCAAGCGCGGCTCCATCACCTCCGTCCAGGCGATCTACGTTCCGGCCGACGACTACACCGACCCCGCCCCGGCGACGACCTTCGCGCACCTCGACGCGACCACCCAGCTGTCGCGCGACATCGCCGCCATCGGCATCTACCCCGCGGTCGACCCGCTGGCCTCCACTTCGCGCATTCTCGACCCCCTCGTCGTCGGCGAGGAGCACTACAACACCGCGCAGCGCGTGAAGCAGATTCTCCAGCGCTACAAGGATCTTCAGGACATCATCGCCATCCTGGGCATGGACGAGCTCAGCGAAGAGGACAAGCTCATCGTTTCGCGGGCCCGCAAGATCCAGCGCTTCCTCTCGCAGCCCTTCCACGTGGCCGAGCAGTTCACCGGCTTCAAGGGCAAGTACGTGAAGCTCGCCGACACCATCCGCGGCTTCAAGGAAATTTGCGACGGCAAGCACGACGACATCCCCGAGCAGGCCTTCTACATGCAGGGCACCATCGAGGATGTGCTCGAGCGCGCCGAGCAGCTGAAGAAAGCGAGCTGAGCCATGGCTGCAACGCTGCGCCTGGAGGTGGCCACGCCCGAGCGGCTGCTGCTGAGAGAAAACGTCCGGCAGGCGCAGGTGCCGGCGGCCAACGGCTATCTCGGCATCCTGCCCGGGCACGCGCCGCTGCTGGCCGAGCTGGGCATCGGCGTGCTTGTCTACGAACTGGAAAACGGACAGAAGAAGTGGATGTCCGTCGTCGGCGGCTACGTCGAGGTCGGCCCGGACCGCATCCGGGTCCTCGCCAACCGGGCCGAAAACGCCGATGAAATCAACGTCGCCCGCGCCCAGGCTGCCCTGAAGCGCGCCAACGAGCGCATCCTGAACCCGACGCCGGACGTCGACATCGCCCGGGCCGTCAACGCGATGCTCCGCGCGCAGGCGCGGCTCGAGGCCGCCGCGCACCGGTAAAAAACGGGGTCTGACACCTCTGTCCCCATTTTTCACGGGCCGACGGATCCCGCAATCAGGCCGCCCGCCGGTGCGAACCTCACCGGCCTGCTGACCACAACACCGCCTGCCGCACCAGGCGCCGGTACCAGGGCAGTTCGTGCGTGTCGCGCCCGTGGCCAGGCTGAAGAAACACGACGCGGGATTTCGCGTACGGACTCACCCAGCCGATGATTTCATCACTGGCCGGGTGGTTCGTTCTGAGCAACGGGATCACATCGGGGCGCCGCCAGACGTTCTTGTACGTTTCGTCGAACAGGCGCATCGGCGGCAGTCCTTTCGTCACCGGGTGGGCGGCCGGTTCGGCCACCAGTTCGACATCGTGCAGGTAGCTCGATGCCGGCATCCCCTCCTGCGGCTTCAGCACGTAAAGACCGCCGGCCACCTCCTTCCACCACCACTCCCACGCGGCAAAATCCACGATGGCGTGATGCAGCAGCACCACGCCCTTGCCGGATTCGACGAAAGCGCGCAGGTTGTCGCGGTGGCTTTCCGGCAGATGCTCCACCTGAATCGAGTCGTACAGCACCAGAACGTCGTACATTTTCCGCAAATCGTGACGAAAGGCCACGGGGTGCGGATCCACGTTGACGCGGATGTCGCGCCAGCCTTCGAGAACGCTGTAGAACGACGCCTCATGGTCGTGCCCGCCGGTAACCAGCAGCACGCGCACCGCGCTCGTGTCTTTCGGGTTGAGGCTGATCTGCGCGGGCAGCGTCACCTGGCCACGCGCGGCCCACTCGACGCCCCGCGCGAAGGAGGCCGCAAAACCAGGCGCCGACATGGCGTCGACATCGTGGCCGAGAGCCGTGTGGAAGACGCGGCCCTTGCCGTATTCCTTCACCCACAGCAGCGGCTCGCGGCGGCCGTTGCCGCCGACCTTCGGGTCATCCAGGGCGTCGGCGAGCACACGGATGCCCGGTTTCAGCCGGAAGTTGTGATAAAGCTCGTCGGAGATCAGAAACGGCTTCATTCCCGCCGCCACCGGGTGCTGCGGACCGGTCCACTCGACCTGAAACACATGGCGGCGGGCGTGGCCGGTGCGCGGCTCGGCCTCCGACCACACGGCGCCGACCATCTCGCCCCACTCTTTCCATGGGGGCTGGTACACGCCGGTGCGCGTCATTTTCTCGCCGAGCACCACCGCATCGCCGAAGGGATAGCTGGCGGCGTGGACGACCGCCAGGCCCTTGCCCGAGCGGACGAATTCCTCCACCGCCTTCTCGGCGGCCGGGCCCCACCGCGGGCCGCAGTAATTCGAGACCAGAACATCATAGGGCCGCAACGCTGCGGCGTCGAGGCCGGCGGGCTCTTCGGTGACGCGCACGTCGAAACGGCCGGCGGCGTCGAGGATGCTCCGCAGGAAGGGCGTGGTCGAGCGCCAGTCGTGGTTGTTCCGCCCGGAGAGGATGAGCACGCGAATCCGGCCCTCTTCAAAGTAGAAGCGGTCGGGCGGCTCGGGCAACGTTTGCGCCGGCGCAGCCGCGGCGGCCACGAGCAGCAGCCATTTACGCATGGGCGATCACCTCGTTCAGATGGGCAAGCGACCGCGCCGCCTGTTCCGGCGTCCCGCACTCGACCGAAAGCACGCCGTCATAGCCGTGCTTGCGGAGAATGGCGACCACGCGCTTCCAGTCGATGACGCCGTCGCCGCAGGCGCAGCCGACCGGCGTGCCGGTGACCTTGCCCTGCTCGGCCTCGGCGTGGCGGATCGAGATGTCCTTGGCGTGGATGTGCACGAGCAGCGGCCCGGCGGCTTCCAGCCCCGCGTACGGGTCCTCGCCGGCCAGAAACGCGTTGCCGGTGTCGTAGTTGATGCGCAGCATCGGCGAGTCCACCAGCGTGGCGATGCGCAGCAGCCCCTCGGTGGTCTTCGAAATCGACTGGTGCGGCTCGATGCCGATATAGATGCCGTAACGCTCGGCCACAGGGAGAACCTTCCTGAGCGTGTAGCGCATGACGTGCCAGATTTCCTCGTCGTCGAGCCACGGCGGACGGATGCCTTCATCCGTGTTCACCACCGGCGCGCCGAGGGCGTGAGCAAAACGAATGGCTTTCTCGAGATAGGGCACGCTGATCTCGGGCCGCATCAGCGGCGTGTGGGCCGACAGGCCCGAGCAGCGCAACCCGTGGCTTTCGATGAGGTCGCGGATGAACAGCGGCTCCTCGTCCATCGAGACGGAGTGGAAATAGCCGGCTTCGCTCAGCAGCTCGCGCCCGTTGTGGACCATCGGCTCGATGTAGCGGTAGCCGATCGCGGCCGCGCGGGCCACGCCTGCGGCGAACGGCTTGTCCTCGCAGCGAATGAATTCCATGTTGATGCCCGGTGTCATGACGGTTCTCCTTGTAGATGCGGGCTCAGACGTCCCAGCGCGGGTCCCACTCGACGCGCCGGCCTTCCCGGTAAGCGATGTTGCCAATGTGGCAGGCCATGGCCGAGTAGTGTCCGTCGACGGCGTTGGCATTCGGCTCCTTGCGGGTGCGGACGCAATCGAGGAAATTCGCCATGTGCGCGGGCTCCGGCCCGCCCTTCTGCACCTCGGGCTCGCCTTCCTTCGGCAAGAAGCGGTAACCGGAGCGGAAGATGTGGAGCCGCCCCCCGGAGCCGAGAAAGACGATGTCGACCGACTCGCGCACGTTCAGGTCGGTGATGGTCGCTTCAAAGGTGACATTGACCCGCTCGGGGTAGTCGAGGATGAGGTTGATGTTGTCCGGCGTGTCGCGGCCGTCGTCGTACTGGTAGATGCCGCCCAGGGCCACGGCCGAGGCGGGCCGTTTCAGGCCGAGATACCAGTGGACGACGTCCACGAGGTGCACGAACAGTCCGCCGGTTTGCCCGCCGGTGGCGAAGTCCCACCAGGCGAAACGGTTGAAATACATCTTCGGGTTCCAGGGCCGCTTGGGCAGCCAGCCAAGCACGGCGTCCCAGTCGAGCCCCGGCGGTTTGGTCTCCATGCCGGGCGGCACCGGCGTCAGATATCCGCTGTTGGCGTTCCAATAAGTGCGGACCAGATGAACGCGCCCGATCCGGCCGGTGTCAAAGAAGCGTTTTTTGGCTTCGATGAAGTGATCGATGGACCGTTGCTGCACGCCCACCTGCACGAGTTTCTTCGTCTCGCGCACAGCGCGGACAATGTCGTGGCCCTGTTCGGGCAGGGATGTCATCGGCTTTTCGACGAACACGTCCTTGCCGGCGCGCAGCGCATCGACGGTCATGCGCGAGTGCCAGTGGTCGAGCGTGGCGACGATGACGGCATCAATGTCGTTGCGCTCAAGCAGTTTCCGGTAGTCGCTGTACTTTGCCGGCGCCGCGCCGCCGAACTGCCGCACCGTTTCGGCCGCACCTTCCTCGGCGCGCACGTCCCAGGCGTCGCAGACGGCGACGATTTCGCAGCCGCCGGCCGCCCGCGCCATGCGGATGAGATGTTTGCCGCGGCCGCCCGTGCCGATGACGCCCAGCCGGACGCGGTCATTGGCGCCTTGCACGCGCGAGGCTGCCGCGGCGGTGACGAGAAAACTTCTTCGCGAGGTGTCCATGAGGGTTGCTGCCTCCTTCCGCCGCGCGCCGTGCGCGGCTCGGGACCATCTTATGCCAGCGCCCCTTCCACCGGAACCACGGGCGTTTTCTGTGGCCGGCACGGCGGCCAAGAATCCTGTGTGCGGAAACAGCGGATTCGGAGCCTCGGCCATGGATTCAGAGCCGCGCGCCGGCAGGAAGGAGCGGTCAGCCGCAAGTGGCAGCGCAAGCCGATCGCTCATAAACACTGCCGCTACAGGGGCCGACGGTGCGGGGTGACCGCTCGCTCCCGCTGAGCCTGCGGCCCGCTCCGCTCGCGGCTCTGATGGGGCGGCAGCCCTGTGAATCCCTCTGGGCGCGGTGATTGCGCTGTGCGACGTTCAATTGTGCCGCCGCAGCCGCGCTGCGTAGCTACGGCGCCGGTCCGGGGAAAGACTGTCTGGGGCGGTCGCGGCGGCAGCGGCCGGCAGGACGGATGTGCCTGTCTCCGCCTCTGCTGCCGAGCCCGCCGATGCGGGCGCTCTGCCGCCTCCCCGCGCGCAAAGCCCAAATTCAGGCTGCTTGGCTGACAGCCCTGGCCATCGTCAGATCCAGACCTTTTCCGGCGGCCCCATCTCCTTCGCCTTTTCCTCGGCGGCCTCGGAGTCCCAGAAATACATCGCGTCCAGCTGCGCCAGGTAATAAAAAGGCAGATTTTCGAATTTTGGGGTCTCCGGGTTGGGCTGGTAGACAATGACCGCCAGCGCGACCACCTGCGCTCCCTTGGACTCGATCAGGTTGCGCAGCTCGGTCAGCTTGCGCCCCGTGCGGAGCACGTCGTCGACCAGCAGGACCTTCTCCCCGGGTTCCGGCTCCAGGAACGGACGGAAGCGCAGCGGGCCGCCTTCTTCGCCACGCTCGGCCCAGTAGACTTGCTTTGCGCGCAATGCCTCGCAGACCCCGTAGGCCACCGGCAATCCGCCTGTCGCCGGGGTGATGATGGAAAGCTCCGGAATAATGGCCCGGATCTCCGGGTGTGCGCGCAGCTTGCGGCTCAGGGCGACATTCAGCAGCTTCGCCGTCTCGTAATGCCGCATGGCGATGGCGACTTGCAGGTAGGTGTCCGAGTGCAAGCCGTTCGGGTATTGAAAATGGCCCTTGCGCAGAGCCCCTGTCTGCCGCAACAGGGCGACGACTTCTTCCTGGGTGGGGATCAGTTCCATACAGTCCGGCTCCTTCGAGGTTATCCACACGGCGCCGCGACGCTGTCAGGCGCCGAATCAGCGGGGATCGCCGTTCGTTGCGGCCCGGGCGTCACAGGCGACTCCTTTCAAGACGCGCGGTACGGGCGAACATGGCCTTCATACCGACGCCCCCATTGTGCCACCCCGCGCGTTGCGGGGGAAAGGGGTTCCCTCCGTCCCCCCGCCGTCGAGTGCTCCGGACCCCTTGCTTTTCACGCGTGGCCCTGCTCGAGCAGGCCGCGAACGGCGGCGTGGAGGCGGGCGGTGAGCTCGGCGCGGTCGGAGGGCTTGCAGCCGGCCGTGGGGATGGGATCGCCGATGCGGAGAGTGACGCGCCCCGGGCGCAGGTGATGCGAGTGCATGGGGAGGATGTCGCGCACGCCAATCAGCGCCACCGGCACCAGCGGCACCTGCGCCTTGATGGCGAGATAGGCCGCGCCGTCCTTGAACTCGCGCAGCTCGCCGGTGGCCGAACGGCCGCCTTCGGGGAAGACGAGCACGGATACGCCGTTTTCCTGCATGGCGCGGCCGGCGGCGCTCAGCACGCGCAGCGCGGCGCGCGGGTCGTCGAGCGGCACGCTGATGTTGCCGGCGCGCTTCAGGTGCCCGCCGATAAAGGGAATCCGCAGCAGCTCCTCCTTGGCGAGGAAGCGGAAATTCACCGGAATATAGCTCAGCAGCACAGGCGTGTCCATGTAGCTGACATGGTTGGGGCAAATCACATACGTGCCGCGCGGGTCGATCTTTTCGAGGCCCACGGCGGCGACCCGCGCGCCTGCGGCCCACAGCAGCATGCGCGCCCAGACGCGGGCGATGGCGAGCTGCTGGCGGCCGCTGCGGTCCCAGAGCGATGCGATCAGGCTGAGCGTGCCCATCAGCGCCGTGGACAGGATGACGAGCGGCGCGCGAACCAGCAGCGAGTACCAGTAGCTCGACGTCATTGCGGCGCGAAACTCCTGATTATCCCACGAGCAGCTCGCGCGCTTCCCCCACCAGATACAGCGAGCCGGTGACGATGACCAGGTCTTCCGGCGCGGCTTGCGCGGCCAGGCCGAGCGCGGCGCGGATGTCCGGCGCCAGGCGGGCGCGCCTCTCGCCGGACAGCTCGAGAATCTCCTCCGGCCGGAAGGCGCGCGTTTGCGCGGGTGCGGTGAAGATCAGCTCGTCGGCAAGAGGAAACAGCGGCCGCCCGATGGCGTGGAGGTCCTTGTCGCGCATGGCGGCGAAGATCATCCACTTCCTGCGGTCATGGTGGAAGCGGCGGAGATAGCCCGCCAGGGCGCGGGCGCCGGCAGGGTTGTGAGCGCCGTCGAGAAAGATGTCCGGCGCGCGGCGCACCAGTTCCAGCCGGCCGGGCCAGTCGGCCGCGGCGATGCCGCGGCGGATCCGGGCGGGCTCGTAGCCGAGCGCGTCGAGAGCGGCAATCGCGGTGAGCGCGTTCTCCACCTGGTGGGCGCCCACCAGCGGCTGGTCCACCGGAAACGACACGCCGCCGGGCGAGTGCACGCGGAAGCGGCTGCCGAGGGCATGGAGCTGAAGCTCGCTGGTGCGCCAGCGGTCGGCGCGGATCAGCGGCGCCTGCTGTTCGGCGGCGCGGCGCTCGAGCACGCGCATCGCCTCCGGGTGTTGCCGCGCGCTGACCACCGGGCGGCCGGGCTTGATGATGCCCGCCTTCTCAAAGGCGATCTGCGCGAGCGTGTTGCCGAGGAACTTCTCATGGTCGAAGTCGATCGGCGTGATGACGGAAAGGACGGGATCGACGACGTTGGTGGCGTCCAGCCGCCCGCCCATGCCCGTTTCCAGCACCACCACCTCGGCGCCGAATTCGCGGAACAGCAGGAACGCCATGGCGGTCATCGTCTCGAAGTAGGTGGGGTGCATGTCGATCCGGCCTGCGGCGATGAGCCGCTCGGCGGTCTCGTGGACGGCGTCGAACGCGCGGGAGAAATCGGCAAAGGGCACCGGGCGGCCGAGAATGCGGATGCGTTCGACGGGTTCGACCAGGTGCGGCGAGGTGTACAGGCCGGTGAGGACGCCCGACTCGCGCAGCGTGCGCTCGATCATGGCGCAGGTGGAGCCCTTGCCGTTGGTGCCGGCGACGTGGATGAAGCGGCAGGCGTGGTGCGGGTTGCCGAGGTGCGCGAGCACCGTGCGGATGCGGTCGAGGCCGAGTTTGATGGTCCTGTGCTCGTTGCCGAGGGCGTACAGGAAGCGGACCGAATCCGGGTATGGCGTGCTCAGAGCGGTTCCCTCAAAATGACTATCGTAGCCCGGGCCGCTCCTGCCGCACGGCGGCTCCGACTTTTTCCGCGCGGGATGCGTCTTTGAATCAGGCGGCCGGATCAGGAACAATGGCCAGGGAGCCCAGGAGTTGATTTTCCGCGAAGCCGAGGACCGCGAGCTGGCCGGGCGCGCCCGCAAGGGCGATCTCGACGCCTTCAATGCGCTCGTGTCCCGGTTCGAGACGCGGATCTACAACTACCTGCTGCGCATCACCGGCCACGCCGAGGACGCGCTGGACCTGTGCCAGGACACGTTCATCAAGGCCTACCAGAACCTGGCGCGGCTGGAAGACCCGGCGCGCTTCGGGCCCTGGCTGTACCGCATCGCGCACAACGAGGCGATGAGCCACCTGCGGCGCCCGCAACGCGAAACCGGGCTGGACGACGCGGCGGCGGGTTCGCTGCGCGCGGCCTCGATGGCGCCGGTGGAGGCGTCGCTCGCCGTCGAGGCGGCGCTCGCGCGGCTCAGCCCGGAGCAGCGCGAGGCGGTGATCCTGAAGATCTACGAAGGGTTCAAGTTCGACGAGATCGCCGCCATCACGAACTGCCCCGCGTCGACGATCAAGTCGCGCGTCTACACGGGGCTGGAATTGCTCAAGGAAATGCTGGCTCCGGCCGAGCGGCCGGCCCGGCCGCAGGAGGGACCATGAACCGCAGCGAGGAGGACCGCCATGCCTTGCGCCGATTTTGACTGGAAAGGATTCGTGCTTCAGGAGGCCGCGCCCGCCGAACGGCGCGCGATGGAAGAGCACCTGAAGACGTGCGCCGCATGCCGCCGCGAGGTGGACGCGCTGGGGCTGACGCTGGTGGCGGTGCGGCAGTTGCCGCAGCAGCCGATCCCGCGCCGGCTGGCGTTCGTCTCCGATCCCGTCTTCGAACTGCCGTGGTGGAAGCGGCTGTGGCGGATGCCTGCCCCCGCCTGGGGCTTCGCCACGGCGGCGTTGCTGGTGGCGGCCGTCGCCCTGTACGGCACGCTGATTCGCGTGCCGCCGCCGCAGGCGGCCGTGCAGGCGGACCCGGCGGCGGTGGAGCGCGCCGTGCAGGCCGAGCTGGAGCGCCGATTGCCGGCCGCCGTGGAAGCCGCCGTGCGCACGCAGCTCGGCCCGGCGGTCTCGCAATTGGAGGCGCGGCTGGCCGCCTTCGAGCAAAAAGCCGAACAGCAGCGGCGCGCCGACCTGCGCGACGTGACCGCGGCCTTCGAGCTGTTGCAGAAGCGGATCAACAACGTCTATCTGGCCAGCGCGCACTACGGAGGAGACTGATGCAGACGCTGATGCTGATCCTTGCGGCGGCCGGGCTGCTGGCCGGGCAGACGGCGCGCCCCTCGCGGTCCGAGATCGCGGCGATGGAGCGGGCGTTCGACCAGCGGTTCGCGCGGCTCGATCTGGAGCGCCCGGTGGAGGTGCTCGGGCTGACGCGCGGGCTGTATCTGGACGGCTACGGGGTGGTGTTCACAGCGGAGATCAATCTGCTGCCGGCGCCCGGCATATCGCCCTTTCGCCCGTCGCTGAGCCGGGAAGAGATCGCCCGGGTGCGGGAGCAGAAGCTGAAGCGGCTGCCGCAGGTGCGGGAGGCGATGCGCGAGATGCTGCTGGCTGCGGCACAGTCGCTCGACCGGCTGCCCGCGGACGAGCAGGTGGTGCTGGGCGTGATGCTGTTCTCGCACCCCTGGGAGGACGCGGCGGGGCTGCCGCGGCTGATCCGGATGCAGGGGCGGCGGGACGCGCTGCTCGCAGTGGCCTTGCAGCGGCAGCCTCGCTCGGCGCTCGGGCAGATCGTCCAGACGAGGGAAGAGTAGGGCGATGCGGCTGGGCGAAATCCTGATCCGCAAGGGGCTGCTGACGGAGGAAGACCTCGGGCGCGCGCTCGAACTGCAACGCGAGCGCGGCGACAAGCTGGGCCGGATCCTGGTGGACCTCGGGTTCGCCGCGCAGCGGGACATCGTGCAGGCGCTGGCCGAGCAGCTCGGCATCCCGGTGGCGAAGCTGGACGGGCCGCCGCTGGTGACGCCGGAGACCGAGCGGCTGGCGGCGCGCTTCCTGCGCCAGGCGCGCGTGTTCCCGCTGCGCATGGAGGGCGGGGCGCTGGTGCTGGCGATGGCGGACCCGCTCGACTTTGAAACGCTGGCGGCGGTGCGCGCCGCCACCGGGCTGCGCGTGCGGGCCGAAATCGCGCCGGAGACCGAGATCGTCGACGCGCTCGAGCGCTACTACGCGGAAGAGGAAGCCGAAGCCGCCGCGCTGGCCGGCGAGGATGCCGAGTCGGCGGCCGAGCTCGAACAGCTCCGCGACATGGCCAGCGAGGCGCCGGTGATCCGCCTGGTGAACGCGATGATCGCCCAGGCGGTGGAGAAGCGCGCCAGCGACATTCACATCGAGCCGTTCGAAAAGGAAGTGAAGGTGCGGTTCCGCATCGACGGCGTGCTCCAGGAGCAGGAGCCGCCGCCGCGCGAGCTGAAGGCCGCCGTCATCAGCCGCCTGAAGCTGATGGCGAAGATGAACATCGCCGAGCGGCGCCTGCCGCAGGACGGGCGCATCAAGATGAAGACGCTGGGCCGCGAGGTGGACCTCCGCGTGTCCACGCTGCCGACGCTGTACGGCGAAAGCGTCGTCATGCGCCTGCTGGACCGCAGCGCGGGCGACTTCTACGATCTGCGGAACCTCGGCTTCGACGACCGCATGCTCGGGCGCATGGAATTCTTCACCTCGCTGCCGCACGGCATTTTTCTCGTCACCGGCCCGACAGGCAGCGGCAAGTCGACGACGCTGTATTCGGCGCTCAAGCGGATCAACCAGAGCGACAAGAAAATCATCACCATCGAGGACCCGGTCGAATACCAGATGGACGGGATCAACCAGATCCACGTGAACCCGCAGATCGGGCTGACCTTCGCCACCGGGCTGCGCCACATCGTGCGCCAGGACCCGGACGTGATCATGGTGGGCGAGATCCGCGACTATGAAACGGCGGAGGTGGCCATCCGCGCCGCCCTCACCGGGCACTTCGTCTACTCGACGCTGCACACCAACGACGCGCCGAGCGCCATCACGCGCCTCGCCGACATGGGCGTGGAGAACTATCTGATCTGCTCCTCGCTGGTGGCGGTGCTGGCGCAGCGGCTGGTGCGCGTCATCTGCCCGCACTGCAAGGCGCCCGGCGGCGAGCGGCTGACGCCCTCCGGCGAGACGATCCCCGTCTGGCGCGGGCGCGGCTGCGAGCGCTGCTTCGGCACCGGGTATCTGGGCCGCGTCGGCATCTTCGAGCTGATGGAGATGAACGACGAGCTGCGCAAGATGATCATGGCCGGCGCGGACGCCTCCATGCTGACCGAGGCGGCGCGGCGCCACGGGATGCGCTCGCTGCGCGAAGACGGCTGGGAAAAGGTGCGGCAGGGCGTGACCACGGCGGAAGAAGTGCTGCGCGTCACCCAGGAGTTCTGACGTGCCGCTGATGCAACTCCATTTCCGCGCCGTGACGCCCGACGGGCGCAAGCGCGCCGGCGTTCTCTCCGCGCCGGACGAAGCCGCCGCGGCGCGCGAGCTGCGCCGCCAGGGGCTGATCCCGCTTTATGTCGGCCCGGCGCCGCAGGACAAGGGCGAGGTGAAGCTGCCGGCGCTGCGCTTCGGCCGGCGGCGCGACGTGCTGTTCTTCACGCAGGAGCTTTCCACCCTGCTGAACGCCGGCGTGCCCCTGGACCGCGCGCTGTCGATCGTGGCCGAGCTGAGCGAGCGCGCCGAGTTCCGCGAGGTGGTGGAGGACGTGCTGCGGGCGCTGAAAGGCGGCAAATCGCTGGCCGACGCGCTGGCCACGCGGCCGGCGTATTTCCCGCAGATCTACGTCAACATGGTGCGCGCGGGCGAGGCGTCAGGGTCGCTGGCCGCCATCTTCGCGCGGCTGGCCGAATACGAAAAAACGCGCGACGAGCTGCGCGGCTACATCGTCAGCTCGCTGGTCTACCCGGCGCTGCTGACGCTGGTGGGCGCGGGTTCCATTTTCGTCCTGCTCTACTACGTGGTGCCGCGCTTCGCCGCGGCGTTTGCGGCCTCGAGCCTGAAGGTGCCGGCGATGACGCAGGCGCTGCTCGATGTGAGCGGCTGGGTGCGCGCCTGGGGGCTGTGGGCGGCGGCCGCGCTGGCGGCCGCGCTGGCCGCGCTGCGCGTCTACATCGGCACGCCGGCCGGCCGCTACTGGTGGGACGGGTTCCGGCTGAAGCTCCCCTTGCTCGGCGACGCGCTGCGCAAGGCGCAAACGGCGCAGTTCGCGCGCGCGATGGGCACGCTGGTGGCCAATGGCGTGCCGCTGGTGCAGTCGATCCAGATCGCGCGCGGCATCCTCACCAACCGCCGCATGGCGGACGCGCTCGAACTGGTGGCCCAGGGCGTGAAGCGCGGCGAGGGCGTCAGCGCGCCGCTGGCGGCCACGGGCGCGTTCCCGCCGCTGCTGGCGCACCTGCTCACCATCGGCGAGGAGACCGGGCGGCTGGACGCGATGTTCCTGCGCGCGGCGGAAATCTACGAAGACGACACGCGGGCCGCCATCAAGCGCTTCACTTCGCTGTTCGAACCGCTCATCATTCTGGTGATGGGCCTGGCGGTGGGCGCGCTGATCCTGTCGATGCTGATGGCGATCAGCGGCATCAACGAATTGGCGATGTAATGGAAGAGAAGGGACAAGGCATGGCCATGAGAAACGACGAAAGGCAGGCGCGGCGGCGCGGCATCACGCTGATCGAGATGCTCGTGGTGCTCACCATCATCGCGCTGTTCGCGGCGCTGGTGGCGCCGAAGCTGCTGAGCAAGAGCGACACGGCCCGCGTCACTGCGGCGCGCGCGCAAATCAACGCCTTCATGACGGCGCTCGGCGCCTACAAGCTGGACACGGGAACCTATCCGACCACCGAGATGGGGCTGCAAGCCCTCCGCGTGCGGCCGCAGAACGTGCCGCAATGGCAGGGCCCGTACCTGCCGCAGGACATCCCCGTCGACCCGTGGGGCCGGCCCTACATCTACCGCTACCCGGGCGAGCACGGCGACGAGCCGGAAATCATCTGCCTCGGCGCGGACGGCCAGCCGGGCGGCGAAGGGATCAACGCCGACATCGTGAGCTGGAAAGCGCAATAGGCGATGCGCGGCGAACGCGGGCTCACCCTTCTCGAGATGCTCATCGTGGTGATGCTGGTGAGCCTGCTTGT
>Ga0272446_1001316_pt1 | contig 36308 bp, 32 predicted proteins | sample YNPCB0061_FD_194587 | JGI IMG/M metagenome (GOLD analysis project Ga0272446, IMG submission 194587) | Hot spring microbial mat communities from Yellowstone National Park, WY, United States - YNP-CB-006-1 | ecosystem: Environmental > Aquatic > Thermal springs > Hot (42-90C) > Sediment | place...
TTCATGCGCGAAGAAATGACCGAGACTCTTGAGCACCTGCCGCATATCACGCCCCTCATCAAAGACCATGACCACCCCAGAGCCGAGAGGCAGCCCCGCCGCGCGCAGATCCTCGAAGGTCAACTTTACATCGAGGTGATCGGATGTAGCAAATGCTCCCGCCGCGCCGCCAAAGAGAACCGCTTGCAGGTGTTTCCCATCCTTTACGCCGCCTGCCATTTCGAGCAGTTCACGCAGCGTAGTCCCAAACGGGATTTCGTACACCCCCCTCCGTTCCACATCACCAGAAACACAAAACAACTTAGAACCGGGCGATTTTTCGGTACCAAGTTTGCGGTATTCAGCAGAACCCTGCGTAATGATCATCGGCACGCTGCAGAGCGTCTCAACATTGTTGATGACTGTCGGTTTACCAAAGACACCGTGAGTCGTCGGGAAAGGCGGTTTGATGCGCGGAAAACCACGCTTTCCCTCAATCGACTCGAACAGCGCCGTCTCCTCGCCACAAATATAAGCGCCAGCGCCAACGCGGATTTCAATATCGAACCCGTCCCCCAAATATCCTGCCGCCCGTGCCTCCTTCAAGGCGTTTTCCAGAACAGGGACGATGTATGGGTATTCGCCGCGAATATAAATATAGCCTTTGCTCGCGCCAATGGCATAGGCGGCGATGCACATCCCCTCGATCACTCGATGCGGATCATCGAGCAGCAACACGCGGTCTTTAAACGTGCCAGGCTCGGACTCGTCGGCATTGCAGATAACGTACTTCGGCGCCCCTTCGGCTTTTGCAGCCCCTTCCCATTTGACCCCGGTCGGGAATGCCGCGCCGCCGCGTCCTACCAGACCTGAAGCCTTAACCTCCACAATGACCGCTTCGGGCGTCATTCCTTTCGCCTTTTTGAGCCCGGCATATTCGCCGTATGTCTCTAGTGAAGTCGTGCCATTCCCGCAGTTGGCGGTCAAAATGCGGATCGGACCGTAGACCATGGACCGCGGACGATCTGCCTCTACAGTTCCATCCCCAACGGTCCATCGTCCATCGTCCATCATCCAGACGGCCGGCGCATGCTCGCAAAGCCCCAGGCATGGACTCGGCTCGATGGTGAGAGACAGGTCCGGGCTTGTCTGACCGGGGTTCAGTCCGTGCTTCGAACATAGCCGGTGCAAAATCCCATCCGCGCCCTGAATGTCACACGCCACATCCGTACACACGCGGATTACGCGCTTACTGGTCGGTTCGTCATAGAAGAGCGAATAAAACTCGATGACGCCATGCACGTCTGCCAGCGGCACACGCAGGGCTTTGGCAATTTCGGCTGCCGAGGCTTCGGAGACCCAGCCATATAGTCTTTGAGCCGCGTGCAAGGCTGGCAGCAGCCCTGAGCGGCCCAAAGGAATGTACGGCTCGATTGCAGTGTAAAGAGGGGAATTTTTTATAACTGTCATGTTTCACTCCGCCCAGAGTATAGACGGAAATAAATGAGATGACAAGCCGACAAAAATCATTTATTCCAGACAAGGTGTCATGGTACTAAACTCTCATGTCATTTGCCTTGCTCATATCGGGAAAGGATAGTTTAATACCGCACAAGGTTGAATAGTGCCATTGCCTACCACTCCAATCGCGCCAATGAATTTGCAAGAAAACTTTTGTTAAGATTTAAGGTATAATAATTTTATCAATTTTAAGCAACCAGCAATTGTTCAACTCGAATGAAAAACGCGACCTTACTCATCATCGAAGGAAAACTTGCAGAAATCCCTTCTTTTGCATCAGACTTGCAAAAGAAGGGATTTGATATTCTTTCCTTTCAAAATGGGAGTCAGGCTGTTTCCAAACTCAAACAGATCAATCCCAGCCTGGTTATTATCAATGCGGCTTCTTTGCGGAGTACAGGCATTCGTATTTGTTTGTCCGTTCGCAAAAAAGACCCTAAACTTCCCATTATTCTAATCGTCGAAAACGACAAAACGGTGGACAAAAATATAGCCGAAGCAGTGCTTGCGTTGCCATTTACCGTACAGAAACTTGTCAACCGCATTAAAGCCCTTCTGCCAAGCGACGGAAAAAACGTTATGACGGCAGGTCCCATTCAACTGGATTTGGATCACAAGCGTGTTCGCTGTTTGAGCAAAAATGCAAAACTCACACCACGCCTGATTACGTTGTTGCAAATTCTGATGGAGAAGCACGGTGAAGTTGTCGAACGTGAGGCGCTATTTAAGAAAGTATGGGAAACAAATTACACCGGCGACACGCGCACGCTGGATGTTCACATCTCATGGCTCAGGCGCGCCATCGAGCTGGACCCTAACAACCCCAAATTCCTAAAGACGATTCGCGGCGTTGGCTACAGGCTGGACGTGTAGTTGATACTGTTTTCCCCTTACAGTCACAAGCCGGATGCACACATTGCCTCTGGCTTTTATTTTTAATTCCAACGGAATCTCGCCGCTTCGCACTGGACGTTTCGCCTGCGCCGCACTTCGGAAGATTTTTCCATCCCAATTTGGATCTACCTCCCAATAATCAAGAGCCAGTTGTGTAGTCAATGATATTGAATGATTCAAAATAGCCGCCCGGGTGGATTTGGGAGGATCAGAATGCAAGAAGCGGAAATTGGAATCGTGTTCAACCGAGAACGCGCTTTGGACATCCAACAAGCGCGAACGGGTGGTGTGAATGGCGCGAAAACTCTGGTCACAGGCAATGAAACGGCGTTTGTGTGCGGCGGCAACAAAGGGGGTGGTTCCCGAACCGCAAAAGAAATCTGCCACAAGATCGCCAGGGTTGGAAGATGCCAGGATGATACGTTCAAGCAAGGCTTGAGGCTTTTGCGTAGGGTATCCCGTGCGCTCGGTGTGAAGGCGAGCGACCACCGGGAAATACCACCAATCTTCGGGCACTTTGCCGCGTTCAAGGTCTGGCACTTTTCCAAAGCCGGCTTTGGGTGAAGATTTGAATGTGTTCACCGTGTTTTGATGATAAGGCTCGCGAACAGCATCCGCGTTGAAGGTGTAATCTTTGCCTTTGACGTAGGAAAGGATGGTATCGTGTTTGCGGTTGAAGGCGCTGCGGATGGGCGACGGTCCATGATAGATCCAGATGATTTCATTTAAAAGGTGGTCAGCGCCAAACAACTCGTCCAGCAGGAGACGGGCGTAGGCGTCGGCATGCCAATCGAGGTGGAGGTATAAGGTCCCGTTGGGGGCGAGGAGGCGGTACATCAATGCCAGGCGCTGGTAGAGGAAGTCGAGATATTCATCCAGCCCGTTCCATGCGTCACCATAGCCTTCGGCAAGTTGCCATTGGTCCGGTTTGCGGGAGTCTTCTCCTCTTCCGATGCGGGCGCTGAATTTTCGGTTGGTGAAAAATGGCGGATCGGCGTAAATTAAGTTGATTTTTCCCTCGTATGCGGGAAGCAAAGCCGCCATCACCGAAAGATTATCTCCCAGGATAAGACGGCTGGAGGGAGCAGTTTTGGGGTAACCGAATCCGCTTGGGTGAAGGATTGAGTCTATTGTCAGCGCGGCAGGCTGAGGCGGGGCGAGATGCTTTCCTGTCCAGTGAAGGGTGGGCATGGTTTAGTAATGAATCTGCACGCGGGTGCCTAAGCCGCGATTGAAGGATTTCCCGATTTGGTGTGGAGGCAATGCCCAGCGGAAGAGCCATTTGGCTTCTTCGGTGCGCATGTTGACACAGCCACGGCTCATGGGTACACCGAAATTTTCGTGCCAGTACGTGCCGTGAAAGGCGTGTCCCTGTGTGGTGAAGAAACAAGTCCAGGGCACGCCGGGCAGTTCGTAGTCGGTGAAATCTGAAAAGAGGTTGCCGTTACCCATGTGTTTGGCTGGCATTTTATCCAGGATGCGGAATTCACCCTCGGGAGTTTTGGTGGGGATGCCGTTGGCTTCGCGCGAACTGCTGGGAATGCCTGAAGAGATGGTGGTTTGAAATACTACTTTGTCGTATTCGTAGGCAGTCAGGGTTTGGGTGGTGAGGTTAACTTCGATGCGTTTGTTTTGAGGCTCTACTTCCGGGCTGAGTGGGGTCAATTCGTCTAACGGGATGGGACGTGCATGGAATGGGTTGATGTAGTAGGGGTAGCCGGTCAGGTCATCATAGATGCGGTACCAGGCATCGCCGGTAGGACCTGCTTCAATGGCATCCACCCAGTGAACGGAGCCGTAGTACAGGCGAAAACCAAGTTCCTGCCAGCCATAGGCTTTGGTCACGCGCCAGGGTTGGGTATAGGGGATGGTAATTTCAACCAACCGAGGGGTGTTGTTCTCGAGGGAGGTCAGCGGTTGGTTGAAAAGGACTTTGACTTTTTGCAGACGGGCACGGTGCATATACCCACCCCACACGCGATACCAAACGGGGTTGTAGGTGGGGGCATCTGCAATCACTTCGCCGTAGATGTGGACGAGGTCGTCGCGGTACCAGGTAGCGACGATGCGGCTCTTGTCGTTGGGCTGGCTGTGCACGCTGACAGAGTCGGTTGCCACACGAACAAGATTGCTGTCGTCAAAGCCGAGAGAATCGCGCAGGGCGGGGGTAAAGGCAAGGGCGCTAAGGCTCAAACCGCCCAATTTGAGAAAGTCGCGCCGGGAGAGTTTGTTCATTTCGGGTAAATTCTAACCCAAATCCTTTAATTTCCAATGAGCGACAAAACCTTTGAGGGGATACGCTGCCGTACAAAGGCACAAAATCGAACCGCCAAGACGCCAACGGTAAAAAATCTACTAGCCACCTGACAGTTTCATTTTCCGCCCCACCGCCCGACGATAAATTGTCGGGCTGATGCCCACAAAGCCCGCTGAAGCGGGCTGGCAGTCGGTTTTAGCCGACTTTGTAGGCGTAGCCAGCGGATTTATCCGCTGGCGATGGCGGCAAGACCAGGCGAAGGACTCACGATTTTGAAAAGTGTCAGGTATCTAGAAAATCTAAAAGGCACGGTAGAGAATTAGGGGATAAAACAGAACTGCCCTCTGATGAGAGAGGGCAGTTCATGTGGATTCAGTTGTCAGGTCAGGGTTGGATCGATTCAGCAATCATCCCTTTGAGTAAATAATCTTCCAATGCCATGGTATGGGCGCATCGTTTATGGGTGATGAAGAATTCGCAGTCGCAGTTGAAGACGCCGTTTTCGAAGGTGAGATGGTGGTCGTTGTTGTCGCCATGGAAGGTAAGGTCGAACTTGTTGAATCGGAAGCGTTTGGGGTCTTCGGCATAGCGTTTCGCCTTTTCACGTTTTCCAATCAGTCCGTAGTCCATAGGGCACTCCTTTTTATAGGGTTGAAAACAAAAAGGCACGCAGTGAGGCGCGTGCCTTTATCAACAAATCGGTATGTGAACCATCGTTCGCATGTCAACAGTATAGTACTTTTCCCGGCGCAAGTCAACGGGAAATTGCGAACCGTATGGAAATCGCAAGGTAATCGTCAGTCTGCTGTTGCGCCCGCCAGGATGGGTTCATCTCCGTTGTAGGTAAGCAGGGCGGGCCATTTGCGGACGATGAGCGCCATGCCAAGGATACACGCAATCCCGCCGCTGACAATGGCAAACGGCGCACCGAACAACTGCGCCACAAGCCCCGCTTCCACCTCCCCCAGTTGCGGTCCGCCCTGGAAAAAGATCTGATTGATGCTGGTCATGCGCCCGCGAATGTAATCGGGGGTCTGCAGCTGGCGAATGGTATTGCGGATGATGGTACTGACCGAATCGGCTGCGCCGGTGACTGCCAGCGCGCTCCATGCCATGACGAAGGAACTGCTCAGCCCAAATAAGACTGTGGCAACACCGAAAACGACCACTGACCCCAAAAAGAGCGGTCCCTGGCGCCTCAATTCCCGGACCTGAGAAACGACCAGCGCCGCAAGCACCGCTCCCACTGATTGCGCTGCAGAAAGCCAGCCGTACTCGACCACGCCTACTTTGAGAATATCCACTGCGATAATGGGCATGAGAGTGTTGGCGGAGGCAAAGAAAGTGGCAACAAAATCGAGGAGCATGGTGGAGAGAATAATCGGCTTATTGACAATAAAGTGGATGCCCTCCCGAATGGCTTCCCAACGAACTGCTCTGGCATGCCCGGCAACTTTCTGCGGTACATCGCCAATCAGGATCAACGCAAGGATGACCGCCAGAAAGGAGCCGGCGTTGATGTAGTACACCGCTTCCTGCCCGCCGTAGGCAATGGCAAAGCCCGAAAGCGCAGGACCGATGATGGAGCCGGTTTGAAAAGCGAGGGAGGTCATGCTGAAGGCGTTGGGCAGGTCTTTGGCAGGAACCAGGTTGGGGACGAGCGCCTGACGCGCCGGTCCATCGAAGGCAACCGCGATGGCTTGGAGAGCCGTCAGAACGTAGATATGCCAGACGGTAATGTGTCCAAATTGGGTGAACAGCCCCAGTGTCAGGGCAATGAGCGCCGCTGAAGTCTGCGTGAGGAAGAGGATTCTTCGGCGGTTGAACGAGTCGGCAATGGCACCGCCAATCAGCGAAAAGACGATGACCGGCAGAATGCGCGCCAGCCCCACACCGCCCAGGGCAATGGGCTCGTCTGTAAGGGTGCGGATGTGCCAGAAGATTGCCCAAATTTGCATTTGGGTTCCGGCAATGGAGATGAGAAGTCCCAGCCAGAGGTAGAAAAAGCGGCGGTGTTTGAGAGAAGGAGGGAGTCGCATGGTTCAGTGTATGTTCTGTGGGATTGGATGATGCGCAAGAAGTGACCGTGACTGCTTACTGATACCTGGATCAGGTGCCCCAGTCGCGCAGGTAGAGGAAGTCGTAACCGACGGTGCGGTTGCTCAACTTGGCAATCGGCGGCATCATGCGCTTGAACTGGTTGCGGCGGACGCGGGCAATGACAGCGTTCACAAAAGCGGTGTCGAAACCTTCTTCGATGCATTCCTGTGGGCTGTAGCGCTGATCCACCAGCAGGTAGAGGAGTTTATCCACCTGTTCGTAGGTGAAGCCCAGTTCGCTTTCGTCGGTTTGCCCCTGCCAGAGGTCGGCGGAGGGCGGTTTCTCGATGATGGGCGACGGGACGCCGAGGGCGCGGGACAATTGTCGCACTTGTGTCTTGTAGAGGTCGCCGATGGGGTTGATGGCAGACGCCATGTCGCCCCACAGGGTGGAATAGCCCAACAGGATTTCGGTTTTGTTGCTGGTGCCAATTGCCAGCCCCTTGAACACTTCGGTCTTGTCGTACAACACAATCATGCGCATACGCGCCAGGATGTTTCCCCGGCGAACGTTGGAGATGTTCGGGTCGCGCTGGATGAGCGGTTCTGCCATGGGGGTGATGTCAATCGTCTCGCTCTGGACCTGAAACTGGTCAATCAGCAATTGAGCATGTTCCAGCGAATCGGGCGAGGAGGTGCGATACGGCAGGCGCAGGGCAAGGACATTTTCCGCGCCGAGCGCTTCCACCGCCAGCACACAGGAGAGCGCCGAATCCAACCCACCGGAGAGATTGACGACGGCACGTGAATATCCCACGCGCCTGACCTCCGAGCGGATGAAACCGGTCAGAATTTCACGGGCAACGTCGGTATTAATCGTCAGGTCAACCACGGGATAAAATCCTGTTCAATTCTTTTTGGACAAGGGCAGTCCGTTCGTCGCGCAGGAGCGGCAGGCGGGCGCGCGTGCGGCGGAGTTGATTCAGGTCCAGTTCGGCGAGGGTCAGCGCCTCATCGAAGTAAGGACCCTGGGCAATGAGTTCTCCGTTCGGGTCGTTGACCGTCGCTCCGCCCCAGAACAACAAGCCATCCTCAAAGCCGACACGGTTGCAGTGCGCCACGAAGGACGTGAACATGCTGGCGTACGCCTTGCTGACTCGTTCCACCCAGCGGGCAGATTCGAGTTTCTCGCGGTCGTTCAGCCCGCGGCCGGGGGATGCGGAGGAGAAGAGCATGATGTCGGCGCCGTCGAGCCAGAGCAGGTACGGGGGCGAAGCATGCCAGAAATCTTCGCAAATGAGCATGCCGGCGCGCCCGAAACGGGTGTCGAACGAGCGAACAGAGTCGCCCCAGGCAAAGAAGCGCCCTTCGTCAAAAAGCCCGTAGGTGGGCAGGTAAACCTTGTGGTGGACGTGAAGGACTTTTCCGCCCGAAAGGTAGGCAGAGGCGATGTAGAAGCGGTGACGGGAGTCTTCGTCCACGAAGCCCACCACGAGGTCCAGATTTTGAGACGCTTTCAGGAGATGCTTGAAGACCGGGTCGTCCTCCGTCGGTTTGTGGGCAACGGAGGCAACCAGATCTTGCAGAACATATCCGGTCAGCGAAAGTTCGGGGAAGACAAGCAAATCGGCTTTTTGGGCTTTTGCCTGTTCGATGTAGTGAATATGCTTTTCGAGGTTGGCTTCAACATCCCCCAGTTTGGTAGCGATTTGCGCAAGAGCAAGGTTGAGTTTCATCGGCGAGAATCTTACCACTAAAAATCAGACCGCAAAGGTCTGAAACCTAAAACGAGACTTCCGAAGTCTGGGAGACTTCGGAAGTCTGAATAATGGCGGGAAGGGAGGGATTCGAACCCTCGGTGGACCGGAGCCCACAACGGTTTTCGAGACCGTCCCATTCAACCACTCTGGCACCTTCCCAAATTCAGCGTCACGTGCCAAGTCTCACGTGAGCGGCGAGATTATAACTTAAATTTCGGCGCTGGAATGCAGTTCGGGATAATAAACTTCGCGGATGCCTCTTTCCTTCAGTTTTTCGGTCAGCGCGGCAGCGGGTTTTGGCTCGCCATGCACCAGGAAGATTTTTTTGACCGTTTTTTTGACCGCCATGGCGTAATCTACCAGCAGATTTTGCCCGGCGTGACCGGATAACCCGCCGATTGTGGCAATTTCTGCGCGGACGGTGTAAGGCTCGCCAAATATCTTCACATGCTCCTCACGGTCGGCAAGGCGGCGTCCGAGTGTGTAAGGCGCCTGCCATGAGACGATGCAGATGGTATTTTTGGGGTTCTCGATGTTGTTGCGCAGGTGATGCAGGATGCGCCCTGTTTCTGCCATGCCGGAGGCGGAAATGATGATCATCGGCTCTTTGCGCTCGTTCAGCGCCTTGGATTCCTCCACCGAGCGGATGTAGGTCAGCATCTTGAAATCCAGCGCCGGATGGCGCGCCTCCTCCACAAACTGACGTGTTTCCGCATCGAAGCATTCCGGATGTTTTCGGAAAATATCCGAAGCGTTCACTGCCAGCGGACTGTCCACAAAGACCGGCACGCGCGGCACGCCGCGCTCGAACATCATGATGTTCAGGTTGTAAACCAGTTCCTGCGTGCGCCCCACTGCAAACGCCGGAATAATTACCTTTCCGCCGCGCTGGATGGTGCGGGAAACGACCTCGCGAAACTCCTCAAATGCCTGCGAGGGGTCGTGGTGTGATTTGTCGCCGTACGTGGATTCCATCAGGAGATAATCCACATTCTCCGGAGGAAGGACGGGGTCGCGCAGCAAGGGCAGTTTATACCGCCCAATATCGCCGGAAAACCAGAAGCGAATTTTTCTTCCCTTTTCTTCAATTTCCAGCGAAACCGCCGCCGAACCAAGAATATGCCCCGCCTCAACCAGCCGCGCCGTCACGCCGGGAATGACCTCGAAAGGCTCGTCATACTCCACACCGCGAAGCAAATCTGCCGCCTGCGCCGCGTCGGCTTCGGTGTAGAGCGGTTCGATGGGCTCTTCGCCGCGCGCCGCGCGCTTCTTGTTCACGAACTCCGCATCCGCCTCCTGAATGCGCCCGGAGTCTGCCATCATGATCGCCGCCAGGTCAGCCGTCGCTTTTGTGGCGTAAAGGGGACCCTGATAGCCGCTCTTCACCAGGTTGGGCAGGTTGCCGCAATGGTCAATGTGCGCGTGCGAAAGGATGACCGCCTCCACCGTGCGCGGGTCGTAGGCGAAGTTCAAGTTGCGGGCGTAGGTATCGTCTCTTCGTCCCTGATACAGCCCGCAGTCCAGAAGGAGGCGGTGTCCGTTCACTTCCAGCAGATGCTGGCTTCCCGTCACCGTCTGCGCCGCGCCGTGAAAGAAAAGCCGCATTTCAGCCTCCCACCAGTTTATAGATTTGTTCGCCATACTTCTCGAACCGAAACGGCGATTCATGCATCACAGACTGCAACTCTGCCATATCCTTCGGCGGATGTTCGGCAAGCGTATTCAGCAAGCCTTTGGGGAGGACAATATCGGACTCGACCTTCATTTCCTGCGCGACTTTCTTGCGCCATGCTTTCAACTTGTCCAGGCGGCGGATCACCGCTTCTTTCGGACGTTTTGCCTGCTCTGCCCTCACCAGCGGATTCGCCGCCCCGCGCCTGGACGCCGCCAAAATCTGCCCGCCCCACAGGTGAATCTGTTTTTGACTCAAACCCAGCGCCGCCAGGTCCACGTCCTTTTCGGGAAGGTTTTGGGCAATATCCAGCAGAACCTTATCTGGAATGACTTTGAAGGGCGGACGATTCATGTGCTCGGCAATGGCATCGCGGCACAGGCAGAGTTCGCGCAGGATGGTCAATTCGCGCGGGGTGACGTCTTTGCGGGAGGCGAACCGCTTCCAGGAATCGCCGTTCGATTTTTCCTTTGGCTCGTTGACGTGACAGGCGAGGGAAAAGTCGTCGAGCGCAAACCCCCAGCGTTCTTTTTCGCGCAGTTCTTGCTCCAATAAGTCGCGCAATGGAATGAGGTAATGGGTATCCATGCGGGCGTAGTCCAATTGAGCAGAGGTGAGGGGGCGGGCTGCCCAGTCTGCCTTTTGGTGGCGTTTATCCACTTTGACGTGAAATTTTTCGTTCAAGATGGCATCCAGCCCGACGAACGGATAGCCCAAAATGCGGGCGGCTTGCATGGTGTCGAAGATGTTCCTGAACGTGAAGCCAAAATCGCGCTTCAGGCAAATCAGGTCGTATTCGGCGGCGTGGAAGATTTTTTCGATTTGCGGGCTGGCAAAAAGAGGGGCAAGCGGGTCGAGGTCGTCGAAAGCGAGCGGGTCGAGAATGTAGTCTTTTTCTGGCGTGGAGAATTGGATGAGGCACACCCGTTCACGGTAGGCGTGCAGGCTGTTGGATTCCGTATCTACGGCGATGCGTTCCTCGGCAGACAAATCGTCCACCATGCGTTTGAGGGTTTGATGTTCATCCACCCAGATGGGCGGCGGGAGCGGTTCAACAGTCATAGGCGGTCATTATATCGCACTGACCGCACGTCTTTGACTGACTGGAGTTGCTTCTCCATGATCAGAGCGTCTTCGTCATCTGAGTAGTAACGCCCCCAAACGTCCACCGTTTGATAGCCTTCCTGTTCATATAACGCGATGGCGCCATGGTTCGAGATGCGCACCGATAGTTTGATGCGCGGCTGTCGGACGCGCTCTTCACAGGCGCGCAGGAGCATCCGCCCGATGCCGCGCCGCTGAAAGCGTGGATCCACTGCAATGGTGGAGAGCCAGGCTACGGCTTGGGAGGGACGCGGGTCGCAGGCGGCGAATCCGATCATCTCGCCGCCTTCGACGGCTTTGAGGCGGATGACTTCGGGCCAGGTCAGCACAGCCACCAGGTCGAGCAGGGGCCAGGCATCTTTCTCAAAGCAGATTTGTTCGAGCCTTTGCAGGGCTGTCAGGTCAAGAAGGTTTGCGGGTTGAATTTCCATGCAGGAGGAATTCTATCAAAGGACAAGTGGAAAGTGGCAAAATCCACTTTCCACTTGTGTCTATTAGACTTTATCGGAATTAACGTTTTTTCCACGAAGTTCACGAAGAAACGCGAATTTTGCCTCTTTTTCGTGATCATTCGTGTTCTTCGTGGATAGAAACTCTTATTTCCGATAGAGTCTATTTTGTCCTGCTGTAGTATTACAGCGCAAAGTCTGACGCTAGAGAGCGTCTCTTACGCTATGGCGCAGGCAGACGTTCTCTAACGTCTGCCTGCCTTGTGCCGTCATATCAGCCATTTATTTCTTGCCCGCATCCTTGCCCAGGAAGTTATCGAGCAGGCTGGTAAATTCCATTGGGAAGATGTATTTGGTGGAGGGACTGCTACCAAGCGCTTTCAAGGTATCGAAGTATTGCAGCGTCATGGTCTTTTGATCCACAACCTTTGCCGCGTTGAAGATGTATTCGAGTGCGGTTGCAAAGCCCTGCGCCTTCAACGCCTGCGCCTGTTGCTGACCTTCCGCTTCGAGAATGGCGGCTTGTTTCTGCCCTTCGGCGCGGAGAATTGCTGCCTGTTTTTCGCCTTGCGCCACGTTGATGGCGGCTTCGCGCGTACCAGTAGACTCGGTGACCACCGCGCGGCGGATGCGTTCAGCGGACATCTGGCGGTTCATCGCCTCTTGAATTTCGCGCGGCGGGATGATTTCGCGGATTTCGACATTGGTCACTTTGACGCCCCAGCGTTCGGTCACTTCATCGAGGCGGGTGCGCAGCATGGTATTGATGTGTTCGCGTTCCGAAAGCACGTCATCCAGCGGGATACCGCCGATGACGGCGCGCAGTGTGGTGGTTGCCATACCCTGCGCCGCAACTTCGAAGTTGCCAACCTGAAGCACCGACTCGGTCGGGTCGAGCACTTTGTAGTACCAGATGAAGTCCACCGAGATGCTGGCATTATCCTTGGTGATGGCGGTCTGATGCGGGATTTCGCGCACCTGCTCGCGCAAATCCACCTTCACCGCGCGGTCAATGACCGGGATGAGCAGGACGATGCCGGGTCCCTTTGCGCCGATGCTGCGTCCCAGGCGGAAGACAACCAGACGCTGGTATTCGGGAACGATGCGGATGGCATTGGCTAAAAACACGAAGCCAAGAAGGAACAACCCGCCTATCAAACATAGAATTACGTAATCCATTTTTCTCTCCTTTTTATTGAAATGGCTTAACTTCAATCTATCTTTTCGACAATCAGAGTAAACCCTTCCCGCCGAAGAACGCGCACCGAACTGCCAGCCCGAATTGGTTTCTCACTGCGCGCCGACCACAACTCACTGCCAATCTGGACACTTCCTTCATCGTGGATTCTTGTCTTCGCTTCGCCAATCTGACCGACCAGCGCATCGGGGTCATGCGCGGGGCGAATTTGCGCGGCTTGCAGCGATTTGCCCACCGCAACCCATAGAAAACCTGCTACCAGCACAGAGGCAACAAATGCCACCAACAGATTGACCGCCGGTCCGCCCGACTGGTTGGGGAACAGGAAGATCGAACCGACCACCAGGATGATGATCGAAAGCCCCAGGAACAACTCGCGTTTCGGCTTCTGGATGGAATAGATGAACGGCACCAGACTGACGAAAATCAGCGCCAGCGCCCACCAGTTAAACGACAGATTGACGATCCCGTAACCCGCCAGAATCAAACTGAGCAATGCCCCCGCTTCGAGAAGCCCGGTTCCCGGCGTGGCAAGCGCCAGCATCGCTAACAACACCCCCACAAGCAATAACAAATAAGCAACATTGGGATCTGACAGGAATTGCTCCATGGTTCCTCCAATTCATTATACATCAGACGGCACAGATTTCCGCCGCTCCGCGTTCTATCCTTTATACGGAAATCCGCCCAAAAGGTTTTTCACACCAAGGCTGTATAATACGCTCCATACACATGTCCCTTTCAAGGAGTCAACGTGAAATTCAACAAAATCTGCGTGCTTGGCATGGGATATATCGGACTTCCCACCGCCGCCACCTTCGCCGCGCACGGAATCAAAGTCACTGGTGTGGATGTCAACCCGCAAGTCGTCGAAACGCTCAACCGCGGCGAACTTCACATCCATGAACCGGGTTTGCGCGAGGTCGTCGAAAAAGCGATTCAATCGGGCAACCTCACCGTTTCTTCCCACCCCGAAGAAGCCGATGCCTTCCTCATCGCCGTCCCCACCCCCTTTTATGAAGACAAATTCGCCGAATACCAGGGCAGACGCTACAAACTGGCAGACATGAGCGCCGTCATCGCCGCGACAGAAGCCATCCTGCCATACCTGCGCAAAGGGAATCTGGTCGTTCTCGAATCGACCTCTCCGCCTCGCACCACCCTCGACCTGGTCCGCCCCATTTTGGAACGATCCACGCTGAAAGCGGGTTCCGACTTTCACCTGTGCTACTCGCCGGAGCGCGTCCTGCCGGGACAAATCCTGCGCGAACTGGTCGAAAACGCCCGCGTCATCGGCGGCGTGACGCCCGAATCGGCGCGCGCCGGGCACGACCTGTACGCCACCTTCGTCAAAGGGCAAATCGTCGAAACCGACGCCACGACCGCCGAAATGGTCAAACTGATGGAAAACACCACACGCGATGTCAACATCGCCATCGCCAACGAATTTGCCCGCCTCGCCGAAAAATTCGGCGTGGACGTGTGGGAAGCCATCCGTCTCGCCAACCTGCACCCGCGCATTAACATCCTCAGCCCTGGGCCGGGCGTCGGCGGTCACTGCATCAGCGTGGACCCGTGGTTCTTCGTGGAGACTGCCCCAGAACTCACCCCGCTCATCTACAATGCCCGCAAGGTCAACGACGAACAGCCGCGCTTCGTTGTGAGCCGCGTGCAGGAGGCGCTGGGCAGTCTGAAAGACAGGCGCATCGCTGCCCTTGGGCTGGCATACAAACCAGACGTGGACGACCTGCGCGAAAGCCCCGCCGTGGAGGTGGTGCATTTACTCCAGGAGCAAGGCGCAAAGGTCAAAGCCTGGGAACCGTTCAAGCCGCACGCCGTCCTCAAAGGCATTCACCTCTCGCAAACGCTGGAAGATGCCATCCAGCAGGCGGATGCCCTGCTGCTCCTCGTCCGTCACACCGAATTTACCCGCTTCAACCCCGTCGAAATTGCCACCAAAACTCCCGCCCGCATCGCCATAGACACCGTCAACGGCTGGGACAGAGACGCCTGGCAGCGAGCGGGTTTCCAGTTCCACCGCCTGGGCGATAAAAAATCGTCCACTGTCAACCGTTAGTCGAATGAAAATCCTCTCCGTTTTTGGCACGCGCCCCGAAGCCGTCAAAATGGCGCCCATCGTTCGCCTGCTCGCACAAACACCGGGCATCGAGTCGCGCGTCTGCGTCACGGCGCAGCACAGGCAGATGCTCGATCAGGTGCTGGACCTGTTCCAGATTCACCCCGACTACGACCTGGACTTGATGCGCGAGGGACAGTCGCTGGCGCAATTGACAGCGGGCATCTTCCTGCGCCTCGATCCAGTTCTCGAAGAAGTCCAGCCCGATTGGGTACTGGCAGTAGGCGATACAACCACCGTCGTCACCACCTGCCAGCTGGCGTTCTACCGCCGTATCAAGTTTGGTCACGTGGAAGCAGGATTGCGCACGCATAACAAGTGGCATCCCTTCCCCGAAGAAATCAACCGCCGCCTCGCTACCACCATGGCAGACCTGCACTTTGCGCCCACCGAGTGGTCAAAAAACAATCTACTCCACGAAGGGGTGGAAGAAAAGGACATCGTCGTCACCGGCAACCCGGTCATAGATGCCTTGAAGTATGTTGCGGTACAGCCCACTCCCCCTCTCGTTGTCGAACTTCTCGAAAGGCTGGGGGTTGAGACCGAAAATCCAACGACGATGCGAGCAGCGGCTACCAGACCCAAAAGACTCATCCTCGTCACTGCCCACCGCCGCGAAAATTTCGGACAGCCCATCGAAAACATCTGCCACGCGCTACGAGAACTGGCAGAGCGCGGGGATGTGGAAATCGTCTATCCCGTCCACCTGAACCCCAATGTGCAGGAACCGGTCTACCGCCTGCTCGACGGGGTGAAAGGGATTACCCTCCTGCCCCCCCTCGATTACCTGCCCCTTGTGCATCTGATGAAACGCGCCACCCTCATCCTGACCGATTCCGGCGGACTGCAGGAGGAGGCGCCCTCCTTCGGCATTCCAGTCCTCGTCCTGCGTCAAACCACCGAACGCCCGGAAGGAGTCGAAGCGGGGACGCTCAGGCTGGTTGGAACAGAGACCCGGCACATCGTCCAGGAAGCGACACGGGTGTTGGATGATGAGGCAGAGTATGCAAAAATGGCAAAGGCGTCCAATCCCTATGGCGACGGTCACGCCGCAGAACGAATTGTGGAGGCGCTTCTTCAGCGGGCAGAAAAGCCGCCCGGCAGGTCGCCCAGTCCCCGCAGATGAATGTCTCTCTCCCGGATAGGGTTATGCGGGGAAAGGGGGGGTGAGGCGGGAATCAGGCTCAATGGACAGGATGTGTTTTCAGATTCAGACACTTTCGAAATCCGTTGCGGCTGTTTGTGAGTATAATGAGTTCGATGAACGTGATTCGGCGATTGATTGCTTCCGTTTTGGCGCTGACGGTTCTGTTTGCAGGCGGGGGAACGGTGCAGGCGCAATCGGCGGATGTGCGCTACTTCCCCGAAACGGGACATTACGTCAAGGGGGTGTTCCTGCAATTTTATAACGCCGCCAAAGACCCCCTTCTCGTTTACGGCTACCCCATCACCGAACAAATCACCGCCCGCGACGGCAAGACCGTTCAATACTTCCAGCGCGCCCGCTTTGAATTGACGGAGTCAAACCGCGTACAACTCACCCCGCTTGGCACACTCCTCTATCAGCCGCGCAGCCCCCTGCATGTGAACAACAACAACGGATGCGAAAAATACCCCACAGGCTACAGCGTCTGTTTTACCTTCCTCGATTTTTACAAAGCCCACGGCGGACCGAATCAGTTTGGCAACCCCATCTCCCCCTTCGAATCGGCAGATGGATTGATCGTGCAATACTTCGAGGGAGCCCGCTTCGAGTGGCGCGCCGACCGCGGCGCGGAAAAATGGGTGGTCATCTCTGACCTCGGGCGCCTCTATTTTGACCTGCAAAAGGAAGACCCCGCACACCTCCGCCCCCTCCCCCCGCCAGATGCCGCCATCAAGCCGGTGCTTGCGCTCAAAGCCCGCGCCTTCGTGTTGAAAGCCGTCACCCTCAAGAACGGCTCACAGACCGTCTATGTCACCGTGCAGGATCAGACCTCCGACGCGCTGGAAAACGCCTCCGTCAAAGCGACCGTGCGCTTCACCGACGGTAGTACACAGGAATACCTCTTCACCACCAACGCATGGGGCATCGGGCAGGCAACCTTCGATTTCAGCAATCAAAAGCCGGGGGAACTCGTCACCATCGAAGTCAGCGTAAACTATCAGGGGCTGACGACCACCACCGTCACTTCGTTCAGAATTTGGTTCTAGCGTCTGAAAAGCCTATTTCTTGCGCGACTCTGCACTCTCTAGCGCAGGGTGACGTTACACTTGCCCTACCCAAAGACTTCCCCCCACTCGAAAACCGGCCCTTCCTTGCAAGCCAGTTTCCAGCCGGACTTCAACGTCACCGCGCAGGCTGCGCATTCGCCGATGCCGCCGCACGGAACTGGCGTTTGCACGAGGACTTGCGCTTCTTTCCCCGCCGCAGCCTGATTCAACCCACCCAGCCTTTCCCTCAGCCCGGGCAGGCTTTCACGCAAAACGTCGAAAGCGGCATACTCCGCCCAGGCAAGGACTTCCTCCAGCGCGGTAAAAGGCTGAACCTCCACAACTTCGGGCAACTCCGCTTCGTCCGCTTCGCTGACCAGTGTCACTGCCGCGCCCTGGCTCAATGCCGGGCGAATCAAGCCTTTCAACCGGTCAGCCGCCCTGTCGAAGGGAATGAGCGCCACCTTCCGCGCCGCGTGCGGCAGGGTAAAGCCGCGTCCCAGCGGTCCGCGCAGGGAGAGGGTTGTTCCGGGCGCCCACTCCGCCGGAATAGGAGGCGCGGCGGTAAAACCAAAAGGCGTGGATTCCGTAGAGAAGAGAGGAACAGGCAAAGGGTCCAAGAGTGAAGCGGAGCCGGCAAGCAGATACTGCCCGGGGGCGGGAATCAGATTCGCAGGGCAGGAAATCCGTGCGCGGCGGATTCCATTCTCCAACAGCAACTCGACGACCTGTCCTTGAGCCGTGTGCATATCGCTATGCTATCATGGCGGTATAATAATTTCAACTACCAACGGAGGAACAATGAATATCGCAGAGTTTATCAAGGCTTTAGCGGGGTTTTCGTGGATGGCAGTGATTGGGCTGGGCATACTGGCAATGACCCGCACCACCCGCAAACAAAATACAAAAGGACTTACCTCGCTGGTCATCGGCTTGATCGTTCTCGCAGTGGTGCTGACACTCGTCGGGGCGGGGCTGGTCTTTATCGAGCCGACCGAGGCGGGCGTGGTCATCACCGTTTTGGGGCAGGGCGGTCTGCGCCCGGAGCCTCTCACGCCGGGCTTGCACTGGATCGTCCCGTTTGTGGAGCGGGTGGAACTCTACCCCACCACCACGCAGACGTTTACAATGGCGCAAGGGGCTGGCGATGAGGTCACTGTTGAAGCGCGGACTTCGGACGGACAGCGCATTTTTGTCGACTCGTCCGTCATCTTCAAGATTGATCCTTCGGCGGTCATCACCATTCACAAAACCTGGCAGCGACGGTATCAGAACGACCTGATTTTGCCGCAGACGCGCGGCATCATCCGCGATGCAGTGTCACAGTATCGCGTGGACGAGGTCTTGAGCAGCAAACGTTTCGAGATGACCAGCCAGATCAGCGAACAACTCCGGCAGGTCATGGCGGAGAACGGCTTGACGCTGGTGGATTTCGTCCTGCGCGACATCACCTTCACCGAGGAATACGCTCAGTCCATCGAACAGAAACAGATTGCCGAACAACAGGCGTTACAGGCAAAGTTTGTAGTCGAACAAAAGAAGCAGGAAGCCGAACAAGCCCGTCAGGTGGCGCAGGGTCAGGCGGATGCAGCGGTGATCGCAGCGAAGGGCGCGGCAGAGGCGCAAATCATCCAGGCAGAAGCGCAGGCAAAAGCCAACGAATTGATCGGTCAGTCGCTTCAACAACACCCGGAAATTTTGCAGTACCAATATATTCTGAAACTGGCGCCGGGCGTACAGACCATCTTCATTCCCAGCGGTAACCAGTTCATCCTGCCCCTGCCGAATACATCACCGTCAACGTTTATTCCTGACACCACGCCATAACTTCTCTCGAAAAGGAAAAGGGGACAGCCTGCGGGCTGTCCCCGCGTCATAATATGCCGATACCACACACCGGACGCGAAATTCGCCTCACCACCCTTTCTGCCTGCGCGGGTTGAGCGTCCAAACTAAGCGCAGATGCGCTGACGCAGGTTCTGCGTCCGATCAAAGATATCTTCGACGCCGCCTCCTTCCCAGACCTGTTGATTGGTCTGCGCGAACCGGATGACGCGGCGGTTTGGCGTTTGGACGATGACAAGGCGCTCGTCGTCACCACAGATTTCTTCACACCGGTGGTGGATGACGCCTACGATTATGGCTCCATCGCCGCCGCCAACAGCCTTTCGGACGTTTACGCGATGGGTGGGCGTCCCTTCCTGGCATTGAACGTGGCGGCTCTGCCCGATAACCTGCCAGCCGAAATTTCCAGCGAAATCATTCGCGGCGGGGCAGAAAAGGCGCGCGAGGCGGGCGTGGTCATTGCGGGCGGGCATACGGTCAAAGACAAGGAGCCGAAGTACGGTCTGGTGGTGATCGGATTCGTCCACCCGCAAAAGATGATGAGCAAAGGGGGCTTGCAGGCTGGCGATGCGCTGGTGTTGACGAAGCCGCTCGGATTCGGCGTCACAACCACCGCCCTGAAGCGCGAACAGGCAGACAAGGCGCACGTCCGCGAGGCGGTGGAGTGGATGAAACGGCTAAACGACAAGGCTGGTCAACTGGCGGTTGAGTTCAATCTGCGCGCGGGGACAGACATCACCGGCTTCGGTTTTCTCGGTCACGCCATGGAGATGGCAGATGCGTCTGGTGTTGGGCTGCGCTTCGAATTTGCAAAGATCCCGTTCATTTCCTGCGCGAGGAAATACGCTGAAATGGGGTGCTTCGCCGGCGGCGCATTCGACAACAAGAGGTTCTTCGAGGCAAAGGTGCAGTTTGCAAACTCACTGGATGAGGAAAACCAGATGCTTCTGTTCGACCCGCAGACCAGCGGAGGTCTCCTGCTGGGCGTGCCGCAGGAAAAGCTGGAGGCGTTCCTCGCGCGGGCACGTGAAATTGGTCAATCCGCGTGGGTTGCAGGGCGCGTTGAAACCGGCTCAGGCATTCAAATAGGAGGTTGACACGGGCATAATGGATATTGGCATTGTGGAATTCTACACGTTTCAAAACCGCGAGTCCTTCGCCTGCTCTTGCCGCCATCGCCAGCGGATAATGAAAATTAACAACTGATGTTACGCACCGTCCCGAAGGTTGGACTGGAAATCAAGCATAAATTACGAAAACCTTCGGGACGTTTCGCGTAAGGTGAGTTAACAAATAAGTACCGTAACCGCATAGTTGGCGCTGCCGAAGACGTCTAACGCCAACAGGCGCGTTAGAGAACGCGCCCTGCGCAACGTTACGAGATTATTTTGTGAAAAACCATAAGCCGCCTGCAGGTCGCCCAGTCCGCTTTAGCGGGGTTGGTAGGTATAGCGCGGGGGTTTATCCCCGCGCGGGGATAAGGCGGGAATCATGCTCAATGGACAGGATGTGTTTTCGGCGGCAGCGCTCCGCTCCAGCATACGAACCTGAACGAAACAGTTTTGGCTGTAGCCCTGCGGCAGGAGAGGCAGGCAATCACCGGCAGGATTGCAATTGACACGGATGTCTTTTCGCTGTAAACTCTAACTACTCCGATGGGGAGTAGCCCCCGAACCGGTTTCGGGTCTGACAGTCGTCAAGACGTGGCGCAAAATGCCACCGGCTGTCTGGATGAAAGTGCAAGACCATCGCCTTCGAGGCGGTGGTCTTTTTCTTTTCCCCGCCTCACACGAAAAAAGAGAATAGCCATGTCTACAAAATCCGTCCTGCGAAGGTATTGGAAACCCGCCCTCGCCACAGGCGCGGGAGGCACATCCGTCCTCCTCTGGCTGGAGGAAATTCTCGCCATCTGGCTGGATATTGTTGCAGTCCTGGCAGTGCTTCTGCTGGCGGGTCCTATTCTGCTGTTCAACCATTTCGTGTTCAAATCAGCCACACCCAAAAAAGAAGACATCAACAAACAGGAGTTCAACATTAACCATGAAGCAAAGTAATTACTGGCACACCAAAAATAAAGATGAGGTGTTCGCCGAACTCAATAGTACAGAATCAGGTCTAGGTCAGAAAGAAGCGGAGGTGAGACTGGCAAAATATGGACCAAATGAAATACAAGCCGCGCACCGCATCTCTCCATGGGAGATTCTTCTCGAGCAATTCAAGAATGTGCTCATTCTTATCCTGCTGGGCGCAACCGCCATTTCGTTCTTTCTCGGTCATGGTGTCGAATCCATCGTCATCGCGGTTATTGTGCTGTTTGCCGTGATTCTCGGGTTCGCGCAGGAATATCGCGCTGAACGCGCCATCGAAGCGCTGAGACAAATGGCAGCGCCCACTGCCACCGTATTGCGCGATGGACAGGAGATAAAAATCCCTGCGCGTGAAGTGGTGCCTGGAGACGTTGTCATTATCCATACAGGCGACCGCATCCCCGCCGATGGGCGCTTGATCGAATCAATTAATTTGCAAATCGAAGAAGCGGCATTGACCGGTGAATCGGTGCCGGTTGAAAAGCACACCGACCCGCTTCCGACTCAAGACCTGCCTGTGGGCGACCGCAAGAACATGGTCTACGCTGGGACCGCCGCCACCTACGGGCGCGGACGCGCCTTGATCGTTGCAACCGGCATGCAAACTGAGTTCGGCAAAATCGCCCAACTTCTGCAAACCATCGAAACAAGCAAGACGCCGTTACAGCAAAATCTCGACAGGGTCGGAGCCGTTTTGGCACGTGCGGCATTTGTGGTCGTTGCTATCATTGTTGCACTCGGTCTTCTGCGCGGACAGCCCTTCATCGAAATGCTCATCTTTGGCATTGCGCTGGCAGTGGCGGTGGTGCCAGAGGCGCTGCCGGCAGTAGTAACCATCTCGCTTGCCATCGGGGTACAGAAAATGGTCAAGCGCAATGCGCTCATCCGCCGCCTGCCTGCAGTGGAGACGCTCGGCAGCACATCGGTGATTTGCTCCGACAAAACCGGCACCCTCACTAAAGATGAAATGACGGTACGCAAAATTTACGTGGCAGGTCAGGTCTTCGATGTGAGCGGGTCCGGGTACGCGCCCGAAGGTCATTTCTCCACCAACGGCGGCACACCCAGCGAAATCAGCAGCGAATTGAAACAACTGCTCACCGCCGCCGTACTGGCATCGGACGCAAAACTCATTCGCAAAGGAAATAACGGCTCGCCCGGCGATTGGGACATCAAAGGCGATCCAACGGAGGGAGCGCTTGTCGTTGCCGCCGCCAAGGCAGGGGTCCAGAAAGAAGCGTTGGACAAAACCTGCCCGCGCGTGCAGGAAATCCCCTTCACGTCCGAATCCAAGCGCATGACCACCCTTCATCAAACCAAAAACGGCATCGTGGCATACACCAAGGGCGCACCTGAAATCATTCTGGAAAACTGTGAATTCATCCTGACAGCAGATGGCGTAAAAAAGCTGGATGACAACGCCCGAAAACAAGCGCTGGATGCGGCGCAGAACTTTGCCAGCCAAGCTTTACGTGTACTTGCCGTCGCTTCAAAACCAGACGCGAAACTTGAAACTGCACAAACCGGCATGACCTTCCTCGGGCTGACCGGCATGATTGACCCGCCGCGCCCCGAAGCAAAGCAAGCCATTGCCACTTGCGAAGAGGCTGGCATCCGCGTGGTGATGATCACGGGCGACCATCCTCTCACCGCGCAGGCGGTGGCGCGCGAACTCGGTTTACTCAAGACCGGGCGCGTGGTCACCGGCGCAGAACTGGATGCCATCTCCGACGAGGACTTCAAACGCGAAGTGGAAACCATTGACGTGTATGCGCGAGTCTCGCCGGCTCATAAGCTGCGCGTGGTGACGGCGTTACAGGCAAACAACCACATTGTCGCCATGACCGGCGACGGCGTGAACGACGCCCCCGCCCTCAAGAAAGCAGACATCGGCATTGCCATGGGCATCACAGGCACCGACGTCACAAAAGAAGCCGCCGCCATGACGCTCACCGATGACAACTTCGCCTCCATCGTCGCGGCGGTGGAAGAAGGGCGCGGCGTGTTCGGCAACATCAAGAAATATCTGATGTACCTGCTTTCGTCGAACATCGGCGAAATCGGTTTGATGGCTGGCTCCACCCTGTTAGGGCTCCCCCTCCCGCTGACCGCCGTGCAAATCCTCTACGTCAACCTCGCCACCGATGGTCTGCCTGCCCTGGCGCTTTCGGTGGACCCGCCCGAAAAAGATTTGATGAAACGCAAGCCGCGCAACCCGCGCACAGGTATCTTCACCCGTCCAGTTGTTTCGCTGATGGTTGCAGGCGGACTGTGGTCCACGCTGGTCAATTTGGGGCTGTTTATTTGGGCGATGAATTCGGGGCGCAGCATCGAAGAGGCGATGACAATGACGTTCGTTTCGCTGGTGCTGATTCAGTTCTTCAAGGCTTATAACTTCCGTTCGGATCGTCATTCCGTGTTCACCCGCCCCTTCGAGAACAAATGGCTGAACAGGGCAATCTTGTGGGAAGCCATCCTGCTCCTGCTCATCGTGTACGTTCCCGCCCTGCACGAGCCATTCAGCACCTTCAGCCTGCCGCTGATTGACTGGGTCATCATCTTCGCCCTCTCACTGACCATCTCCCCCGTGCTCGAATTCGTCAAATGGATGGAACGCAAGGGCTGGCTGGGAAAAATGGAGTCGTGATTCAGAACGTCATGGCGCACCCATCCGCTCTCGGATCGCTCCCGCCGCACAACACACCCGTCTCGGGGTCGCGCAAGATGACCTGACCACGCCCAAACAAGGCGCGTTCGTAACCGCTCACTTCATACACTGGATGCCCCATCGTTTGCAAGGCATCCAGTGTTTCTTTTGGCATGCCCTCTTCGATGGCAACTCGCCTGCCTGCCTGCTCCGCATCAATGCAAAAGCGCGGCAGGTCGAGGGCGGATTGAGGATCGAGTCCCGCGTCGTGGAGCGCGGAGAGGACTTGCACGTGTCCCTGCGGCTGCATGAATCCGCCCATGACGCCGCAGGAGGCGAAGAGGGATTCTCCCTCACCCCCAACCCTCGTCACCATTGCGGGAATGATGGTGTGATAGGGTCGCTTGCGAGGCGCGAGGCAGTTGGGATGGTTCGGGTCGAGGCTGAAGTTATGTCCGCGGTTTTGCAGGGTGAAGCCCCAGCCCTTCGGCACAATGCCCGTGCCAAAGCCCATGTAATTGCTGTTGATGAACGAACAGGCATTACCCCATTGATCCACCACGCTGAGATAGACCGTGCCAGAGGAGGCGACAGGCGCGCCGCGCTGCGGGTCAGGCATGGCGCGTTTCGGGTCAATCAATTTGCGGCGTTCGCTTGCATACTCCTTCGAGAGCAGTTCCGCCATCGGGATGTTCGCAAAGGCTGGGTCTGCCACATACCATTTGGCATCGGCAAACGCCAGGCGCAGGGCTTCGATCATCAGGTGCATCTTTTCGGGCGATAAAACATCGAGCGACGCCAGGTCGAAGCCTTCGAGGATGTTCAACGCAATGAGCGCTGTGATGCCCTGTCCGTTGGGCGGACATTCGTACACGCGCAAGCCGCGATACTCCACCGAAATCGGATTTTCCCACGTGGACGTATGCGACGCGAGGTCTTCTTCCGACATACACCCGCCCGCTTCTTTGATTACGCCGACAATTGCCTCTGCAATCGGACCTTGATAAAACCCGACAGCGCCGCGCTCCGCGACGAGTTTGAACGTGCGCGCCAGCCCAGGGTTGCGGAAGAGTTCGCCCGCCCTCGGCGCGCGCCCTGCGATGGTCAACTCATGACCGTTCAATGCGGACTTCAACTGCCTCTCCGCGCCGCGCGCCCAAAAATGAGCCGTGATGGGCGCGACGGGAAAACCCTCTTCGGCGAGTCGAATGGCAGGCGCGAGGATGTCAGCCATCGAAAGCGAGCCGTGCTTTACGATCAAGTCGCACCAACCCGCGCACGCGCCAGGGACGGTCACGGTGTGGGCGTGGAACGGCGGCAAGGCGTCAGCGAGGAGACCTTCTCTCTTTAGCCGATCCAGCGTCAGGGCGGCAGGAGCGCGCCCCGAGCCGTTGAGGGCGGTCACCCGTCCCGTATCCGCTGAATAATAGAGGGCGAACATGTCGCCGCCAATTCCAGTGGAGGTGGGTTCGGTCACGTTGAGCGCGGCGCCCGCCGCGACGGCGGCGTCGGCGGCATTGCCTCCCCTGGCAAGGATTTCGAGACCTGCGGCAGTGGCGAGCGGCTGGGATGTGGCGACGATGCCATTACGACCATAGACGGGCGAACGGCGGGAGGTGAAGGCGGGCTGGAACATGGGACTCCTTTCGGGGGACGGTGGAAAGCAGACGGTGGACCGTAGACCGTAGACCATCGTCTATCGTCTATCGTCTATCGTCCATCGTCCATCGTCCTGAGAGACGCTCTCTATCGTCGAACTTTGCACTGTAATATTAATCATCTCCACCCCCTTCGCCGCCTTCGTGTTCCTGACCGGTGGGATGGCACTTCATGCAATCCTGGAAATTTGAGATACCTTCCTCCAGGTGCTTGGAACGGATTTTTGTCTCATTATGTTCATGACACCCGTAGCAGGTGTAGGTTGTGAAACCAGACGGGTGACAGGTGGCGCAACTGGCGCCGCCACCGTGATTCAATGGGAAGGTATGCGGACCATTAAACTGCGCCGGCGTCCATGCTGCCGTGCTGTGGCAGGCGGCACAATCTGTACCGAATAAACCCGCATGAAAGGCAGGCTCGGCGTGGCAGGCAGCACATGCGGTGGATAATCCCTTGAACTGACCGCCCGTATGACAGCGCTCACAAGCCACATTCACATGAGCGCCGGTCAGCGGGAAATTACTGCGGCTGTGGTCAAAAGTGGCATTCTCCCAATCCGACGGGTTGTGGCAGGCAGCGCAGTCCGTACCAAATTGACCGTTGTGTTCATCGTCCTGGCGATGACAGGAGTAGCAGTCTGTGGGCGTGCCTTTGAACACATTGTTGCGGTGGCAGGATTCACACGCCACGCTGGCATGTTTTCCCTCAAGTTTGAACGCGGCAAGGTTATGGTCGAATTTGGCCGGCGTCCAGCCGTCCACCGAATGGCAAAGGGCGCAATCCCTTCCAAAACGACCCTCATGCGGCTCGTCGTTGAAATGACAGGCAAAACAATCCTGAGGCGCCGCGGCAAAATCTCCCAGCGTGCGGGCATCCACGTGACATTTCACACACGCCACGCCCCCATGCTTCCCCGTCAACTTGAATGCAAAATTGTTGTGATTCAAACCCGTCACGAGACTGTCCACCCCATCGTGACAATCCAGGCACGCCGAACCGAATGACAATACGTGCCCTGTCATGAAACCCAGATCCATTTGACGGTGACAGGTATCGCAGGTTTGCAGATCGAACGTGGAAATATCAACGGTATGACAATCGGAACAAACGAACGCTTCCCGCGTGACCTTGAACTGGTGCCCTTTCAAGGAAAATCCCACCACCTCATGCGGGAACGCTGCGCCGTTCATCTCCGTCAGGCTGGCGTCTGCGCCGCGGTGTTCGGGGTGACAAAAGCGGCAACGCAGGTCTGGCTGATCGGTCAGCAGTGAACCGTGCAGCGTGGCAACGTCCTTCATCTGAACTGCAATGTTCCCGTGACAAGCCACACACCGATCTTCCATGCGGGCAGATTCCCAGGGAGCGGTATGACAGGCTTTGCAGTTGCCGCCGGTCTCGGCATGAGAAGTAACACCGCCCAGCCTCTCTCCGCTTTGCGCGTTCAATGGACCAGGACTATACAACACGCCACCCCGGGCATAGGCATAGCCCACAATCACCAGAGCGGTAATGAATGCCGCGAGGATACCCAGCCCCGAGAAACAACCTAAACGACCTGACGCTCGCATTTGCCCTCCCAAACTGAATTTCGTTGAAAGTTACGGCTTTTTGCCCCAGCCTTCAGGCGTATGACAAGCCGCGCAATCGGTGCCATTCTTACCGTTGTGCTTATCCTTGTGGCAGGCAACACATTGATCTGGCGTACAATGATACCGGTGCTTGTTAAACAACCGAGGCGAGCGGTTCGCATTCTCCTCTCTCCTTTCTACACGCACCCGTTTACTTCAATAACGTCGCATAATAGAGAGCCGCCCCGATGTGAACAAAAGCCGAGATAAACAACGCCATCCCAATAGGAATATGAATCGTATGCCAGAGCGCCAGCAGGCGCCGTGCCTGCTTGAGCGCCTCCTGTGAAAGCGTTCCCTCAATTTCCAGCCCATCCATCGTGCGAGGGATGCGTGTAAAAATATAACGTCCAATAAAGCCACTCACCACAATAATCGCCGTCAGCAGGGTCGTTGCCCCCGCCAATCCATGAAACTTCCATGAAGAATGCAGTAGAACCATATACGGACCTACCAAACCCGTATAAATGTGAAACTTCAGCCAGAAAGACATTCTCCCCCAGCGCACACTGCGGCTGCGCTTCCGCAAACTGTATAGTGTCTCTGTCATCAACATAAGAATGAACCCGACAATCCCCATGCCGTGACCGAACACATCGCTCGCTGGCGGAATTTCGCGCGTATACATGACAACCAAGCCATACATCGCCGTAATCAATAGCATAGTAAAAAAAGCCAGCCACAGTTCCCTGTTGCCTCGAAGCATGAGACCTCCTGTTTGCGCTACGCAGAGTTTCTTTTCAGCCAAAACTCTGCAATCACATCACTGACCCTTGCCTGCGGAGCAAGTAACTGCTCCCGAATGGGCGAAATATCCATCTTTTCCGAGATAATCTTTTCGAGCGGAAACGAAAGTTTTTGATCCCCCATCACAACCGCTCCCAGCAGTGTTTGCTCCCCCACCAGAAGCCGCAGGCGGTTCACATCGAATCCGGTCTGTGCGATAATGGCTTCCGGCAGATGACGCCATGTTTCACTATCGCCTCTTGCAATCCCCACCAAATCATCGTCGCGCCCGCCTCCAACCATACCGATGATAGTCGTAGTCAAACCAGCCAGCCGCGTCACATTGAAAGGGACAGATCTGAGATAAGCCGTCGGCTTTCCCGCCATATTCAACCCCGCTGCATACCCCTGTTGACGCGCCGGTCCCCACAGGCTATCGAGCACAGATGTGTCTGTCGCCGGGTCATAGACCTGTGCCACATCCCCCGCCGCATAAATGACGGAATCATTGGTCTGCAAATACTCATTGACCAGAATGCCGCGATCCGACTCCAGCCCAGCCTGCTTCGCCAACCCAAGCCGCGGACGAATCCCAATTGCATACGCCACCAAGTCGCACATCAGCGTCTTCCCATCCACCATGCGGATGCCGCTCACGCGCCCCTTCTTCCCAAGAACCTCTGCAACTTCTGCATGGAAGTGCAACCTTACACCGTCCTCTTGCAAACGATGTTCTACAATCCGCGATTCCTGCTCATCCAGCACATTGGCCCAATAGCGGTCACCACGCAGCAGATAATGTACTTTCACACCGCGGGCAATAAATCCCTCTACCAGTTCGAGCGCTGTAATCCCGCCGCCCACCACAACCGCCGTCCTGCCGCGCCGCGCAAATTTTAAAATCTGTTTTGCGTCCTCCAGGTGATCCAGTTTCAACACCCCTTCCAGGTCTGCCCCTGGCACTTTCAACGGCGCAGCCTGCGCCCCCACCGCCAACAGCAAACGATCATAGGACAGCAAAGCCCCGCCCTCTAGTTCGAGAGTGCGCGACTCGCGCAAAATTTTATTCACCCTGCCTTTGATATAACGGAAATTCATCTTGCGATAAGCGCTTGCCGTGCGCGGAAAAAGAGCCTTATCATGCAGCTCGCCGGTTAGATAGTAGGCAAGACCAGGCCGCGAATAAAAGCCGTACGGATCGTCACCGATCATGACAACCTCCCCCTCCCTGTCCAGAGAACGAATCGCTTCAATGGCAGCAATTCCTGCCACGCCAGAGCCGACAATCACATACTTCATCGCCTCCCTCCTGTGAACAAATCGGTCTTCTCAAATCTCAACACCCCGCGCGGACAGCGTGCCACGCATTCACCACACGTCAGGCACTGGCTATGAACAACCGCTTCTCCGCGCCAGGCATGAGCGCGAACATCAATTCCAACGGGGCAATTGTATGAACAGATTCCACACTGCACACAACGCGCCGAATCAGGCACCACATGCCCCGAAGCAAGAACCGCATGTCTATCCGCTGTACGTTTAAAAAGGTTTAAGGAGGTCATCGGTGTTTACGTCGTCCTGCTTATAAAAAAGTTACGGTTTGTAACTAAAACTTATTATGAAACGATAGAAACCAGAAATCAAATGCCAAACATCACGATAAAATTACAAAAATGCAATTTTGATATCCTACCAATGTCATCCCCCTCATTTAGAACCTATCCTAAAATTCGCGCCCTGCCGGTTCCGCCTGGAGATCAATCTCCGGGCTATTCGATACGAAGTCCGCTCAAGCGGACTGAATAGCCGGATGTTAGCCGTCTTCAGACGGCTTTAGATGAGATAGCCCGGACATTCATGTCCGGGCGGGATGGCGCAAGAATATTTTTCGGATAGACTCTTACTACTATCACTTATGCCTTGTAAAAAAAACAGAGCCGCTTCACAGCGGCTCTGTCGGTTCGCAAAACTTAAGCCGAAGGCCAGGTCTTACGAGAGAGGCACAACATTGGCGGCTTGCAACCCTTTTGGACCCTGCTCTACAGAAAACTCCACCTTCTGGTCGGCGACCAACTTGCGGTATCCATCCGTCTGAATGGCGCTAAAATGCACAAACACATCTTCGCCATCCTCGCGACCGATGAACCCATAGCCCTTCGTGGCATTGAACCACTTCACGGTTCCGACAATACGTTCTGACATCTTTCAATCTCCTGCTGAAAAAAATTTTGCCCGCGCAAGGCGCTCTCGCACCGCAAACACAGGCACGATGCCCGCAAGATTATCACGCCTTAAAAACACTGTCAAGACCGCACCCACGCCTTATAAAGAACCGCATAACGGGACAGGAAATGCACCCACAGCGGAGACAGGCGGGTCTTCAAAATCGCCGAGGGAACAACCCTCCGCATCCCATCTGGACCTTCAAACTGCTCCACCAAAAGGAGGCTTCGCCCCACCTCCAAAGCTGCATGCGCATCCGACCCGACTGTGCCAGCCACCCCGTGCCGCCGCGCAAATACCTGCGCCTCACGGTTAAAGCGCGGATTCATACACCGCGAATTGAACACCTCAATGGCATCCACCTGCGGAAGAATTGCCAGCAAGTCTTCCTCCCTCCAGGCGCCGCTCCGCAAGCGGTCGAACGGATGAGACACGCTGATATACGCGCCCTGCTCCTTCAAGCGGCGGATCGTTTCATGGGGAGAGAGAAACGGCGGCACCTCCTCGGTCACAAATGCGGCAAGAAGTTCCCCCCCTGTTGTCATAACCTCCTCCCCTACAATGACCCGTTGCGGGTCTAGTTTTTGAGCCGCCAGCGCCCCGGCAATCGTATTGTGATCCGTCACCACCACACGGTCAACGCCCTTGCGGCGGCAGGTTTCAATCAATTTCTCAGGCGAAGTCAGAGAATCCTTCGAAAAAATCGTGTGACAATGAAATTCAAGAGTGAGCATGGGCTGATTTTACCCTCTCGGTTGTTGGCGAAATGAATACTTTTGTTTTACAATCAAACGGCATGGATAACACTCCGCTGACCAAACGTCCCTGGTTCTACATCATTAGTTGGCTGGTTTTCCTGCTGGCAGTGTACGGCTGGCAAATTGCCCGCATGGGCGGGATACAGAATAGCCTCCTGGAAATTTTATTCGACCTGCTCTGTGTTTTCCCCATTCTGCTGCTGCTGTGGCTGGCATTTTTCTCCCAATTCATCCTTCCTGTACACACCTTTCGCGACCGCCAGAAAATCTTCGACCGCCTGCTGGCTGACCTCTTTAGCGCTCACGGACCGGCGCTCTCCATCGAAAACGGTGAGATTCACGAACATTCCGGCGAACGGCTCAAAAAAGGACCCGGCGTCGTCTGGCTTGATTCTGCCAGCGCGGCTGTCACGCGGACCACAACCACAATCAAGCAAGTGTTGGGACCCGGAGTGCACTTCCTTGACAACGGAGAAGAAATTCTCAACACCGTAGACCTTCATTACCAGGTAGATACCATAGGACCGAAAGAAAATGAAGATCCATTCGCCAGCGAGCAGTCTGATAGTCAAAAAACAGAACGCCGGCAAATCGTCAAAGCGTTGACGCGGGATGGCATTGAAGTTGTTCCAGAAATCATGGTCAGGTTCCGGGTAGATACAGGCTTCCCCAGGGAGGGCGAACCAGGCTCCAGGTTTGGGTTCCGAAGCGGGAACAAAAAAAATGAAAACATGGATAAAGAAGCCATCCGCAAGGCAATCCTGGGGGAAGCAATCAATCCCAATATGACAAGCGAAATGCCCCGCCGCCGCGTGGCGTGGAACGAACTTCCTGCCATGCTGGCAGTGGATGTTTGGCGCGAATACGCCGCCAAATTTACCCTCGACCAGTTTTTTGAATCCAAACTAGAAATTCCGATGCCGCCGCCCACCGCGCCTCAGCCGGAAGAGGAGGAAATTGATCTGCTCACCCGCCCGGTGTTATCCATAGGCGATCGCCGCAGTGCAGGAACATTGATGGCGCAACTGCTGCGCCCTATCAACCACCTCATGTCAAACCTTATCCAGCGAATTGAAGGGACAAAGAAAGCAACCATTGCCCGCCCGGCAATGCCCGCTCCGGCAGGTCCGCTGGCAAAACGCGAACCAACCATAGGGACCGCCTTGCAGGTCATCAACAAGATGGTTGAAATGCGGCTCACGCGCCCGTATGTTCCCGGTTTGGATGAAACCGGCAGCCTCACCAATATGCTCACCCCCAGCAAGGAGTACGAAATTCTCAAGGCACATGGGCTTGCTGTGGACACTGTGAAAATTGGCAACATCCGATTTAACAAGGAAATCGAAAAAAAGATTATCGAAAAATGGGCGGCATCCTGGCTCAAAAATGCAAAGGACGAAGAAGAACGTATCAAACGCCAGAAAGAGGTCATCGCATCTGCCGCACACGAAAAAGCCTACATTCAATATGCAAGCCGCTTGAGTTCACACCTTCTACGCAAACAGCCGCAGGATGTGAAACAGGCGCTCAAGGAATTGCTGCTACGCACCCGCACGATTATCCTCACCGATGACAAACTGCGGGAGGACATGAAAGACGAATTGGCAAATTTGGATGAAATCCTGCACTGGGTGGAGGAGGAGGAATGACCACACTGCCCGGAGAAACCATCCAGCCAGCCGAAACTGCCTTTCAAAGAGAACTCCGCCTGTTTAGCCAGCTCTTTGCCCGACTGGTGGATGCTTTGCTCAACCGCCTGTTCGACCTGCGTCCGGAAAGAGCCGCGCGCCGCAGAGCATATCTGCTGGTTTTATTCCTCGTCAGCGGGGCTGTCATTAGCCTGTATTACTACCCTCCTGCCGAATGGCTTTCGCGCATCGCAAACATCCTCAATATTCTCTTGAGCGAAACCAGCACGCCTGCACAACTACAAGCCGCAATTGCCGAATTTGCTTTATTCTTCCGGTCGGTTCTTCAGGACCCCAGAATTTTGCAATACCTGCCTGTATTTTTTGCGCCGTTCTTCATTGCGCTTCAATCCGCCGCAATATACCTTGCAGATGTTTTTGAATTGGAAGACATTAGTATTGCTCGAAATTTCATTTGGAGCGTCGCGCTGGGGGGCAGCAGTGCCACCATCCACATCAAGCAAGGGGGCATCACCGAAGAAAGCCGTTCATCTCCCGCCTTCCGCATTGGCGGTCCTGGCAATGTTGTGGTTGCGCTGGATTCCGTCGCGTTGTTCGAGCGCGCCGACGGCACGCCGCACGTCATCGGACCGACCGGTCAAGAGCCGGGCGGCAAAGCCATTCTGGAAGGATTTGAACGCTTCCGCGGTGCATTCGACCTGCGGGACCATTTCATCGAACTGCGCGATCAAAGTGAAGAAACCAAAGCAGTGGCCAGCCGAAGCCTGGACGGCATCCCGATCAAAGCCGTTGATGTGCGTTTCATGTTCAGTGTTTTTCGCGGGAAAAACCCCCAGCGGACCGATAATCTTCCCTATCCGTTTGCTGCCGGGGCTGTCGAAAACCTGGTTTACAAAGCCGCCTCCCGCGTGACCCCGGGACTGCCCAACCCATCCACGCTTAATCCACTCTGGTACAGCACCATGGCGGAGTTAATCCGCAAGCGGCTGGGCGAATTTATGAGCAACCACAAATTGACCGAATATCTGGCAAGCATTGGCGCTCCGGAGGTGGAAAAAGCCAGAACACGCGAATCTACTATCTTTCGTGAGATTCAGGAACTCACCCGCACCGAAGACAACCTGGAGCAAAGGGAAATCAAACCGCCTCCGCCTTTCTACACGCGCCCGCAAATTAGAGACCTGTTTGACCGCTTTGCTGCCGAATTCACCGAGGAAGCGCATCAAAGCGGCGTGGAACTGCACTGGATTGGCGTAGGCACCTGGGAAATACCCGAAGAAACCATCCCTCAAAAGCATTTGGAGGCATGGAAAATCACTCAGGAAAATCTGAAAAACGGCAGTGATGATGCCATAAAAAAAGAAGAGAAAAAAGCCACAATCGAAAAAATGAAAGACATCATCGCCAAGGTGCCAGCAGGCGCATTCGAGCAAATCACCGGCGTTGCATTATCGAAAAAAGCCAGGGCAGAACAAAAGGAAAAAGAAGATAAGAAAAAAGAAGAAAAGCCAGCCGAAGAAAAAGACGCTCAGTAAGTTATGGTGGAAGGCATGATACAAACATTAGAGGGTATCCACGAAAACGTGAAAGAGGAAAAGAAAAAAGAGGAATCGGCAGGGATGAAAGCACAAAGCCATTCTCATCAAATTCAGTCTCTTCTGCTCGCCTATCGTAATCATATTCAGGAGACGATTGATTTCATGCGCGCAAAAAATGAGCCAGTGCCTGAAAATCTTATACAGGCTGTCACTTACATCAACAATCTTATTGCCCATTGGGCAGGAAATTGAGCATGATAAGGTTTGTATCGCCTGAGGAAGTCAAGCAAGCCTTGAAGGGAGTAGCGCCCATCGTCGCGCTCGAATCAACCGTCCTCACGCATGGACTCCCCCGCCCGCAAAACCTGCAACTGGCGCAGGATATGGAACGCACAGTCCGTGAAGAAGGCGCAATACCCGCCACTATCGGCTTTCTGGATGGCGCTTTACACGTGGGCATGAACAGCGCCGAACTCGAAAGACTGGCAAATGAAAAGCAACCCTTCAAGGTAGGTCCGCGGGATTTTGCAGCCGTGATGACAACACACTCTTGCGGCGGAACCACCGTCGCCGGGACGATGCTCGCCTGTAAACAGGCCGGTATCAAGGTCTTTGCCACAGGCGGAATCGGCGGCGTGCACCGCGATGCACCGTTCGATATTTCCTCCGACTTGCAGGCGCTTGCAGTCATCCCCATGATTGTCGTATGCGCCGGGGCGAAGGCGATCTTAGACCTGCCCGCCACGCTGGAATATCTCGAAACGATGAGCGTGCCGGTGGTCGGATATCAGACCGATCACTTCCCGGCATTTTATTCGCGCGAAAGCGGCTTGAAAGTGAGCGCCAGAGCAGACAACCCGGAAGAAATCGTCGAATTTGCCAAAACACACTGGGAGATGGGGTTACAGAGCGCGGTTCTCGTGGTGAACCCGGTTCCGGAAGCCGAAGCGGTTTCGAGGTCCGAGATAGAGCCGGTAATCGAAAAGGCAGTCAGAGAGGCGCACGAGAAAGGCATCCGAGGCAAGGAGGTCACGCCTTTTTTGCTTCAGCGTATCGCAGAGTTGAGCGGGGGCAGGTCCATGAGAGCGAATCTGGCGCTTTTGCTCAATAACGCCCGTCTGGCGGCGCAGATTGCACGAACGCTTCACCGCTCTGAACGCCTAAGAATTGCCTGAATTCTAGCCACCTGACAGTTTCATTTTCCGCCCCACCGCCCGACGATAAATTGTCGGGCTGATGCCCGCAAAGCCCGCTGAAGCGGGCTGGCAGTCGGTTTTAGCCGACTTTGTAGGCGTAGCCAGCGGATTATGGTTTTTAACGAAATAATCTCGTAACGTTGCGTAGGGCGCGTTCTCTAACGCGCCTGTTGGCGTTAGAGAACGCCAACTATGCGGTTACGGTACTTACAGGTAGCTAGCCTGAATTTTATGGGGCGCTTTGCGCTCTTATTTTTTGCTTGACAATATAGAACAAGTGTTCTAAAATCAACTCCAATGTGTCCTTTTCAACAAAGGAGGTTGAAATGACTGCGTATCGAAGAAATGGTTTGGGGGCGGTTTTGGGTATTTTTGGGGGACGCCGCTTGAAACGAGGCGCCGCCTGGGGCGGCATGATTCTTGTGGCTCTGCTGGCATTTGAGATTTTCAATTTCAGCACCACACAGTTTGCTCTGCTCGATGTGCTGGGTGAATTGAAATTTGCGGGCATGCGCTGGGCAAGTATACTGGCGATTGCCTTTTGCGGCATTGACTTTGCCGGCATTGCCCGAATTTTCACTCCCGAGCAGGGACGCGACGAACCCGCCGAAGTCTGGTATCTGTTTGGCGCATGGCTGCTGGCAGCGGTGATGAACGCAACGTTGACATGGTGGGGTGTTTCGGTTGCCATTGTGACGCACACCAGCGCGAGCGGCAACGCCGTTATCAGCGCTACAACGATGACAAAGGCGGTGCCGATTTTCGTCGCGGCAATGATTCTGCTTATTCGCGTTTTGCTGATCGGTACTTTCTCGATCGCAGGAGACCGCCTGTTCACCACCGATGAACGGCGCGCCTACACCAATGTTTCCAAACCGGCGGCACAACCCAACAACTACCGCCCTGCTTCGCAGCCGGTTGTGCGCCCGGCTTCGAGTATCAATCGTCCGGTTCAAACGCCAACCAGCACGTTCCGCCCGGCAACCAAACCGCCTCAGCAAACTTCCTTTGCCCGCCCGGAGCCCACCTATCACAACCTGTCGTATGGGCAGGCAGAGAGTGACCGCTCCTACGATGCCTGACTCTGTTTCGCCGCCGTAAACAACGGCACTACAACTCACCGAACTCTTTTCGAGCTCGGGTTTCTAA
>Ga0272446_1001317_pt1 | contig 36301 bp, 14 predicted proteins | sample YNPCB0061_FD_194587 | JGI IMG/M metagenome (GOLD analysis project Ga0272446, IMG submission 194587) | Hot spring microbial mat communities from Yellowstone National Park, WY, United States - YNP-CB-006-1 | ecosystem: Environmental > Aquatic > Thermal springs > Hot (42-90C) > Sediment | place...
GTCACGAAAACCAGCACCCAGCTCGCCAGCAGGCCTGGCGCGGCAACCGGAAGCGTTACCCGGCACAGGCTGCCCGGCCCGTTGCATCCAAGCGTGCGCGCCGCCTGTTCCAGTACTGGCGAGACGGTGCGCAGCGCGCTCTCGTTGGCGGCCACCGCCTGCGGCAGGACCCGAAACACAAAACCGATCAGTAGCGCTGCCAGTGTACCGGCCAGTAGCGTCAGCCAGCGGTTGAAGAGCAGCACGAAACCAAGGCCGACCATCACGCCGGGTAGTGTGAACGGGCTCTTGCTCAATGCCAGCAGGAAGCTACTCATCGGGCCAGGGACGCGCGCCGCCAGCAGTGCCGGTGCGCACGCCAGCAAGGTCGCCAGCGTTGCCGCGGCGCCGGCCAGCAGCAGGCTGTTCAGGCTGTGGCGCAAAAGCCCGTCATTATTGATGCCCCAGATACGGTCCGCTGCAGTTGGAAACAACCAGCTTTGCAGCGTCAGCCCGCCGAGCACCCCCAGCGGAAGCCCCAGCGACAACAGGACAATCACGCCGAGCAGCGCGAGGACAGGGACGCGCCAGTGCCCCAGCGCGACCGGAACACGCGGTTGCCAGCTACGGCTGCGGTTGAGACGTCGCGAGCGGCGGCTGAGCAGCTCCTCGCTGGAGAGCAACGGAAGCGCCAGCACGATCAGCGCCATACTCAAAATGGCGGCTGCCGAACGGTCAACCTGGCCGGCAAATTGCTGGTAGATCGCCAGCGTAAAGGTGCGATAGCGTAGCATCGCCACGGTGCCGAAATCCGAGAGGACATACAGCCCGACCAGGAGCGCTCCCGCCGCTGCCGCCGGCATGATCAGCGGCAGGGTGACCTGGCGCGCCACCGCCCAGCGACTTCCACCCGCAATGCGCGCCGCTTCCTCCAGCGTGCGGTCGGTGCTGCGTAGCGCTGCGCTCACCGGCAGGAAGATATACGGGAACACGCACAGCCCGATCACCAGAGTTGCACCCCAGAGATTGTAGAGTGGTGGCAGCGGCAGTTCGCCGTGCGCGAATCCGAACCAGCGTATCGCCGCGAGATCGACCAGGCCGCCACGGCGCAGCAGCACCAGCCAGCAGATCGCGACGACATAGGCCGGGATGGCGAGCGGCAACGCGAACAGCACGCGCCAGATCGAGCGCCCCGGTATATCCGTCCGTTCGACGAGCCACGCAGCGCCACCGCCGATCAGGGCGGCCAGGCCGATGGTGGTTACCGCCAGGGCGACCGTGTTGCCGATCAACGGCGGGATCTGGCCGACCCAGAGCCGTCTCCACACCTCCAGGTCGGCGTCAAATGCTCGCAGTGCCAGGTAGACGAGCGGCACACTGGCCAGCAGACTCACCACCGCCGCCGTGATGGCCAGGGTTCGTGATGTATGATCGATGCCCATGCGCGGCACGTACCTGAACTGGCTCACGGCAGACCGGCTTCCTGTGTCAGGGCGCGCGTCGGCGCCAGTTCGTCCCACATGGTTTTCAGTGTCACACTACTGAGGCGCAGCGAGGTCAGCGGCCTGACCCCCTCGGCCAGCGCCACGTCAGGGTCGATCGGATATTCGAAGTTCTGCTCGGCATAGATGCGCTGGCCACGGGTTGAGAGCATGAAATCAACGAAGATGCGCGCAAGGTCGGGATGGGGGCCACCCGCGACAATGCCGGCATTGGTCGAATTGACGATCAGACCCGGTTCACCCTCACCCTGGTCGGGAAAAATAATGCCTACCGGTGCGCCCTCTGCCTTCGAAAGATGGTAGTAGTAGTGATTAACCAGGCCAAGCTTGAGCTCACCGGCGCCGACTGCTTTGCGAACGTCGGTGTGCCCGCCGAAGAACTGGGTATCATTCGCGACCAGCCCGCGGATGAACTCTGCCGTTGCTGCTTCGCCAAGCTGGTGGCGCATTGCCACCAGTTGCGCCATCATTGCGCCGTTAGTGCTATTGGCCGAACCCACCATGCCACGCCATTTCGGGTCGGTCAGATCCAGCATCGAGCGGGGCAACTCTTCCGGGGTCACGAGGTTCGTGTTATACATGATGACCCTTGTCCGCAGGGTCAGCGCCACCCAGCTACCGTCATCGGCGCGAAAACCTTCCGGTACATCCAGCACCAGCGGCGAGTCATTCGGCGCGAAGACCCCCTCCGCGGCCAGGCTTGCCATCGTCAGCAGGTCGGAGTTGATCAGCACGTCGGCCTGCGGGTTTGCCCGCTCCTCGAGCAGACGAGCGGCCAGTTCACCGTTGCTCCCGTTGAGCACGGTCACCTTGATGTCCGGATACTCGGCGTTGAAGGCCTCGATCACTGGCTTGAACAGCGCCTCGGCCCGTGAGGTGTAGACGACGATCTCGCCGCGAGCGCTTGCGACGGGGGTAGGCGTCGCTGGAACAATCACCGTCTGCTCGACGGCGACCGTCTCGCGCACGATGACCGTCTGCTGGACGACCTGTGGCTCAGGTGATGGAGCGGCGGCTGGCGCTGCACCGCAGCCGGCGAGGATCACCGGTAACAACGACGCGGCCATGAACAGGAGACGGCGGACAGGGCTCATCAACGGTCATTTCTAGGCGCAGTCGGTGCGCATATCAGGCCGCAGGGCACGATACGCTGCGTATGCCTGACCATATGACAGCGATAAGACTATCCTAATTTACGCGGTTTGTCAACTATTAAATGTCTTTATGGCGGAAACGATGATCGTAGCTGAGCACGAAGTCCAGTTGCTCATCATCGAAGCCATAATGGTGCGCCAGGAGCCGGTCGATCGCGTCGAGCGCCGGGCGCGCGCGCCGCGCGTCGATGCTGGTTTCATCAACCCGGATGCGCACACCGCGGCGCGCGCGCGCTGTGGCGCCTTCGCGGTACAACGCCAGGAGGCGATCGGTGAGCGCCTGAAATGGTGCGGGGTCGGCCGTTTCCAGCGGAAAGACCGGGACGTGCAGGACCTCGCGCGCGACCACGTCCATACAATTCGAAAAGGCGATCCAGTACCAGTAGAAGAGCTGGCTGTTCAGCAACGCCAGTACGACTGGCGCCACGGCGGGCACAATGCGTAATGGCCTGTAATGCGACGACAGTTTTTCCGGCAGTGCCTTGCGCCAGTAGCGCCCACCGGAGTGATAGTGGATCAGCGTGCCGCCAGGCGCAAGATACTCATGCAACTGATGGCCATGGGACAGCATGCGTTGCAGCAGGCGCACCTCCAGCTCGGAGCCAAGCTTCGGTAATGGCCCGGCGAGGCCGGGTATCGGTGGTAGCGGCGTGTACCTCAGCGTTTCAAACAGGTGCCCTCGTTCACTGGAGCGCCAGCGCCGGTAGCCGCTGACATACCGTTCGCTGTGTGATGGCGCGCGTTGCAGCAGGGTGATCGTCAGGTTCATATCAACATCGGGAAAGAGTTTGCCCGGCCGCACGGCGTAGTGGCTGTGCCACTGGCGGAGCGGGGCGTACAGTTGTTGCAGCTGCGCCATGCCGTCAGTAGCGACCGAGGCAATCGGGACGATCATGCCCAGCCGCCCTTGCGGCTGCAACAGCTCCAGGGCGCGTTCGACCACGAGTGCATACAGGTTACCTGTCGCCGCCGTCCGATACGTCCGCAGTGCAGGATGGACGTGCAGCCCGCGGCGCACGACATATGGCGGGTTGCCGATCACGACGTCGAAGCCGCCGCGCGCCATCACCTGCGGGAAGGTTGCTCGCCAGTCGAGCGCATCCTCGGCGGTGGTGCGCGATATCGCATGGGCATCGGTTGTTGTAGGAACCTGCGCTGGCGCAATGTTTCCGGTCAGCGCATCGCCGCAATAGATGTTGAAATGTGTCCCGCCTGGTTGTACTGCGGCGCCGCTGCCGTCCGTCATGTGCAACCAGAGACGCATACAGCAGATCTCGACCGCTTCCGGCATCACATCAACGCCATACAGGTTGCGTTCAATGATCGCCTGGAGCCATGCGCCCGGGAGCGGCCGTGCGCGGCGTGACGCGATGGCGTGCGCCAGGCCGGCGAGCACATCGAATGCTGCGCATAGAAATGCGCCCGAACCGCATGTCGGGTCAAGCACGGTCAGGCGCGCCAGTGCGTCTTCGAGGTCAGGGAGCCGTTCCGGTGGCCAGGCGGCGCAGAGATCATGCGCCAGCCGCATCATGTCAATGTTGAGGGTGATCAGGGATGCTGGATCGACCGTACCGGCGCGCAGTGCCCGGACCGTTTCTTCCAGCTGGCGGCGGCGCGCAATAACGTCACGCCATGTTTCGCCGCGCAGCGCGAAGCTGGCCGGCGCGGCGCTGTTCCAGTCGCCCCGCCGGGTCACGTCTGCAATGCCGGCAGCGATCGTCGCCGGTAGCTCCAGTTCGCTGCCATGGTGCATGGCGGCGCGGATGTACCGCAGCGGATCGCGAGAGGCCAGTTCGCTTGCCAGTGCTGTCGCGCGCGGTGAGAGGATGTCGAACAGGCACGGGATAATTGTGTGGGTCGCGATGTACGCGGTAACATCGGTACCGGTATAGTAGATGCCGGCCCGCTTGCGTTCGATATATTGCTCGAACAGGTACCCGATCGTGGCGGGCGCCGGCCTGCCGGCATCAGGTTCGCCGTGCGAGTCGAGTTGCCAGTCGAGCTCCGCAAGGATGGCAAGCGCGTGGTTGAGCGCCGCTTTCTCCAGGCGAAACGGCACGGAAGGCGCGCTGATGTTGTGTCGTTGAACGTTGCTGCCATGCAGCAGCGACGATACGGCGAAAGCGCAACCGTGATCATGCTCCACCGCAGGCGCATCCTCCAGGCGTTGCCGCAGCGAGCGTCGATCGCCAGCGGGCCACCCGCGCGCCGCAACGAATGACAGGAACATCAGCCGCGCCAGGGTGATAGCAGCGCTGCGCCGCCGCGCGTCGTCTGCCACGCCCTCGATGCCGGCGGCCAGGATGTCACAGGCCGCGAAGAGGCGCGATATGGTAAGGTTCTTTGATCTGCGTTCGGGCATACAGGATGTCAGTGGGTCAGCGGCGTGAGTGGAATCTTGCCGTCGGCGAGGGTGGCCTGGAACCAGAGGATGGTTGGCGGTATGGCAACTGCCAGTGTGAGCGCCCACGCAACGATCCGTCCGGCGCCGCCGCGATCTGCCAGCCTGCCCAGTGCCAGGCCCATGGCGGCCAGGACAAACGGCAGCGAGAAATAAAAGAAACGTACCTGGACGTCGAGCCGGAGCGCCACCAGCCAGTAGAGCGCAACCGCCAGCAGTGCAGCCAGCACCGGAGCCTGCCGTCGCGCGATGCCGGACCATGTCTCGCCGGGTGCCCGGTTCAGTGCCAGCGCGATCCCTAGCGGAATCAGCGCCAGGCCGGGATCGCTGTATGCCAGGCGCAGGCCATTGATCATCAACGGGCGGTATCCGGGAAAGAGCGCGCCAGCTTCGCCGGGCAGCACCTCGGCAGTCGCGTGGCGCAGCGTTTCAGCGAAGATTTCGATATAGAGCAGCCCGAAAGCGAGTGCCCCTGTGAGCGCCAGTATTGTCGCGCCCTGCCACACCAGTCGCCGGTGGGCCAGGCTCACGACGCCGACCGCCAGCGCCATCCATGCGCCGGCGAGGAATGCGACGCCAATATGTGAGAGCAAGGCCATCAGCGTCAGCAATGCCACCAGCAACCAGGTGCGCGGACGCGGCGCAACACCGAGAGAGGCCATCAGCACCAGCGCAATTGGCGCAGTGAACCACTGGCCGAAGACCTGCGCCGAGAAGCTGTAACTGAGTCCGGCAAATGCGGCCAGGTTGCCTGCATAGAGCACGAGCGCGAGACGCGCGCCGTGAGGGCCGGCGCCCAGCCGGCGGGTGATCAACGCGGTCAGAAACGCGGTTGTGCCGTCGAGCAAGGCGAGCGGTCCTTGCAGCGTAACATCCAGGTCGCGCAGCATAAGCGCCAGCGGCATCAGCGCCAGGTATGGCCCTGGCGGGTAGATCGTCAGGCCGCGGGCAAATTCCGCCGAGGGCGCAATGATGACAAGCTGGCCGGTGATGGTCATGATCAACCGGTTAACGTTGCGGTCAAGATCCTGGCCACCAAACGTCGGGTAGAGAATGGGAACCAGGCGAATCACACATGCGGCGATCATGAGCGCCCAGAGCAACCGCATCTCGCGGCGTGTGCCCCAGGAGGGTGCGCCGGGCGGCGCGGGATCATCCAGAGCCAGGCGCTCGAAGAGTGGCAGGACACCCCGAGTCAGAAGCGCCAGCGCCACAGCGGCGCCGGCCAGTCGCAAAAGATAACTGGAGGCGAGGAGAAACTCGCTGGCCACGAGGGCTGCCAGGCCGGTTGCGGCGAGTACGCCGAGTGCGCTTTGCGCTGCCGGTCGCCACTCGAGTCGGCGTGCAATGAGCAGCAGGCACGCCAGCACCCCAATCTGGGCCAGTATCTGCCGGGCCGCCGGGAAACGTGGCGCATCGTTGAGTATTGCCACAGTAAACCCGTCCAGTCTGACGCCGGGTCGTCGTGGATCGCCCGGGGCGGAGAAGGTATCGCTCTGAATGGCGAGCCTGGCGGGAGGGGACGGGTCATCCGGCAACAGCAGCGCATAACGTCGTGGCGCCGTATCGATAAGGAAGCCACCGAAGGGATGACCATCCACTGCCAGCTTTACCGTGCCGGAGGTGGGCCGCCCGCCGAGGTGCAGAGTCAGCGCGGCATGTGGCCCTGTGTCCGGCCGATCGATTGTGAGCGTCGTCTGCGCCGTGGTCCAGCGGTAGCTGGCACCATCAACGACTTCCTGCTGGTAGGCGCCGTCAACAAAGATGAAATCACGAAAGTTGCCAACGTCAACCGTATAGTTTCCGGGGTGCAGGTTCAGCAACGCCAGGTTGGCGGCCAGGAGCGCCAGCGCGGTAAGCGCGAATGGCGCGAAGTGTGCAAGGCGAATACGCGATAGCGGCATGGTCTGGATCAATGTGTCAGCGGCGTCATCGGAATGCGCCCGTTACCCATCGTTGTCTGAAACCAGAGCGCCATGCCTGGTAAGGCCAGCGCCAGTGTCAATGCCCATGCGGTGATGCGCCCGGCGCCGCTGCGCGCCGCGATCCGCCCGAGGGGCAATGCGATGAGCGCCAGGGCCACCGGCAGCGCAAAATAGAAGTAGCGCACCTGCATCGTTGTCAGTACATTGATCAGCAGGAAGACGGCAGCGGCCGCCAGCCATGCGCCGGCTACCGTGAACCGCTGCGCGCGTTGCTCCGGAGCTGCCAGCAGCATGATCGCGATGCCAGGCCAGATCAGTGCAATCCCCGCATCGCTGAACGCCAGGCGTGCACCACTGATCAGGAGCGGGTTCAGCCCCGGTAGCGCTCCTGTGGCGTGCGCCGCTGCGCCCTGCACCTGGCGTGCAGCGTTCCCAACCATTAGCGCTGCTGCGCTGGCATACAGCAAGACAAAGCCTGCCATCCCTGTGGCGGCGAAAATGGCGATCGCTCCTGCCGCCTGCCGGCCGCGCGAGACGACGAGCATTGCCAGCAGCAACCCCAGCCATCCCGCCACCAGAAAGGCGACACCGGCGTGGGAACAGAGCACCAGCAGTGCCACCATGGCGCAGAGCATCCACGTCCGTGAGGTAGGCGGCCAGCCCTCGCGCAGCAACAGCAACCCGAGCGGCGCGACGAACCACTGGCCGAATATCTGCGCGGCGAAGCCAAAGTTCAGTGCGCCGAGCGCCGCAATGCTCCCGGCATACAGCAGCAACGCCATCTGCGCCGTGCGCGCGTCACCGCCCAATCGGAGCGCCAGAACGCCGACCAGTAAAGCGGTCAGGCCATCAAGCAGCGCCAGCACAGTCTGTAGCAGCGCCCGGAGATCCTCGGTGAGCAACATCCCGGGGAGAACAGACAGGTAGACGCCTGGAGGATAGATCGCGCGCCCGCCAAACTCGGTTGACCCCGTGATCAGGAACAGTTGCCCGGTTGCCACGTCGGTCATATGCGCCGTATGGAAGCCCATGTCCTGGCCGCTAAAGGTCGGGTAGAGAACGCCGGCAAGGCGCAGGCCACACGCTGCCAGCGTGAGCGCCCAGAGTGCGTGCAGGTCGCGGGGCCTGGCGAAGGTCGCCGCCCGTTCGAGGCGCGGCAACACGAGCCAGCTGAGCAGCGCAAGCGTCGCTGCGCCGGCGGCAAGCCGCGGCAGGTAACTGTGCGCCAGCAACAATTCGCTGCTGAGCACGGTTGCCAGGCCGATCGCCGCGACTGCGCCTGCTGCCGCCTGGCCGGCCATGCGCCAGCCCAGGCGGACGATCGTCATCTGCAGCAGGAGTAGCGTGATGACCTGTGCCTGAAGGTGTGCAACTGCCGGGAAGCGCACCGTATCATCCAGCACCCGCCACTCAAAGCCATCGAGCCTGACGCCAAGTTGCCGGTTATCCCCGGCAGCGGTGAATGTCTCGCTGAGCAGACCAACCTCCATCCAGTCGCGCGCTGCAGCGTGCGGTACGAGCAACGTATAACGGCGTGGCACCGTCGTCGCCGTCAATGCTGTCCAGGGCGACTCATTCAAGGTCAGTTGCAGGGTTCCGGGTGTGGGACGCCCGCCGAGCGTGAGGGTGAGGGCATTGTGCGGGCCAAGATCGACCTGCGCGAGCGCGAGGGTTGCGCGTGCCGTGGTCCAGCGATAGGTCGCGCCATCCAGCAGCTCCTGGCGATGGGCACCGTCGAGGAAGGTCTTGTCGCGGAAGTTGCCGATGTCAACCGGGTAACGGCCGGCGTGCAGGTTGAGCAGGAGCAGGTCGGCAGCAATCAGGACGACGACGCATGCCAGCAGCACGAGTGCGGCCTGGAGCACCACGTGCCGGGAGACGGTGAATACCGGCCCGATGGCGCCTGGTTCTTCGACAGGCGCCATGGTGCGGTTGAGCTGAAAGGTCTTGCGCCGGTGCGTGGTCATGGAGCCGCCGTTCAGTAGCTATTCAGGCGGCGGGCATTATACCATTTCCGGCATGCCGGCGGCGGAGCGGTTCGCGATCCAGGGATCGCGCCGGTTCCGCTCCGTCGCCGCTGTTCTCAACCTTATTTCCCGCCCTTGATCGTGGCGACCAGCAGGTCACGATTCATACGAGCAATCACATCGAGCGAGATTTCCTTCGGGCATGCAGCCGAGCACTCGCCGATATTGGTGCAGCCGCCAAACCCTTCCTTATCCATCTGTTCAACCATCTGCACAACGCGGGCATAGCGCTCAGGCTGGCCTTGTGGGAGCAGACCGAGGTGTGAAATCTTGGCAGCGGTGAACAACATTGCCGATGCATTCGGGCAAGCCGCCACGCAAGCGCCGCAGCCAATACAGGCAGCGGCATCCATCGCCGCGTCGGCATTCGACTTGGGCACCAGCACCGTGTTGGCGTCCTGGGCCACGCCGGTCGTGGCCGAGATGAATCCGCCGGACTGGATGATCCGGTCGAAGGCCGAACGGTCAACAATCAGATCCTTCAGCACCGGAAAAGCGCGTGCGCGCCACGGTTCGATCGTAATCGTATCGCCGTCCTTGTAGTGGCGCATGTGCAACTGGCAGGCCGTGGTGCCCTTCTGGCCGCCGTGCGGATAACCATTGATCACCATGCCGCACGAGCCGCAGATCCCTTCGCGACAATCGTGCTCGAAGGCAATCGGCTCCTCACCCTTCATGATCAATTCCTGGTTGACCACGTCGAGCATCTCCAGGAACGACATGTCGGGAATGATATCCTTCGCCTGGTATGTTTCGAAGCGGCCCTCCGAGCGCGAGTTCTTCTGCCGCCAGACGTGGAGTGTCAGATTCATGGCATTCTCTGTATCTAGAAAGGTTACAGGTCAACGGTTCATTGCATTGACTGCACTGATCCAGCGCCCTGACCCGTGACCCCTACTTATAACTACGCGTCGCGAGCGCGATATTCTCGAACTGCAACAGTTCCTTATGCAGGATCGGCTTGGCGCCGAGGCTGGTGAATTCCCATGCCGCCACATAGGAGTAACTCTCGTCGTCGCGCTTCGCCTCACCATCTTCCGTCTGATATTCTTCGCGGAAATGGCCGCCGCACGACTCATTGCGGTGCAAGGCGTCAATGCACATCAACTCGCCCAGTTCCAGGAAATCGGCCAGGCGCCCGGCCTTTTCGAGTTCCTGGTTGATATCGTTGTTCTCGCCGGGCACCTTTACACTCGCCCAGAACTCCTCGCGCAAGGCCGGGATCTGATCCAGCGCCTTCTTGAGCCCCGCCTCATTGCGTGCCATACCGCAGTATTCCCACATGATCCTGCCAAGCTCACGGTGGAACGAGTCGACCGTGCGCAACCCTTTCGTATTCAGCAGCCGCCTGACCCGGTCGTTAATTTCGGCCTCGGTCTCTCGGAAGGCGCTATGTGTCGTGTCTGCCTTCGGTAGCCGGGTCGACGCCAGGTAATCGGCAATGGTATAGGGCAGGATAAAATAGCCGTCGGCCAGTCCTTGCATCAGTGCCGAGGCACCGAGGCGATTGGCGCCATGATCGGAGAAGTTCGCTTCACCGATCACAAACAGGCCGGGAATGGTGCTCATCAGGTTGTAATCTACCCACAACCCACCCATGGTGTAATGCACGGCGGGATAGATACGCATCGGTACTTCGTACGGATTCTCGCCGGTAATGCGCTCATACATATCGAACAGGTTGCCGTAGCGCTCGGCAATCACATTCTTGCCCAGGCGCTTGATCGCATCGGCGAAGTCAAGGTAGACGCCGAGGCCACCCGGCCCGACGCCACGCCCGGCATCGCAGGCTTCCTTTGCCGCCCGCGACGAGATGTCGCGTGGCGCCAGGTTGCCGTAGCTCGGGTATTTGCGTTCAAGGTAATAGTCCCGTTCGTTTTCGGGGATCTGGCTCGGCGGGCGCCGGTCACCGGGGGTTTTCGGCACCCAGACGCGACCATCATTGCGCAGTGACTCCGACATCAAGGTCAGTTTGCTCTGGTGATCACCGCTGACCGGGATGCAGGTCGGATGGATCTGTGTGTAGCAGGGATTGCCGAAGAAGGCACCGCGACGATGGGCGCGCCAGATCGCGGTTGTATTGCACCCCTTGGCGTTGGTCGAGAGATAGAAGACATTCGAGTACCCACCGGTCGCCAGGACGACGGCGTCGGCAATATGCGACTCGACCTTACCGGTGATCATGTCGCGCGTGACGATGCCGCGCGCCTGACCATCAATCACGACCAGGTCGAGCATCTCGGTGTGCGAGAACATCTGTACCTTGCCCAGGCCGATCTGCCGGCTGAGCGCCTGGTACGCGCCCAGCAACAATTGCTGGCCGGTCTGCCCGCGGGCGTAGAAGGTGCGCGCCACCTGGGCGCCGCCGAACGACCGGTTATCGAGATAACCGGAGTACTCACGTGCGAATGGTACTCCCTGAGCGACGCACTGGTCAATGATCGCCATACTCACTTCGGCCAGGCGATAGACATTCGCTTCACGGGCGCGAAAGTCGCCGCCTTTGATCGTGTCGTAGAACAGGCGGAAGACGCTGTCGCCATCGTTGCGATAATTCTTGGCAGCGTTGATGCCGCCCTGTGCTGCGATGCTATGTGCCCGCCGCGGGCTATCCTGGTAGCAGTAGCATTTGATGTTGTAGCCGGCCTCCGCCAGGGTTGCGGCCGCCGAAGCGCCTGCAAGGCCGGAACCGACGATAATGATCGTGTAGCGCCGCCGGTTGGTCGGGTTGACCAGCTTCATCTCGAACTTGTGGCGCTCCCACTTTCGTTCGATCGGCCCGGCCGGGATCTTCGCATCGAGTTTGGGGTCAATATATTCCGTTGCAGGCCGTGTGGTGGACGGCTTGGTATCGGTTGTGGACATCGTCATGCCTTCCCTCTAGTGTGCATCTCAACGCACCACGCCGGTGATCACCGCGATGGGCACAGTCGAGAAGCCAAGGAACAACAGAATGCCGGAGAGTGCCGCCAGGCCGCGCCAGAACCCATCGGTGCGCGCGCCGTTGAGGCCGAGAGTCTGAAACATGCTCCAGACGCCGTGGTACAGGTGCATACCGAGGGCGCCGACGGCAACAATGTAGAGTGCGACATTGATCGGGTTCGAAAAGCCGGTGACGACGTTCTGGTAAGCCGACTCGTGGCCGGCGAAGTTGGGGATGCCGACGCCGAAGGTGAAATGCGCCAGGTGATAGATCAGGAAAAAGAAGATCGCGATGCCGCCCCAGCGTAGCGTCATCGAAGCGAATGTAGCCTGCTTGCGTTTCGTCTGGCGGTACCCCTGCGGGCGACTTGCCCAGTCGAGCCGGGTGAGCTGTACCGCGGCGGTCACATGCAGGATCACCGATGCCAGCAGGACCACACGCAAGATCCAGAGCAGACCGCGCTCCGGCAATACCGGAGTGCCGATGGTACGGAGGAACTCGGCATAATGGTTGAACTCTGCCGGGCCCTCGAAGATGTGGAGATTACCGACCATGTGCAGGATAACAAAGCCGTAGCCAATGAAGCCGGTAATGGCCATGATGGCCTTCTTGCCGATCGTACTGCGATAGAGGGTCAGTGCTGCTGCCATAACCTTTCCTTGCTAGACTTGCGATCTCTCATACGATCAACCATCAGGTCATGGATCTCACCGTGGCAGTGCCGTTCAGGCTGCCGGGTGCATGAGGGGCAGGAGCGGGAGCACTACAACATCGCTCCGGCAAGGGGTGCGGCTGGCGGCGGATGACGGCCATATGGCCAGATCTGTGCGGCCATGGACACTCTCGCTCTAGCGATATCAGCTACGCCAGGGAGTCGGACTCAAATATCTGGGAAGAGTTTCACGAACTTGGTTGCATTATAACGCAAGCAGTAACGATTGTCGAACAGGGGTTAAAACGTGATGGTTCACACTTCCCTCGAAATGGTATGTTCCGTCGGCGGGGCGACATGATCTGGCGCTTGCGGAAGCCTTCCAGCCGCCGATTCTCTATATTGGGGGTCTTCCCCCAACCTCCGACTGTGAACAGATACGTTCAGGTTCAGAGTGCCATCCACCCGCCGAGTTGTGCCGACATGGCGCTGAGATCGCCTGGCGCGATCGGTTGCTCCAGCCGCCCAAGCGCGTCACGCAGCGCCGTAAGCTGCCCCGTAGTCGGCACGGCGGGGGTCAGGGCGAGCGCTGCGCGCACCAGGGCGCCATAGGCTGCGACAAGATCCGCCGGCCCGGCAGGATGGGTCGTCGCGGTAACAATAGTGGCCTCGACCTGGTCGCGCGCCGCGCTCCATTCGACAACGCCGGGGATGCGCAGCATCAGGTCAAGTAGCTGAGACGTGCGCTCGGCAGCGGCGCGGCGTGCCTCGGCGATAACCGGCGGTGCGGTGGGTGCCAGCGGTGTTACCACGCCGATCGGGACCGTGCCGGGCACGAATGCGATGATTCGTGGTAGTGCCTGCTCCAGCAGATGTTCGATCTCGCGGGCATACATGAGCCACGGGCCGATCTGCATCTTGAACGGGTCAGGGATGTCGCGGTCGCGCCCGGCAAGTTCTCCTAATGTGTGGATGCGGTCAATGTCCTGTGGGAAGCGCATGCGCGCCACGCGTGCCGTGCCAGCGTCAATGGCGAGCAGTAGTGCGGCAGCCCGGGCCAGTTCGTCATTCAGACTTCGGGCGCGATGAGCGCGCAGGTCGACCTCCATGTGCTCGGCGACGGCCAGCGCGTCCGGGCTGGGGGGATCATCGTCGTGGCCGAGGATGCCGGCGGATTCGACACGTGCGGTGCTGTTCCGCCGCTCCAGTAAACGTCGCAACATGGCGGCTGCCAGCGGCGCGCGCCCGGTATCGGCGGCGCCGACGATCAGAATGAGTGGCTGATTCATGGCTCTCGTACTGGTTTCACACGGCTGCACGAAGGCGCCCACAGTTGCGTCATGGTACAATACGTCGCGATAAAGTCAACGTGCTCGACAGGTGCAATCCGGGTTGCCATACGGTATGGCGGTGAGGTGGGGCATGAGCAGTACAACCGCGCAGGAAACGACAATCGTCTATCCCGACAGTGACGGCATGCCTATGGCTGAGAACACTCTGCAGTTTCGCGAGATTGTCACGATCCAGGGAAACCTCGACAGTATGTTTCGCGATCGTCCCGATGTGTTTGTCGCCGGTGACCTGCTCTGGTACCCGGTCGAGGGCGAACCGGCTATCCGGCGCGCGCCGGACGCGATGGTGGTCTTTGGCCGGCCAAAAGGTGATCGCGGCTCGTATCGCCAGTGGGAAGAAGGTGGTATTGCGCCACAGGTGGTGTTCGAGGTGTTGTCGCCCGGTAACACGCTGACGGAGATGGCCGAAAAGTTTGAGTTTTACGACCTGTACGGCGTCGAGGAATACTATCTGTACGATCCGGACAGTGGCGACATGAGCGGCTGGAAGCGCGAGGGTTCACGGCTGAGGGTCATTCCCGTCATTAATGGCTGGGTGAGCCCGCGGCTCCAGGTGCGCTTTGTGCGCGATCCGGATCGTGTACGTATGTATCGCCCCGACGGCACGCCATTTTTGAGTTTTGTTGAGGTTCAGGCCCAGATGGAGCAGGAACGCCAGCGCGCCGAGCAGGAACGCCAGCGCGCCGAGCAGGAACGCCAGCGCGCCGAGCGCATGGCGCAACGGTTGCGCGAGCTGGGAGTGGACCCGGATGCCTACCTCTGAACAGGACCCTGGTATGGATAGTTTGCTGAAAGCACAGGTTGTATAGTATCAGTAACTCCTTTCTTCACCCTCCTTCGCCAGGAGACCCCGGCACAGCCCGGGGTCTCCTGGTTCATGCGTGCAAGAGCTGGTGCAGCTCATACGCTATGGTAGAAGTGCTGCCGTTCGTCACGCCGGTAACGCCGACGCGATGAGTGGCGAATACGAAAGCAATGGCGTTGCGCAATCCGCGGCGTTCCGGCTATACTGAGGTGAACAGTGGTCTCGTCAGGAGGGATGCGAATGACAGTTGATGCACGCGAGATCAACGTGAGGATGCGTTGGGAAGAAGGCGATGATCTGGTGCTCAGTCTCGATCCACTTCAGGGACACTGGACGGAAGAGCAGTATCTGCTGCTCAGCAATCAGACCAATCGCCTGATGGAGTTTTCTGACGGGTATATCGAGGTTCTGCCGATGCCGACCAGGCGACACCAGGCTATCTCATTGTTCCTTCTGCTAAGCCTCCTCGCGTTTGTTCGGCCACGCGGAGGTGCGGTCTACTACGCCCCCTTACGGTTGCGCGTGCGCCCGGGCAAGTTTCGCGAGCCGGATTTACTTCTCGTGACAGATGCGGATGATCCTCGGGCTCAGGACGAGTTCTGGCTTGGTGCTGACCTGGTCGTCGAAATTGTGAGTCCTGACAAACCGGCACGTGACATTGAAGAGAAGCCGGTGGATTATGCCGAGGCCGGTATTCCTGAATACTGGATTGTCAACCCTCTGATTGATACGATCACCGTACTGGTGCTCGATGGTGAAGCGTATGTCGAATATGGCGTATTCCGGCGCGGAGAGCGGGCGATCTCAAAACTCCTTGGCGGGTTTGGCGTCGATGTGGACGCTGTGTTTAACGCGCAGTAGCATCTCTCATGTTCTTCCACGCAAATGAACAACGGGCGGTTATGCCACGAAGGCTACCGGCTGCGCCGGCAGCCTTCGTGGTGTCACTTCCTTTCTGTACCACCCGCCTGTTTCAGCGGATCACGAGCGGCAGTGTGACGACGTAGGGCCCGCCGGTTGTTCCCTGCAGCGTCGCCGGCCCGTAGATGTGCGTTGCGTCACTGGCGGTCACTTCGACGAGCCAGTAGCTATAGCGCACGCCGGGCTCAGCAGTCGCATCGTTCCAGGTGTAGCTGGCGCCCGCGCCATTGTGCCCTCGTGCCGGGATGAGGAGCGGCGTGATGCGAATCGCGTCGCTCCGCGCCCCGCTGGTGCTGCGCTCGAGATAGAAACCGCGCGTTCCCTGCTCTGCAGTGGTCTCCCAGCTAATAACGACACCGGTTGCGCTGCGCTCGGCACTGAACCGCGCCAGCTGGATGGCGGTCGGCGAGATGGGCGACAGACCCATGAACCAGGTGAGATCGGTCTGGCCCGGTATCAGGGTAAAGAGTGGCGTCTCGCCGGTATCCTGGTCGGCGTCGCTGTCGGCAGCAGAATCGTTCCCACGTCGTGGCGGGCTGACGTAGTACCCTCCGGGAACCGTGAATGCAAGCCGGTAGGCGCCCGGTTCAATGTTGCTGAACAGGAACGTGCCATCCGTAGCGGTCGTCAGAGTGGCGACAGTTGTACCGTCAGGGCGTACCAGGCGTACGGTGATACCGCCTATTCCTGGTTCGTCCGGCGTGTGGATGCCGTCGAGGTTGCGGTCGAGCCAGACCAGGCTGCCGACTGACGCCAGCCGGTACAGGCCGATGTCCAGGTCATTCCGCGCCTCGCCGGCGGCCAGCGCGACCGGATCGCTGCGCCGTGTTCCCTGATCAATATCGGAGTCCTCCGCCGCGCTGCCGGCGCCGCGCGGGCTGATGCTGCGTCCGGGCGTCGCGCCGACACCGATGCTGTAGGTTCCAGCAGGCAGGTTATCGAACCGGTAGTTGCCGTTGAGGTCGGTAGTGGTCGTCAGGATGAGTGTGCCGGCCCCGTCGTATAGTTCGACCAGCACCCCGCTGATGCCGTTCTCTCCTGCGTCCTGGATGCCGCTGGCATTGGCGTCATCCCACACTCGGTCGCCCAGGCTGGCATCGCCGCGGTAGCCGAAGTCAACGTCGGTGCGGGCCTGGCCGGTGGTCAGGGTGACGCCCGTGACGCTGCCTGGCGTTGCTGCGCCATCGAGATCGTAGGTAGCGGTCACGCCCCCGGGCAGCGTGGTCGTATCTACGCGCACGGTGTACGTTCCGGCTGCCAGGCCGCCGATCAGGTAGTTTCCATCGGCGCCGGTGGTGGCGAACGGTTCAGCGGCGTCGCGTGCGCTGTTGCCGTTCAGATCGAGGTAGACGATGACGTTGCGCAATCCCGGCTCACCCGGATCCTGCGCGCCGTCATCGTTGCGGTCGAGCCAGACCCGGTCGCCCAGGCTGGCGTCGCCACGATAACCGAAGTCAACGTCGGTGCGTGTGGCACCGGCCGCGAGTGTTGCGCTCGCTGCATGCGGCGTGGCTCCCACACCGTCGAGATCATAGGTCGGGCTGGCGCCGCCCGGCAGCGTGGTCGTATCCACGCGCACGGTATACGTTCCACCCGCCAGACCGCCGAAGAAGTAGAGACCATTCGTATCGGTCGTCGTCGTCGGCTCTCCACCATCCAGAGCGCCATTATTGTCCAGATCGAGATACACGGTGACACCGGCAATGCCCGGCTCACCCGGATCCTGTGTGCCATCGCCGTTGCGGTCGAGCCAGACGCGGTCGCCAAGGCCGGCGTCGGCCAGTTCGCCGAAGTCGTAGCGGATGCCGTCGCTCCCTGGCGGCAGCGTGATGTCGCTTGTCACGTCGTTGCCGCCTGTGCCGGTCGCTACGCCGCCGATCGTTCCAACCGCGTCGAGGCCGTCGCTGTAGATTGCCGGCTGGGTCTCGCTGATAGTGTAGTTGCCTGCCAGTAATCCGGTGAAGCTATAGCTGCCGTCACTCAGAGTCAGCGTCGCGTGATTCACGGCTGCGCCTGTGGCGTCGGTTCCCGTCAGTGTGATGGTCACACCGCCGATGCCGCTTTCGACGCCGTCGAACACACCATTGTTGTTGGTGTCAACATAGACTGCGCCGCTCAGGGTGCTCAGGGTCTCGCCAAAGTTCTGGTTGCTCAGGCCGGTCAACGGAACCAGGACGTTCAACGTATTCGGCGTTGAACTACCATAGCCGGACGGCTGGGTCTGCTCGATGCTATAGTCGCCCGCCGCCAGGTTGTCGAAGCGGTAGCTGCCGTCGGCGAGGGTCACAGTGGCGCCGACGACGGTTCCGCCACTGTCACGCAGCGTGATGGTGATGCCGGCAAGTCTACCGGTCTCGCTGCCGTCGAGCGCACCGTCGCGATCCAGGTCAATCCAGACGACGCCGCTGACGAAGGTACCGAGTTCGCCGAAGTCGTACTGTACCGCGCTGGTTCCCGCGTTGAGCGTGATGTTGCTGACCTGGTCATTTGCCAGGGTTCCGCCCGCGGTGCCGACGCGGTCCAGACCGTCGTTGTAGGCGGCGGGCTGGGTCTCGCTCACGGTGTACGTGCCGGGGCGCAGGCCGGTGAAGCTGTAGGTTCCATCGGCCAGGGTCGTAGTGGTCAGGTTGACCGTCGCGCCCAGGTCGTCGGTTCCGTTCAGGGTGATGGTGACACCGCCGATGCCGGGTTCGCCGGTGTCGGGAATGGCGTTGTTGTTGTCGTCGCGGTAGACGGTGCCGGCCAGGCTTGCCGGGCGGAGTTCGCCAAAGTTGTTGTTGACGCTGGCATCGCCTGAGGCAAGAGTGATTCCGGCGATCTGGTCGTTGGTCGCGGTTGAGCCGCCGAGCGAGCCGGCGGTGTCGCGCCCGTCGAGATACGCACCGGGCTGGGTTTCGCTTACGGTGTACGTGCCGGGGCGCAGGCCGGTGAAGCTGTAGCTGCCGTCAGCGACCGTGGTCGTGGTCAGGCTGACCGTCGCGCCCAGGTCGTCGGTTCCGTTCAGAGTGATGGTGACGCCGCTGATGCCGGTCTCACCGGTCTCGAAGACGCCGTCGTTGTCGTCGTCTGCGTACACGAAGCCGCTGATGCTGGCGCCGAGCAGTTCGCCGAAGTCGTACTGTACCGCGCTGGTGCCCGCGTTGAGCGTGATGTTGCTGACCTGGTCATTTGCCAGGGTTCCGCCCGCGGTGCCGACGCGGTCCAGACCGTCGTTGTAGGCGGCGGGCTGGATCTCGTTCACGGTGTACGTGCCGGGGCGCAGGCCGGTGAAGCTGTAGGTTCCATCGGCCAGGGTCGTAGTGGTCAGGTTGACCGTCGCGCCCAGGTCGTCGGTTCCGTTCAGGGTGATGGTGACACCGCCGATGCCGGGTTCGCCGGTGTCGGGAATGGCGTTGTTGTTGTCGTCGCGGTAGACGGTGCCGGCCAGGCTTGCCGGGCGGAGTTCGCCAAAGTTGTTGTTGACGCTGGCATCGCCTGAGGCAAGAGTGATTCCGGCGATCTGGTCGTTGGTCGCGGTTGAGCCGCCGAGCGAGCCGGCGGTGTCGCGCCCGTCGAGATACGCACCGGGCTGGGTTTCGCTTACGGTGTACGTGCCGGGGCGCAGGCCGGTGAAGCTGTAGCTGCCGTCAGCGACCGTGGTCGTGGTCAGGCTGACCGTCGCGCCCAGGTCGTCGGTTCCGTTCAGAGTGATGGTGACGCCGCTGATGCCGGTCTCACCGGTCTCGAAGACGCCGTCGTTGTCGTCGTCCTCATATACGAAGCCGCTGATGCCGGCGCCGAGCAGTTCACCAAAGTTGTTGTTCACGCCATTCGTGGTTACACCGGTCGGCAGGACGATGGATGAGAATATATCGTTGCCCGTCGCACCGCCTGGCGTGCCGATGGTATCGCGCCCATCGCGATACCCGGCGGGCTGGATTTCCGTCAGGGTATAGCCGGTTGCATTGCTCGGGCGCAGGCCGGTGAAGGCGTAGCTGCCGTTCGCCAGGGTGGTGGTGGTCAGGTTCACCGTATTACCGAGATGATCGGTTCCGCTCAGGCGAATCTCGACCCCCTGGATCGGCGTCTCACCCGCGTCGAACACGCCGTCGTTATCGGCATCGACATACACGAAGCCGCGCAGGCTGTTGCCGCGGATGACCACCGTATCGGTTGAATCAGCGGGCGGTTGCGTGCGCTCATTCGGGTCGTTGCCCGAGATGGTCGTCGAACGTGCCATACGCCCGGTGTTGGTCACGGTCGCTCCCGGCGCAACGGTTTCGTCCAGATCCACGCGGAAGGTGAAGGTGACGCTCGCGCCGGCGGCGATTGGCCCGCCCTCGTAGCGAATCTCACTGCCGCTGCGTGTGGCGCTGAACGACGCCGGGTAGTCCGTTCCCGCCACGCCGAGGTCGGTCGTCGCGGCGTCGAAGTCGGCCGTCAGGGTGTCGCTGACGACGACGTCGTGGGCCGGCGCGGTTCCGGTGTTTTCGACGGTCAGAACGATCGTCAGTTGATCGCCGGCGTCGGCCTGGGTCTGCACGATATTCTTGACGATTGTGAGTCGTGGTTCGACCAGCGTCACGCTGTCGTTATCGGTCAACGTGATGGTGCTGACGCCGCTACGGAAGCTCAGTTCCGCGTCGTTCACCAGCGTCGTCGGTGTGGGCGGCAGGCCGGTATTGCCCGGCACATCCGCGACAATTGCGCGATAGACGATCGTCGCCGGGCGGCTGGTGAATGTCGCGTCGCCAAAGTTCCAGGTCAGTGCCTGGCCGGCCTGGGTGAACGCGGGCACGGTGGCGATGCCGTTGATCTGCGGCGTAAAGCCGGTGTCGAAGGTCAGACCGGCGGGTAGCGTATCGCTGACTATCACGTTGCGTACCAGGCCAGGTGACGCGGTGATTGTCAGCGTATAGGTGACGCGTTCGCCAATCGTCGCCGTCGCGCGGTCGTCGCGCTTGTCGAACTCAAGGTTCAGTGGCGCGGTTGTGAAGGTCGCGCTATCGGTATCCTGCGTGCCGTCGGTCGGGCGCGCCACGCTGTCGGTGTACGACCTGCCCTCGGGCGGCGCGCCATCGAGGCTGTACCAGTCGGCGTCAACCGTATTGGTAAAGCTGTCGCCCAGCGGAATATCGGCCCGTGCCGTGACGGTGTATGTGCAGCGCAGGACGCTTCCGACCGCCAGATCCCAGCTACCGGCCGGGTTGCCCGCGATTGTGATATTCGGCGCCGCGCCGCTGATCGCCGCACTCGCGGCGGTTCCGTCGATGGTGCAGGCGACGAGTTGCGGGTTCGCGACTTCCGCCGGTAGCGTATCGTCGAGGGTCACGTCGAAGGCGGCCGATGTGCCGGTGTTGGTGACCGTCACGGTGTAGGTAACGGTGTCGCCGGCCTGGATGCCGCTTACCGGCGTGACGCTCTTGGTGGTCGTCAGGCGCGGTTCGACGACACTTGCGCCGGTGTTGCCGGTGCGTGTGATCGTTGCGCCTGTGCCGTCGGTGTAGGTCAGCGTGGCACCGTTGGGCAGGCTGGTCGCGCCAGGCGGAGTGATGCCGACCACGCCGGGTTCGTCGAGTACGCGTGCCCGCAGCACAATCAGGAAGCGGTTATTGGCCGCGTTATCGCCATCGGTGACAACATTGCCGCCAAAGGTGAAGGTCACGTCATCGCCGCTGCCCGCGCCGCCGCTGACACTGATTGGCGGAATCGTTCCGCTGAAATCCTGCGCGAGCCGCCCGCCGCTCTGCACCGCCGCCGTGATGATGGTGTAGCCTTCGTAATCCAGGCCCGGCGGTAGATTGTCACTGACGACAAGGTCGCGAGTTGTGCCTTCGGGCAGGGTGACTGCGAGCGTATAGCTGATCACCTCGCCGACGGTCACGTTTGCGCCGCTGGTTTGCGCCGCGCTGGTGCCGAAGATGTCCTTGCCGAACGCGCCCTGTGGGACGCTCAATGAGGCGCTGCTACTGCCGGAGCGGATTCGTTCGCGGTCGGTTCCATCGCTGATGCCGGTTGCATCGGGGCTGAGATCCTGGTTTGGCCCGGGTAAGCTGGTGTACGCCAGGTCGCCGGTATTGGCAACAACCGCGCCGGGCTGTATGTCCTGGCGCAGCACCCCGGTGATCGTCACCGTCACCGTCGCGCCACGCGCCAGCGTAAAGGGCGTCGTGGTGTCGAGCGTGTTGCCGGTCACCGTGAAGTTGCCGGTGATCGTACCCAGCGCCGAGTGTGTGACTGTCACATTCGCGATCGTGATCGGCGAGTTGACGGTTGCGCCAATGGTCGCCGGCACAACGTCGCGAATGGTGACGTCGAAGGCGTCGGCAAGGCTGCGCCCGGTATGGTTCACAACGATGGTGTAGGTCAGCGGGTCGCCGGCGTCACCGCCAGGAGGCGCCACCGACTTGGCGATCGCCAGTTCCGGCTCAACCACCGTGACGGTCGCGCCATTCGGGTCGATCAGCAGGTCGGCCGGCGGCAGCGGCGTGCTGGGCACGTCGAAGCGCCCATTGTTTGTGAGTGTTGTCTGGCTGCCGCTGAGACCGGTAGTGCCTGCCACGTCGAGCACGACCGCGCGGTAGCGAATGAAGAAGGTGTTGTTGGCCAGGTTATTATCGCCCGGCAGCGTGATCTGGCCGAAGTCGAAGCGCACGTCGGTTCCGTCGAGATAGTTTCCGCCGCCAATTGCCGTTACCGCCGGGTCGGTCGCGTCGGTGAACACGCCGTTGAAGGCCAGGCTACCCGCGCCTGCGGGGTGGCCGGCGCTCAACGGCGGATCGGCGGCGAGCGGGCCGAGATCGAGCGTAGCGCTGCCTGGCAGGAATGCCATCCCTGCGGGTACGGTATCGGTGATGACGATGCCGCTGGTGATGCCTTCCGGCAGGCTGACGGCGAGCCGGTAGGTGACGATTTCGCCGATCGTGACATTCGTACCGGTCGTCGAAGGTTCCAGCCCTGCAACCACCGACTTGGACACAATCATCGGCGCGATCGCGGTGGTCGTCACCGACGACGCGAGGCCGTAGTTGTTCAGTTGACCGGCGTCAAGGTTGCAATCGCCGGGCAGGCTGCGACATTCGGGTGGCGCCGGTACGCCGCTTCCGTTGCGTTCATCGGCGTTCGCGCCGGGCGTGCTGCTCCAGAACATTGCCGCGCGGTTGGTGATGATCTGGTCAGTTGTAACGCTGCTTGCCAGGTCGCCGGTGAAGGTGATGATAACCGTCGCGCCGAGCGGCAGGTCGATTGGCGCGACCGTACGCAGGATATTGCTTCCCGCGACTGAGGCGATCTCGAAATCGGCCGCGTCGATGCCTGGCGCGCCGGTTGCGCTGACGCCGGCAATCGCCGGGGTCAGCAGTTCGGCGGCAATCGTATCGCTGATGACCAGGTCATAGGCGATCATCTCGCTGCGCGGCGCGCTGTTTTCCAGTCGTAGCGTGTAGGTGATCGGGTCGCCGGCATCGGCGGCGATGCCGCTGACTGCCTTGATGATTGATGGCGTCGGTTCGACGATGGTAACTCGTGGATCGCCCGGTGTCGTCAGCGGACGATCGAGACCGGTATAGCCGTCGGTATAGGTCAACGCTGCGCTATTGTCGCGGGTTGCACCGCTCTGGTTCGTCGTTGTATTGGTAGCGATCAGGCGCACGCGGATAATGAACGCATTATTGGCGGCGTTGTTATCGGCGCTGACGGTGACATCACCAAAGGTGAAGAGCGCGTCCACGCCATCCTGGCCGAGCGTGCCCGCGCCGGCGGCTGCCAGCGCCGGGGCGGCGACAGCCGCCGGATCGCTGAAACCAGCCGTGAGCTGGCCGCCGGCGCTGGTGACGATCTGATAGCCGGCGCCACTGTTGAACGACGTATCGAAGCGCAAACCGGCGGGAACCGTATCGGTCACACGCAGATTGCGGGTCGTTCCTTCCGGCAGGGTGACCAGCAGGTCGTAGAGCATGCCTTCGCCGACGGCGACATTCGCGCCGGTCGTGCCGGCGACGCTGCTGTCGTCGTCGCTGATTGCGCCGCCCTGGAAAGTCTTGACGAAAGCCGGCTGCGACAACTGTGTCATGATGGTCGCGCCGACGCTGTAGTTGTTGAGAATGGTGTTATTTGCCGGCGGGGTGTTGTTCGTCGGGTTGGGCACATCCTGGCCGGTGCGTTCGCCATTCTGGGTTCCCGCCGTGCCTGCGCCGACGTCGGAACCGGTAGGGTTGCCGAGCGTGCCGCGGTCACCGGGCAGACTGGTGTATTGTACCCGCGCCGTGTTTGGCAGCTGGATGCCGGCGGTGGTTCCCGGCGCCACCCGCGCGACAACAGTTACAGTAACATCAGTCGGGCCGGATGCAATATCGTCAACCGCGTCGAGCCGGTCGATCACGATGTCGATGGTGCCGTTCGCGCCGACAGGGGGGGTCGTCTGGCTGGCGATGCTCGAACCAGCGGGCAGGCTGACGCTGACGCTCTCAAAGAGGAGTGACGGCGGCAACGCATCGGTGATGCGCATGTCGAATGCGGTGACCTGGTCAACCAGCGCCCAGCCCATGTTCGTTGTGATTGGCGTATTGGTCGGCGCGGTCTGAATGGCAAAGGAGCGACCGGCATTGATCGTGCCGCCGGTGACAAGCACATGCGCGCCGATCACCGCTTCGGCCTGTGAGTCGAGTTCCGGTACGCGTTCGAGCGACAGTACGCCGCCCGCCAGGCCGATGACGCGGTAGATGCCGTTCTGGCTCGCGGTACTCTGGTTCTTGACCAGAATACGTGTGCCAACCGGGAAATTCGTGGCATTGACGGTTACGCTATCGATAGTAGTGGCGGTCGTCGTCAACGTGCCGCGTCCCAGAGTTCCGCCGCTTTCGTTGAACGCCCCGCCGCCCAGGCTGGCGGTGGTGGCCACGGCGACCGTTGGTGTGGCGCTGACCGCGCGCCAGTTGAGCGCGCCGGCATTGATCGCCGGGATCGGGTCGTCCAAGTAATAGGTGATACCTGCCTGAGTTGCGCCTTCCTGCACGACGACGCGGTAGCCCGGCGCCAGTTCGGCGCTGCTGTCGAGGTCAGTTGCGCGATCCCAGGTGCGCGCGCCGGTCAGCGGATCGATGAAGACCAGCGTATAGACGCCGTTCTGTGATGCGGTCGTCTGGCTACGTACCAGGATCCGGTCGCCGACATTCAACGTCACGCCGTCGACGGTGACCGGGGCACTGGTAAACTGGCCGGTTCCACCCAGGCCGCCAGTAGCGTTGAAGCCGGCGATGTTGGCGGTGGTTGCGACACGCACCGGCACGGCCGGGCTTGTCGGCCAGGAAGCGCCATTGGCGAAGCGCAGCGTATAGGTGATGAGGTCGCCGGCATCGATCGGCGGCGCGCCGCTGATCTGCTTGCTCAGATTGTCGATCCGCGGCTCGACGACCGTGACACGGTTGGCTGCATTTTGGGTCGAGGTGGTGCCGGCCTGTGTTCCGCTGCGGAAATACTGGAAATCGTTATTCAAGAAGATGCCGGCCTGGTTGCCAACGGACGCCGTGTTCAATACCTGGGCATTGAACTCGACAATCACATATTCCAGGTCGGCGTCATTATCGTTATTGGTGATATTGCCGAGGCGGAAGTTGACATCGGAGCCGTTGTTGAAGGTTTCGGCATCAGTGTTGACATTGTTGCTTGAGGCGACAGCGCCGTCGAACGCGGTTCCTGCGCCAATGGTGAGGCCATTGCCGCCAGCAACCGATAGATCAACGCCGACGATGTTATCCTGGTTGCCGGTAATAGTCAGTCCCGCGCCGCTGAGCGCCGGCACCTGCGAACCGGCGCTCGTGGATACGATGCCGCCGCTGTTACTGACGAAGGCGACGCGGACGGTGTTATCGTTGATAAAGCGGATGCCTGTACGAATGCGATCCAGCAGCTGCAGGTTGGGCGACGTGCCCTCCGGGATGGTCGTAATCAGCCGGTAGCGCACGATTTCGCCGGGGACGGCGGTGGCGCCGAAGGCAATGACGGCATCAATGTCGATGTCAAACTGTACCGTGCCATTGTCGCCGCGAATTTCGAGGCGCGTAATATTCCGCAGATCGAGGCCGGGTGTCGTTCCGGCGGCGATTGCGGTGCTGCCGGGGCCAAGCATGCTCACGGGCACAAGCGTGAAGCTGGTGGCGTTGAACGATGTCGCCGCGAAGCGCCAGCGCCAGTTGGTGCCGTCAGCATCCTGCAGGTGGAGATCGATGTTATCGGCGGCGTTGCCGGCGACCAGGCGCGCCGAGATCGCCAGGTCGGTATGGCCGGAAAGGTCAACTGGACTGCCAAAGGTAATGAAGCCGCCGCCTTGTTCGGTAGCGCTGCCGGAGATGCGCACATAGTTCGGGAAGAGTGTGACATTGCCGGCGGTGCTCCAGGTATTCGTGCCACCCAGGAAACCGCTGAATCCGGTGTTATTGAAATCGGCCAGTGTGAGCGGGCCGGCAGTATGCGCCTCGGACGTAGCAACGATCCGCTTGGCCAGCACCGGCGAAACGATGGTAACGGTCGCGCCGTCGCTGCCGAAGTAGTCGTTAATCGTGGACGGCGGGGTCGTGCCGTTGCGTTCGCCGGTGTTGCTGCCGCTCGCGCCCGCGATCGATCCGCGCAGCAGCGGGTCGCCGGAACTGCCGTTCCCCGGCAGGCTGGTATAGGTCAGGTTGGCGGTGTTTATGATCGCCTGCGCTGGAATGACGCTGACATTGAGCGTCGCCTGGTAGGTGATGGTGACGGCGCAGCCGGGCGGCACGCGGCCCAGGGTGACGTCGATGGTATTGCCGGCGCTGGCGTTGGTCACGCCAGTGGCGCAACCTGAGGTCACATTCACGCTGGCGGGAATGAGTGTGAGATCAGCGGCCGGCAGGGTATCGAGCACTCGCACATCAAACGCGTCGCTGACATTCGCGCCGGTGGCATTTGTGTAGACGATGGTGTAAGTGATCGTGTCAAATGCGTCGCCGGTCGTCGGGCTGGCGGTTTTGTTATTGGTCGCGCCGCTGAATGGGATGCCGGGTTCGACGACTGTAACATTTACCGGCGGCGACGCTGTGCCCAGGTTGGTGAGACCAACCGGGCCGGGCGGATCGTGGCGCGTGATGGCGCTGTTGGCGCGCACATCGCCGGCATCGTTCGGGTCGGCGCTGGCCTCGTTATCGGCAATCGCGTTGAATTCGATGACGACATATTCGGCATTCGCGTCGTTATCCAGGTTGGTCAGATTGGCGAAGCGGAAGTAGACATCCGTGCCGCTGGCGTAGGTGTCGCTATTGCTGGTTTCGCTATTCGAGATGTTGCTGTCGCCAGAGGCGCAGTTGATCGTATTCGACGGAACCAGCGCTGTATCCAGCACATCCGCGAGCGATGCAACTGCGGGAGTGATCGAGGGGCACGTAACTGTTGCGACACCGCTGGCGGCGACGGTGGTGATGCCACTATCTGAAATGAACGCGAAACGTGCTGAACCGTCATTCAGGAAAGTGAGCCCGATTGGCAACTGGTCGAGCAACGAGAAGCTATAGATCGTTGACTCAGGAACACTGACCGCGATGCGATAGCGCGCGATTTCGCCAATCGCAACATTGGCGCCGGCAGTATGCGCTTCGGAGGTCGTCACCAGCGCCTTGCCGGCAGCGACAGTCGGCACGTCGAATGAGGCTGATGTGGTCGCGGCATAATCGTTCAGTGCGCCGCCAGGGCCATCGGCACCGGTGCGCTCGGTTGATGCTGTGGCATAGGTCGAACGCTGGCCGGGATCGCCGTCGAGGCTCGTCCAGCGCAAGAAGGCGCTATTGGTGATCGTCGCTTCGGGGGCAGCGGCGCTGGAGAGGGTTCCGCGCACCACCAGCGTCACGGTGCGGCCAGGCGGAAAGTCGATCGGTGTCGGATTGATCAGCGTCCATCCGGCGGCGTCGCTGCCGGTGAGCGTGAAATCGGCAGTTCCCAGGATGCCGGCGCTGTCGACAACGCTCATGACCGACGGTGCCAGGATCAGCGACGCGCCGGTGAGCGGGTCGAGCGGCAGGGTGTCCGTCAGCACCGTATCATACGCGTCGGTCTGGCTGCCGGGTGCATGGCGGAGTTCGATCGTGTACTCGATCGTGTCGCCCGAGTCGTAGGTTCCCGCTGGAACCGACTTGGCCGCCGTGAGGGTTGATTCAATAACCGTCACATTGGTGGCTGAAACCGGCGGGATCGCATTCGGCCCGGCCCATGTGTAGGCCGCACTGTTATTGCGTTGCGCGCCGCTCTGGTTGGCGACGCTATTCAGCACAATCGCGCGATAGGTGATGACAATGGTTTCCGCCTGATCATTATCGCGGTCGCTGTTGGTGATCGTGCCGAAGTTGAAGGTGACCGTCTGCCCACCCGCGCCGATAACCGTATTACTCGGCGACGCGCCCACGCCGGGCAGGCCGCCGCCGCTGAAACTGAGCGCCGGTGACGCGGTCACATTCGTCACATCTACGAAGGCCAGCCCTGCGTCGAGGGTATCAACCAGTTGCGCACCGGTCGTGGTTCCTTCAGGAATGGTCAGGGTGACGGTATAGGTCGCCAGTTCGCCGATCACGACCTGTGGCCGCGTATTGGCGGCGTTCTCGATTTCAGTCGCGATCAGGGTCTTGGCAAGGGCCGGCAGCCGTACGATAACTTCAGCTGAATCAGATGGGTCGGTCGGGTCATCCACGCCGCCGTCGCTGGTGGCGACATTGGTCAGGGTCGCGGTGTTGACGATCGACTCATTCGGTTCGACAAGACTGCCCAGAGTGACATCATAGGTGACGATGATCGTGTTCGATCCATTGGTCACAAATATCTGCGGATTTGCGGCGCCGGATCGCCCGCGGCTCAGGCCGCCGGGACGATCGTCGCGGGTGACGGCGCTGGTATTGCCGGCGGTATAGGTATCGGCCAGGGTCACACTGAACGCGCCGGTTACCGGGTTGTAGGTCGTATAGTAGTCGCTCACGCTGCCGGCTGCCCAGACAATACTGGTCGTATTGAGCGTCACCGGCCCGGGCGTGCTGAAGACACGGTTGGCATTTGCGGCGCCGAGGCCGCCAAGCACGGCGACGCGGTAGCCGCCGGCGAGTTCGGTATCCTCGTCGAAGTCGCCGGCGCGGGTGAGCGTGGCGATTGCGGTGCTGGTGACGACGCTGGTGACGGTGTAGATGCCGTTCTGGCGCGCGTCGGCCTGGTCTTTGATGAGTACCCGGTCGTTCGGATAGAGTGTGATGCCGTCAATGATTCGCGGGGCGTTGGTGAAGCGACCATTGGAGGGCGCCGGGGCGTATGTCGCGCCGGCCAGCGGCGCGGTTGTGGCGGCGCGCACCGTGTCGCTGATGACATCGCCGCTGAGCAGTGTGCCATCGCCGCGACGAACCGTGAAGTTGGCTCCGGCGAGGCTGGCGGGCAGGATGTATCCGGTGGGAATCTGATCCGTGATGGTCACGTCATACGCATCGCCGCGCCCCTGGTTCTGGACGACGATGGCATACCGCACCGCGTCGCCCGCGTCGGAAAGCTGAACCGAATCCGACGCGCCGATGGCGAGCGCCTGGGTTGGCGTAAAGATCGGCGTGCCGCTGATGGTGGTCGGGCCGCCGGGCGAATTGAAGCCGACGCCGCCGAGGGTCAGGCCAGTCGCGCCGTAACCGACAATCCCTTTGTTGATCGAGACGTCGGGTCGAATGACCTCGAAGCGCACGATCTCGTCATAATCCTGCGCGCCGGCATTGGTTGACGCCTCGCTGACGCGCAACTGGTTGGTCAGGAACAGATCGTCGGTAAAGGGCGCGTCGGCGACACGCAGGGTTACCAGGACATCGATGACCGACGAACGGCGCCCGCCGGCGATATCATCGTGCCAGCCGAAATTCAGGGTGAAGCTATTGCCGTTCGGGTCGGTGACAATAAATGGTTCAAAGGTGATCGGGTCGGTATTGAACGTGGTGAAATCACGCGATGATTCACGGAAATGCCGGCGCGCATTGACCACACCCTCGGCAACGCCGAACAACGGGCCATTGACCACTTCCAGGCTGGTATCAAAATCGGAAGCGCGCGTCCAGACGCCAGTGGCAGCATTGTCTACAGTGTAGACGCCATTCTGAGTCGGGTTGGTCTGATCCTTGAGCAACACCCGGTCGCCATTCGCCAGCGTGACGCCGTCGATGATCGCCGGCGCACTGCTGAACGAGCCAATGCCGACGGCGACATACCCGGAAATATTCGCGGTACTGGCGACGCGCACGCTGCGCGGCGGGTTGATAATGGTCTGGTAGGTATCGCCCGGGCCGATGGTAATGATGCCTTCGCCCGGGATGGTGCCGGGCGCAGCGCTCGAGTCAAAGAAGAGGTTCGCTGGCACCGGGAAGACTGGCAGCGGCGGGAAGTCGATCATGCGCACATTTTCGAAACTGCTGAGCGGCAGGCTGTAGGTCAGGCGATAGGTGACCAGGTCGCCGGGCTGAGTCGTGACCGGCGCGCCAAGATTGGTAGTCTGGCCGTTGAGCGCATACAGCATCTTCGAGCGATTACCGATCGGCAACGAGACGCTGGCGGCGGTATCGTCGGTTGCCGGGCCGATTACGGTTGGGGTTGGTGCGTTGATTGTGGCGGTATTGATCTGGTTGCCGCGGATCTGGGGTACGCGGTTGCGCAGGATGTCGAGCTGATCGACCGAGCGGTCGCCGGAGGGGAAATCGTCGCTGAACTCGTCCTTTACTTCGGTGTAGAACGTAATGCGCCCGGTGGTAGCGCTGAAGAGTGGCGGATTGTTATTCTGCGGCGCGCCGCCGGCATTCGGGATGTCGCCGCCGACCAGGCGGCCACTGACGCCACGCGCGATCAACTCCTGTGAGATATTGAAGCGGACATAGGTTTCACCGGCGGCAGCGGGTGCAGGCGGCTGAATGGTAAAGAGCGGCGCGCTCGGCGGGCTTGTCGGGTCAGAGAGTGGCGTGCCGCGTGTGGTAAAGCGCTGCTGATACTCAATCGTTCCCGTCCCGCCGAACGGCGCGGCTGCGATTGTCGTGCGGCCAGGCGTCGCACCGCTCACATAGGCATTGTTCACCTGGAGGGTTGGAACGGTCGAAGCGCCGCTGCTGCGAACAAACAGTCGTTGCCCGTCGGAGAAGATATCTTCGAGATAGACATCCTGCACCGCGAAATAGTCTGAAACCTGGAAATCAATATCATAGCGCAACAACGTCGCGCCGGGCACAATCGCGCCGCCGGTGGGCGCGAGGGTGGTGCGGTCAACCGGCGTGACCGACTTCTGGGTCGCCAGCGAGTGCTGCTGCAACGTATGGGCATTGGGCGGCAGCGTGATGGTAATCGGCGTCGCGGTATCACGCGGGTCGATTGGCGTCCATGCGGCGGATGAACTGCCGGTATTATTGGCGAAGGTCGAATCCGTGCCCTGCGGAATTGTTGCTGTGGCGGCGCTGGTATCGCGCGGGATGTAAAACTCGAACTCGAACGAGGCATCGATGCCGCGAACGCCGGTCTTCGGTCCGAAGGAATAGACCAGGGTGCCTCCGGGAGTGGCGGGGGTGGCGGTTCCAGATAGACTGGCCGGCGTGAAGACTTCCGTTGGTACACCGGCGGTGTTATAGATGCGGGCGCTCATCTGCGCGGCGGTTGCGCCGGTGATCTGCATGCTGCTGGCGAGCTGGTCGGTAATCTGTAATCCGGTGACCGGCTGGCCTTCGGCGATATCCACATCCAGGCGATAGCGGCGCGGATAGTTGCGGCCGGTGGCGGTCTCATCTTCCGGCCCAAGATATGTTTTGCTGAGCGTCCAGAGTTGGGGCGTCACGTCGGCGTCGGCAGCGGTTCCCTGGCGTAATGGCGGATCGGCGCCCGGGTTGTCGAGCGGGTCGTTGCCATAGCGAAAACCGGCCAGCGCCGAAACCGGCAGCGGCGTGCCAAGATCGGCCAGGTTGCTCAGCTGAAGATTGACCGCGATCGGCGCGGGCGGTTGGGTATTGGTGAAACTACCGAAGGGTAATGTCAACACGGCGATGGTATCGCCATTCTGGAAGCGCGTGCCATAACCAGGAACCGCGAGAGTCTGGCCGGTCAATGGATGTGTGTAGGATGCCCCGGTGATCGTAATGAGTTGCAGGCCAGGCAGGGGCTGGCCAAGATAGGTGGCGCGTATGCCACTGGTCTCAAGCCCGTCGTATGGCGGGGCGATTACGCCATCCGGGCCGGTGGTATCGAGGAACAGATCAATATACGGCCCATAGCCAGTCTGGTCGCCTGCGCCGAGGCTGGCGTTATCGAAGGTGACAGTGAGCGTGACCGGTTCGCCAATCAGGGCGGTCGCGCTGCTCAATGTTGCGACCGGCAGCGGATTGCCGGCGGCAAACACGGCCCGCGCCATCAACGATCCCAACAAACACAATGTGGCGATTGCTACCGCAACAGAGCGATAACGGCGAGACTGGCGGTTACGTGGCATCTCAAGCGCTCCTGGCCGCACGTGGGACAATGGCCTACCTACAGCATGCCATTGTGCAATGTACTTGTTATCGGTTACTGTACCGTTTTGGAGCGCACTGACGAAGAGCAAAATGATCGCAGTTATGTAACAAATCCGATCATCCCTGCTGGTGGCTCCAGCAGAGGTTGCATTCATTGCGGCGGTTGAGGGCGCGTCACAACACAGCAAGGAGGAGAACGCCGGCGCTGCGTTGGGCCGGCCTCACGTCGTTAACATGAAGGGCCGGCAGTCAATGGCCCGCATGCGGCATTCGGCGCATACGCGCCTGGAGCTGTTCGTCGATAGCGACCGGCTCATCGTCAACGTGCATGAGGGTGTCAACAATTGTGCGTGCAGCGTCGGGACGCCCCAGGGCGCGAGCATTCTCGCGCGCACGCGCCAATCGCTCGGGGTTCTGCAAAAGCTGATCAATCTTGTAGGCGATGGTCGTAAGCTGGTTGCAACGTAACGCAACGCCTTTTTCGAGCAGGTGATCGCTATTGCGCTCTTCCTGCCCCGGAATTGGCGCGACAATCACCATCGGCAATGCGGCGGCCATTGCTTCAGCAGAGGTCAGGCCGCCGGGCTTGCCGATAAACAGGGTTGCGATCTTCATCAGCGCCGGCATATCGTCGCTGAACCCCAGGATGCGAAAGCGATCGATATGGGGCGCGACAAGTTCGATCAAATCGGCGCGTAATTTTTCGTTGTGGCCGCAAATTGTAACCACCTGCACCGGCGTCTGGAGCTGTAATAGTTGCTCGATGACGTCACGCGCCGGCCCGCCGCCGACTGCTCCGGCCGACGCCAGCAGCACCGGTAGGTCGGGTCGCAGTTTATAGCGCGCCAGCACCGCATTGGGGTCGATTGACTCCTCAAAGATCGGGTCGACTGGAATGCCTGAAACCGTGATTCGATCAGGCGGCAGTCCCAGTGCTGTAAGATGGACGCGCGTTTCTTCAAGCGCGACGAAATAGCGGTTGAACCGTGGACTTAGCCACATCGAGTGAAAGTCGTAGTCGGTAGTGACGATTGCCAGGCGGGTGTCGATTACGCCTTCGCCCAACAGCTGGGCGATAATACCAGCCGGCATGAAATGGGTGCAAACCGCGATCTGCGGGCGAAACTCACGAATATAGCGCGCGAGCGGGTCGGCATTGATGCGATCGAGCAGTAACCGGAACGCGTCGGTTTTCCAGGGCGCGTCGCTGGCGTTGTACCACCAGCCGACGATTTGCGGGCTTTCTTTGACCAGCCTGAGGTAGAGATCGGAATAGAAGCTGCGATACAGCTCATTGGTATGCTCCAACGCATCGATATTCGTTACTTCGCCGACTTGCGACGACTGGCGGAAGGCTTTTTCCAGCGCGGCGGCGGCTGATTTATGGCCTGAGCCGGCGCTGGTGGAAAGAATCAGGACGCGCTGAGTCATGCGGAAACCTCCAGTTCTCGCTCGTCGGCGGCGCAGGGGGACGCAGCATGCCGCGTGCTTGCGCGATCCCCGTCGTTGACCTCGCCGGAGCCTGCGGCAGCGCAGTATGATCGATCAAGGTGCGGCGGCTTTGCCGCCGCAGCGCACCACAATAGAAACTACTTTCATTCTGCCGATGGCAGAAGCGGCATGTTACGGCAATGCGCGCAACGCCGCCGCAATCGCGGCGATATGCGCCGGTGTGCTGCCGCAGCACGCGCCGATGATAGTTGCGCCGATCGCGGCGACTTCGCGCGCATAGGCGGCCATCATCTCCGGCGTCACCCGGTAGGTTGGCGTACCGTCAACGAATTTCGGCGTTCCGGCGTTGCTTTTTGCCACCAGCGGCAGCGTAGTATCGGCCTGGCGCATGGCGCTGATGACAGCCACGATTTCGTCAGGGCCATTGCCGCAGTTAGCGCCGGCGGCGGCCACCCCAGGTTCGGCCAGTTCGGCCATGGCCTGCGCCGGCTTGACGCCCATCATGGTCCGACCGCGGGTATCGAAGGTCAGCGTGGCAACGATCGGCAGGTGCGGTGCGACCTGGCGCGCAGCCTCGATCGCGGCGCGCACTTCCGCCAGATCGGCCATGGTCTCAATCCAGAGCACATCAACGCCGCCATCGGCCAGGCCACGCGCCTGCCCGGCAAAACCGGCCACCGCGGCAGCGAATGCCAGCGTGCCCGGTGGTTCGAGCAGTTCGCCGGTCGGGCCGATCGATCCGCCAACCACCACAGAATCACCGGCGGCGGCACGCGCCAGCGTGGCCGCGGCACGGTTCAGTTCATACACCCGCCCGTCGAGCGCATTGTGTCGCAGGCGTGACGGATTGCCGCCAAAGCTGTTTGTCAGAATGATCTGGCTGCCGGCCGCGACATAGGCGCTATGGATGGATTGCACCGTGGCGGCGCGTTCGGGCAGCACGTTCCAGAGCTCGGGCGAGTCGCCGAGTTGCAGACCGGCAGCAATCAGCATGGTGCCCATCCCACCGTCGGCGACGATCGGGCCGCCGGTTGCGAGCAGGTCAAGGAACCTGTTTGACATAACAGTTACGGTTTTTCGATTATCTGGTTCAACATCCGCTCCGCGTCTGCGACGTTCCAGCGCCGGCAGCGTGTGCTCCAGTCGTGGCGAAGCGGCGCGGGTCAAACAGCCCGATGGGATGGCGCGTCGCGCCTGTCGCAGCCAGATCGGCCAGGATCTCGCCCATGACGCTGGCAAACTTGAACCCGTGGCCCGAACAGGGCGAGGCGATGACTACCTCCGGATGATGCGGATGCAGGCCAACAATGAAATGGTGGTCCGGCGCGGTGGTGTACATGCACGTGGCGGCGCTCAGGTGGCGCCCATTGAGTGCCGGAATACGCCGGGCGATTGCGGTGCGCATGGCGGCGATTTCATCGGTATGCACGGTACGATCGATGGTATCGGGATGGCATGGGCCGCCGGCGCGGAACAGCGCGACCTTGACGCCGCCCGGCGCGCCCTCCTGGTGAGGAAAGCCATAGAATTGCGTCCCATCGGCCTCTTCCCAGATATAGATTGGAAAACGATCGGGGAGGAAAGGCGCGACGCCGCCTTCAGGCTCGAACCAGTGCAATACCTGGCGTTCGACAACGAGCGGCAGGCCGAGTTCTGCCAGGAGTTGTGGCGCCCAGGGGCCGGCAGAGATGATGATCCGCCCGGCGGTATAGATACCGCGCCCGGTCGTCACCAGCACGTTGCCATGGCGCACCTGCCACGCATGCGCTGGCTCCTCGAAACGCAGGTCGGCGCCGAGGGCGGCGGCACGGCGCAGGCACGCGGCAACGCTAGCTTCCGGGCGGACGAAGCCGGCCATGGGTTCATACAGCGCCACCGTTCCATTTGCGGGATGCAGGGGCGGGAAGCGGCGGCGGATGTCGCCAGCGTCGAGCAGTTCGTGGCGCAGACCGTGCTCACGGGCGCTACGCAGCGCGCCGGCCACTGTCTGGCTCTCAGGCGCGCCGAGCATCAGGCCGCCGGTGATCGTCAGCACTGTTGCGCCACTGTCGCGTTCAAGCTCATGCCACAACTCGTAGGCGCGCAGCAACAGCGGCACATACGCCGGGTCCTCGAAGTAGGCCTGGCGGATGATACGCGAATGGCCGTGACTGGAGCCGAATGCGTGGGCGACGGTATGGCGTTCCAGGCCAAGAACGCGCAGACCGCGGCGCGCCAGGTGATAGGCGGCGGCGCTACCCATACCGCCGAGGCCGATGACGATGACATCGTAGGGTGTCGCCATGAATGATTGTCCCTGAGAGTCTATCCGAATACCCATAGGCATGCTGTCATTGCGAGGAGCGTCAGCGACGGCCTGCAGCGAGCGCAGCGTGGCTGAAGCAATCTCGGCGTGTGCCGGGAGATTGCGTCGCTTCGCTCGCAATGACCCGGATCGTGTGTCATTGCGAGGAGCGTCAGCGACGAAGCAATCTCGGCGTGTGCCGGGAGATTGCGTCGCTGCGCGCGCAATGACCCGGAAGATGGGAGATTGCATCGCTGCGCTCGCAATGACCCGGAAGATGGGAGATTGCGTCGCTTTGCTCGCAATGACCCGGAAGATGGGAGATTGCGTCGCTGCGCTTGCAATGACATTGACCACCTGGTTTTCGGATAGGCTCTAAGCACAATACCTTGCAAATAAGGCATTATGCATCGCACAGCCCCCCACCCAACCTCCCCCCG
>Ga0272446_1001318_pt1 | contig 36287 bp, 20 predicted proteins | sample YNPCB0061_FD_194587 | JGI IMG/M metagenome (GOLD analysis project Ga0272446, IMG submission 194587) | Hot spring microbial mat communities from Yellowstone National Park, WY, United States - YNP-CB-006-1 | ecosystem: Environmental > Aquatic > Thermal springs > Hot (42-90C) > Sediment | place...
GTTTCCCCATCCCCCCTGCGCGAGGGCTGCGCCCTCCCAACCCCGCCCACCAGGTGGGGGACGGGGAAACCCGGTTTCCCCATCCCCCTGCGCGAGGGCTGCGCCCTCCCAACCCCGCCCACGGGGCGAGGGATTATGTTCACGCCAGCACGCGCAGCGGGTTCTCCAGCAGCGCCTGCAACTCCTGCAGGTAGCGGGCCGCCACCGCTCCGTCCACCACGCGGTGGTCGGCGCTCAGGGTGAGCGTCATCAGGTGCCCGATGACGATCTGATCGTCCTTTACCAGCGGCGCCTTGCGCACCGCGCCCACGGCGAGAGAAGCGGCCTGCGGCGGGGTGATGATCGAGACAAACTCGCTCACCCCGTACATGCCCAGGTTGGAGACCTGGAAGGTCGCGCCTTCGAGTTCGTGCTGTTTGATCTTGCCATCGCGCGCCCGCAGGGCCATGTCGCGGATTTCGGCGCTGATGACGCTCAGGCTCTTCTTGTCGGCGTCCTTGACCACCGGGGCCACCAGCCCGTCGTCGAGGGCCACGGCGACGCTCACGTTGACCTGCTGGTGGCGAACAACGCCCGGCTGGCCCTCGGCAGTAAGGCCGTAGCTGCTGTTGACGGCGGGCTCCTTGAGCAGCGCCTTCGCCGCCGCCTTGACCACCAGGTCGTTCACCGAGACCCTGACCCCGCTGGCGGCGAGTTGCTCGCGCAGGGCCAGAGCGGCGTCCATCTCCACGTCCATGGTCACGTAGATATGGGGCACGCCCGGCTTGGACTCGCTCATCGTCCGGGCGATGGCCCGGCGCATGCGCCCCAGGGCTTCGGCGGCGGGGAGCGCGGGCGTGGGGGCCGGAGGCGGCGCAACCGGCGCCGGAGCGGGGGGCGGGGGGGGAGCGGGCGGCGCGGGCGGCTGGCCGCCAGTGGTCCGCATCCGCGCGGCAAACTCCTCGACGTTCTCCTTCAGAATGCGCCCGCCGGGACCGGTGCCGCGGACCTGGCGCAGATCCACGCCCAGTTCTCCGGCGATGCGCCGCGCCACCGGCGAGGCGAGGATACGCCCGTTCTCCTCGGCGGGAGGTGGTGGGGCAGCCACCACCACGGGGGCCTGCGCCGGGCCTGGCGCAGGCGCGGCGGCGGGCGCCAGAGCGGCGGGCGGCGCTGAGGCCACTACCGGACCGTCGCCGATCAGCGCGATCACCTCGCCGATCGGCACCGTCTTGCCCTCGGGGACGAGGATCTGCTGGAGGGTGCCCGACTCGAACGCCTCGAGTTCCATCGTGGCCTTGTCGGTCTCGATCTCGGCGATGATCTCCCCCGCGACGACCGGATCGCCCGGTTGCTTCAGCCAGCGTCCCACCGTGCCCTCCGACATCGTATCCGACAGGCGGGGCATCGTCACTTCGCCCATTGCGCACCTCGCGATGTTCCTGCCAGCACCTGGTGGATGGCATAGATAAGACTGTTCGCGTTGGGTTTGGCGACCGCCGAGAGTTCTTTGGCGTAGGGCAACGGCGCCTCGAGGCCGGCGACGCGCAGCACCGGCGCGTCGAGATAGTCGAAAGCCTGCTCCTGGATGGTGGCGGCGATCTCGGCGGTCACGCCATAGGAATACCAATCTTCGGCGATCACCACCGCCCGGCCAGTCTTCTTCACCGACTCGATGATGGTGGGCCGATCAAGGGGGCGCAGGGAGCGCAGATCGACCACCTCCACGCTGATGCCCTCGTTCTCCAGGCGCTGGGCCACCTGGAGGGCAATGGCGGTCATGCGGGAGTAGGCCACGACGGTGACATCCTCACCGCGCCGTTTCACTTCGGCGATGCCGATCGGCACCACGTAGTCGTTGTCGTCGGGCACCTCGCCCTTGGTATCGTAGAGCGCCAGGCTCTCGATAAAGATCACCGGATCATCGTCGCGCACGGCGGCGCGCAGCAACCCCTTGGCATCGTACGGCGTGGCGGGGGCCACAACCTTGAGCCCGGGGCAATAGGCGAACCAGTTCTCGAAGCTCTGCGAATGGGTGGCCGCAAGTTGCCCCGTGCCGCCGGAGGGGGTGCGGATGACCAGGGGCACGCGCACCTGCCCGCCGAACATGTAGTGGATCTTCGAAGCGTGGTTCACTATCTGGTCAACTGCCACTAGAATGAAGTTGATGGTCATGATCTCGACCACCGGGCGCAAGCCGAGCATGGCCGCGCCGATGGCCACCCCGACAAAGCCCTCCTCGGCGATGGGGGTGTCCACCACGCGCTTCGGCCCGAACTCCTGCAACAGGCCCTCGGTGATGCGATAGGAGCCTTGAAAGACCCCGATCTCCTCGCCCATGAGCAGGACGTTGGGATCGCGGGCCAGTTCCTCGCCAAGCGTATCGTTGAGCGCCTGGCGGTAGGTGATGATGGGCATGGCAACAACCTCTCCGCAACTACCATTCCCCGCGGTTGATCCGCACCGCCCGCAGGGCGTCTTCGCGCCCGGGGATGTTGGGCACGGGGGTGGCGTACATGTTCTCGTAGAGATCCTCGAAGCGGGGATCGGGGCTGGCGTTGGCGAAATCAATGGCCTCCTGCACCTCGCGTTCCACCCGCTCGGCGATCGCGTTGAGCCAGGCGCCATCAACAATCTCGTGGTCGAGCAGCAGGGTGGCGAAATTGCGCACGGGGTCGTGCTGCTCGCGCGCGGCGCGCACCTTCTCGGGGTCGCGGTAGCGATCGGCATCGATCACCGAGTGGCCGCGGAAGCGGAAGCTGACCACATCGAGAATGGCAGGCTCCCCCTCGCTCTCGGCCCGCTCGCGCAGGCGCCGCACGGCGTTACGCACAGCGAGGACATCGGTGCCGTCAATGCGCTCGCCGTGGATGCGGAACGAGGCGCCTTTCTTCCACAGATCCGGCTCGGAGGAACCCATCTCGATCGAGGTGCCCATCCCGTAGCCGTTGTTGACGATAAAAAACAGCACCGGGCAGCGCCACAGTTTGGCCAGGTTGAGCGACTCGTAGAACGCGCCGATGTTGGTGGTTCCATCGCCCATCTGGGCCACCACCACGCCGGGTTTGCCCTGGTAGCGCAGGGCGTAGGCTGCGCCCACGGCCAGGGGCACCTGGCCGCCGACGATGGCATAGCCGCCCATGAAGTTGTGTTCGCGGCTGAAGAGGTGCATCGAACCGCCGCGCCCGCGGGCCACGCCGGTCTCCTTGCCGAAGAGTTCGGCCATCACCGGCCCCGGCGGCACGCCGCGGGCAATGATGTAGCCGTGCTCACGGTAGTTGGTGTAGATATAATCCTCGGGCTTGAGCGCGGCCATCAAACCGACAATGGTGGCCTCCTCGCCCAGATTAAGGTGACAGTAACCGCCGATTTTCGCCTTCACGTACATCTCGCTGGTGCGCTCCTCGAAGCGCCGGATCAGCAGCATCTGGTAATAGTAGTGTTTCAGGTCCTCGACGTTCTCGTGTTCCAGCCCGCTGGGAGCGGCTTCTTTGACCTTGACCATTCGGGACTCTCCGTTTCTGTTGGGGCGAACTATGTTTTGCCCCTGCCGGCGAAATTTCTTTCGCCTCTCATGAAAGAGGTTGTTCCTGGACGGGCTTTGCCCGCTCAGACGCTCCCGCGGGCAGGGGTGTGGGGAAACCCGGTTTCCCCATCTCCCTGCGCACGGGCCAGGCCCTCACCTTCCCGGGGGCGCGGGGAAACCCGGTTTCCCCATCTCCCTGCTCGAGCGGCAATCTGTTGCGACGAAGGTGCCTGCCCCCTCCCCAGCCCTTCCCCACTGGGGGAGGGAGTCCGGCTCCTCCCCCCAGCGGGGGGAGGTTGGGAGGGGGGCTGGGGCGCCGCATGCGCTGAGGTGGAAGGGATTGGCTCTCGTAGCCTATGTTCACATCAGCCATCCATGCGGCTTCGCCGCACAACGCCGCAATGAACATACGGTTGTTCCTGGGAGGGCTGCGCCCTCCCAGACCCTCCCGCGGGTGGGGGAATGGGGAAACCCGGTTTCCCCATTCCCCTGCGGGGCGGGGGCGTGGGGAAACCCGGTTTCCCCATTCCCCTGCCCCAGCAGCTTATTTTCACGTTAGGACCCCGCGGGCGGTACGCCCGCGCTCCCAGGTTAACCCAACAGTTATTCGCGCCAGCAATATGTTTCGCCCCAGCAACGGGATCACATCCCCGGCGGCACCACATCGTGAACAAAGGCGTGCTGGTCGGCGCCGCAGCGCGGGCAGCCTGCCGGCGGCTCGAGGCTGCGCACGATCTCGCCACAGACGCCGCAGACCCAGCGCATCGCGATCTGCCGCACCAGGTCCGAACGGCTGACGATTCCGACGACCCTGCCGTTTTCAACCACCGGGACGCGCCGGATACGCTGATTGGTCAGCAGGTGCTGCACCTGTTCGATCTCGGTATCAGGGCTGACGGTGATGACGCTGCGGCTCATAATCTCGCTCACCAGGCGCCCGGCGCGGGCGATCAGGTCATGCTCGGTGACCAGACCGACGAGCATGCCCTCGGCGTTGACCACTGGCAGGCCGCTGATGCGGTTGCGGGCCAGCAGCCGGGCGGCGTCTTCGACCGTCGCGTCGCTGAGGATGCTGATGACCTGGCGGGTCATGATTTCATGCGCTTTCATCAGGATGGCTCCCCTTCGCTGGCCATATTGGTCAAATAACAAGACGTCCGGGCAACCCCCGTTCCGACCGCGGCGGCAGACATACGTGTTCACCTTGCTCCTGGGAGCGAGGGCAGTTTGCCCGCCGATCCGCGACGAGGGCGGAACGTCCTCGCTCCCAGGCTCGTGGAGGACTCCAGGTGTGAACAGGTACGGGCAGCCCCCTGCTGACTGCGCCAGGGCGCGCCCCCGCCGCGGGCGGACGAACGGGGTCGCGGCGGGCTACGCCCTCCCGGACCCTCACGTTTACGATCGTGCCATTCAGTGTACGTTATACAATCTTATGCCTCCGGGCACAAGGGCGGAAGTGCGGCAATGCGGCGAACATCCTGCTGGGGGCGTCCGGCACCCTCCTGCGGGCAGGGGGATGGGGAAACCCGGTTTCCCCATCCCCCTGCTTGAGGGCTGCGCTCTCCCAAACCCTCCTGCGGGCGGGAGGATGGGGGAACCTGGTTCCCCCATATTCACGTTAGCCCTCCCCCGCTGGGAGCGAGCGTGCGGCTCCTCCCCCCAGCGGGGGGAGGGTTGGGAGGGGGGCTGAAGCGCCGCATGCGCTTATGTGTTTGAAGGTTTTGGCTTTACCGGCCCGTGCCGCGCACGTAGATGTTGGGCCAGGGTTTGAATTCGGTGGGGAAGCGATCGCGGGCCAGCACCTGCCCATTGGCGGTAACGGTGCGTTCAATCACGACCTTGATGCCCCCGCGGGCGATATCGGTGCGCCGCAGGTATCCGCGCGGTTTTGAGGGATCGTTGACGTACACCGGGGTTGTTGGGGCGGGAGTCTGTCCGAGCACGCGGTGGGTGTAGGTCACCTCGCGCCCGGTTGGGGGGCCGTACAGCGCCACGCTCAGGCGCTGCCGCGCCAGGTCAACATAGCTCTCCATGAGCAGCCAGCCGCCGGTATCGTTAACGAAACGCACATCGTTGTAGGGCGTGAAGATGGCGGCGTCGAGGCCGGGCGGCTCGCCGAGTTCCTCGTACCAGCCGATGCGAAAGGCGTGCTCGTGGCGCTCCGTAATCGGCAACCCGCTAAAGAACGCCGCCCGGAAGACCGTCGTGGAGACCTGGCACAGCCCGCCGCCCCACTCTTTCTGGGTCCGGTTCTCGACAATGGCCAGACCTTCGACGAAGCCGTTGGCGGCATTCACCGGGCCAAGTTGCTGATTGAACGAAAAGGTGGCGCCCGGGGGAATGAGCACGCCGTTCATCCGGCGCGCCCCGGCCCGGATGTTGGTGATGCGATACTGCTCCGAGCGGGCGAAGGAACTCACCCCCAACCCCAGGCGTTCGGTGATGCCCAGGCTGGCGAGGTTGCGCTCGGTCACCGGGGGCGGGATCGGCTCCATAGGCAGCTTGATCTGCCGCGGCCCGCCGTTGAGCGCGAGGTTCACGGCGGCGATGGCCTCATCAGCGTCGAGGCCCACGCCCGGGTTGCCCGGCGTGACGATCCGCACATCGCCGTTGTTCCAGGCCACCGTGGGCAGGCTGCCTTCCTGGCGCAGCGCCGCGGCCATGGGGAGCAGCGCGGCGCGGATGCGGCTCTGATCCACGCTCACCGCATAGGTCGGCTCACCATCGGCGCCGCTCACCCGGCGCACGCTGACCCACCCGGCCAGGCGCTCGGGGGGCAGCGACCAGCGGCAACCCGCCGCGCAGGAGCCGCCGGCGCCCTCCAGCACCAGCGGGCCATTGAGCATGAGTCGCAGGCTATCGGCCACCGGGGCCACTTCGGCGTCACGCAGACGCGGCGCGAGCGCGCGGGTGCGCACCGCCACCGTGGCGCGCTCAAGCCCCTGCGCGGCGGCGGTCATGTCCCGCAGTGTCTCGTCAATCAGCACCTGCAGCCCCCACTGCTCGGGGGTCACCACCACCCGGGCGCCTTCGAGGGCCACCGCGGCGTCCTGGGGGGGAGTTTCCAGCTCGGCGGCAATGCGCGCCAGGTACCGCTGCATGGCCCGCTGGTCCACCTCCAGGCGCAAGGGCAGGTCCACCCCCTGTTCCCAGATAGCCAGGGCGGTTCGCAGGTTCCGCGCGCGACTATCGTTCCGGGCATAGGCGAAGGCTTCGCGCAGGGCGTCGTCAATCTCCAGGCGCAGGCCGAGTTCTTCGGCCCCGGGGCGCCAGACGCGCTCGCCGTAGGTCAGCACGACCGGGTTGTACAGGAACGCGCCATAGTGGCGCTCAACGGCGTCACGGGCGCCATCAATGGTCATCCCGCCCAGGGGCACGCCGCGCACGCTGATGTTGGGGTAGATGCGCCGCGCCATCTCGCGCTCGGCGAGCAGCAGGCCGATGACGCCCGCCAGCGCGCCCAGGGCGATCAGGGCGAGCAGCACTGCGAGCCACTCGACGCTGCGGCTACGCCGGCGCCGCCTGAGCCGGTGCCGTGGGGCGCGAACCTCTTCCAGCGCCGGATCGGGCGCGGGGGTTGACACGATTGATTTGCGCATAGCCTGCCGGGAACCTGTACGGACGCAGCGGAGCCGTCTGGAGTGTACACCGCGGTTGTGGGGAATGTCAAGCGTTTTGGGCGTGGGGGGATTTGGGAGGTCCTGGCCCTCACCCATGGGGATGGGGAAACCGGGTTTCCCCATCATGGGATGCCCCCCTCCCAGCCTCCCCCCAGCGGGGGGAGGCGCGCGGTTCCCTCCTCTGGCGGAGGAGGGTTAGGGAGCACACAGGTAGAGAGTTGTGTTAGCGCGGATAAATAACCGTTGGGTGATGGTCTTTGAAGAAATAATCCGGCATAGCCCGCGCAGGCGGGCTTCGCATCCCGTAGCCGAGGGCTGATGGTCTTTGAATACATAATCCGGCATAGCCCGCGCAGGCGGGCTTCGCATCCCCTAGCCGAGGGCTTCAGCCCCACGGCCAGCCCGGCAGAGCGGATGAATTTTTCAAAGACCATCAGCCCCACGGCCAGCCCGGCAGAGCGGATGAATTGCTCAAAGACCATAACCTGGGAGCGCGGGCGGCTCGCCCGCCGGGTCTTGAGCGGGCAAACTGCCCGTGCTCCCGGCGACGTATTCGTGCTACCAGAGTTTTTCAGGGTCGAGGGGTGTTTGTCGCATTCTGACGCCCTTCAGGCGCCCGGCGGGCGCGGCCCGGCGATCGCCCCGGTCAACAGCCAGGTCACCACGGCGGGGAAGCGCGCGGCCCAGTCAGCCTCGGTGTGGCGGGCGTCCTTCACCTCGAGGTAACGCAGACGATCGCGGTCGTAGCCGCGCGCCTGCAGCAGGCGCCGCAGCCGGCGCGCGGTTCTTTGCATCTCCGGCTGCTCCCCCGTGCCCACATCGAGGTAGATCCGCCCCGGCGCATGGCTGGTGGCCGCCAGATAGGCGAACATGGCCCCATTGGCGAACCAGAGCGACGGGCTGAGGGCCCCGGCCATGCCGAACACATCGGGCCGGCGGAAGAGGGCGTAGAGGCTGATCAGGCCGCCGAGCGATGAACCGATGATCGCCGTGTGCTCCGGTTCGGGCCGGGTGCGGAAGCTCCGGTCAATGTGTGGTTTAAGCGTGTCGGTGATGAAGGCCAGGTAGGCGTCGCCCAGGCCCACGCCGTTCTCGGGACCGGCGAAGGGACTGTACTCGACCAGACGCCGCTCGCCCATATTGGCGATGCCCACCACAATCGCCTCGATGCCCTTGCGAGCCAGGGCTTCCATCGTCTCGTCCACCTGCCACTCCACCCCGGCATAACTGGTGGCCGCGTCGAAGAGGTTCTGCCCATCGTGCATGTAGAGCACGGGGTAGCGCCGCATGCCCTCGTCGTAACCAGGCGGCAGATAGACGCCGATATCGCGGCGGTTGTCCAGTTGCGGGCTGGGAAAGGCGGCGATGGTGATCAGGTTGCCCACCACCGTGCGCGCCTCGGGGGGCGGACCGCCCAGCAGCGGCGCGGTGGCGGGGGGCGCCGCGGTTTCCACCCGGCCGTAGCGCGCCGCCCAGGCCGGACCGTCCTGGCTCAACACCGCCACCGAACGGCCCTGCAGCGGGTACGCGCCGCCCGGCGGCAGCGGCGGCAGATCCTCGCGCCCCTCGGGGGCGCCGCTGTCCAGCAGCGGTATCCACGGAGGACCGCCGTCCACGCCGGGGAGAACGAAGTCCAGGGGCTCGTGGTAGGCGTTGAAGAGCAGCAGCAGCACATCGTCGCGCAGCAGGTGGCCCTGGGCGTCGAACTCTTCCATCAACTGCCCGTTGAGCAACAGCCCCACGCAGCGCACCAGACCGTCGGTCCAGTCATCGTCGCTCATCTGCTGACCATCGGGGCGGTACCATTCGATGTCGCGCACCCCCTCGCCGTGGATCTCGCGCCCCTGGAAGAAGGTAGCGCGGTGCAGCACCGGGTGGGCCTTGCGCATGGCGATCAGGCGCCTGGTCCACTCCAGCATCGCCCGGCCATCGGCGTCCAGATCCCAGCCCATCCAGGCCACGGGGTTGTCCTGGCAGTACACATTGTTGTTGCCGCCCTGGGTGCGCCCGCGCTCATCGCCGTGGAGGATCATCGGCACGCCCTGGGAGAGCAACAGGGTGGCCATGAGGTTGCGCTGCTGCCGCAGGCGCAGGGCGTTGATCTGCGGATCGTCGGTGGGGCCTTCGACGCCGCAGTTCCAGGAGTTATTGTGGCTCTCGCCGTCGTTGTTATGCTCGCCGTTGGCCTCGTTATGCTTCTCGTTGTAGCTCACCAGGTCGCGCAGGGTGAAGCCATCGTGGGCGGTGATGAAGTTGATCGAAGCGTGGGGACTCCGCCCGCTCTGCTGGTACAGGTCGGAGGAGCCGCTGAGACGGTAGGCCAGCTCGGCCACCTGCGCCTCATCGCCCTTCCAGAAGCGGCGCACCGTGTCGCGGTATTTGCCGTTCCACTCAGCCCAGTTCACCGGGAAATTGCCCACCTGGTAGCCCCCGGGGCCCACGTCCCACGGCTCGGCGATGAGCTTGACCTGGGCCAGCAGGGGGTCCTGCTGAATAGTATCGAGAAACGAGGAAAGCTGATTCCCCTCGTACAGGCCGCGCATGAGCGCCGCCGCCAGGTCGAAGCGAAAGCCGTCCACGTGCATTTCGCTCACCCAGTAGCGCAGGCTGTCCATCACCAGTTGCAATACCCGTGGGTGAACGATGTTCAGGGTATTGCCGGTGCCGGTGTAGTCCATGTAGTAACGCTCGTTGCCGGGCACCAGGCGGTAGTAGGCGGCATTGTCAATCCCGCGGAACGAGAGCGTCGGCCCCATGTGGTTGCCCTCGGCCGTATGGTTGTAGACCACATCGAGGATGACCTCGATACCGGCGGCGTGCAGGGCCTTGACCATCTGTTTGAACTCGCGCACCTGATCGCCGGGGTGGGCGCAGCGGGAGTACTGGGTGGCGGGGGCAAAAAAATTGATCGTATTGTACCCCCAGTAGTTGCTCAGCCCTTTCTCGATCAGCAGCCGGTCATTGGTAAACTGGTGCACCGGCAGCAACTCGATGGCGGTGACGCCCAGCTCCTGCAGGTAGCCGATGATCGCCGGATGGGCCACGGCGCTGTAGGTGCCGCGGATCTCGTCGGGGATCTCGGGGTGCAGCATCGTCAGGCCCTTGACGTGGGCCTCGTAGATGATGCTGTCGTGGAGCGGGCGGTCGGGCCGCTCGTCGCCGCTCCAATCGAAGGTGGGGTCAATCACCACGCAGCGCGGCACGTAGGGCGCGCTGTCGCGCTCGTCGTAGGAGCAATCTTCGTCGGGGTGCAAAATGGTATAGCCAAAGGCGGCATCATGCCAGCGCATGTCGCCGTGGAGCGCCCTGGCGTAGGGGTCGATCAGGAGTTTGTGCGGATTGAAGCGGTGGCCCCGGGCCGGCTCGTAGGGGCCGTGGACGCGGTAGCCGTAGAGCTGGCCGGGCCGCAGATGGGGAATGTAGATGTGCCAGACGAGGTCGGTCTGTGTGGTGAGCGGCACACGCACCGCCTCGCGGGGCGCGTCGGGAGAGTCGAAGAGACAGAGTTCAACCGCGGTGGCATATTCGGAGAAGAGGGCGAAATTGACGCCCGATCCGTCCCACGTGGCCCCAAGGGGATAGGGCAAGCCGGGGCGCGTTGTTGTCACAGCACTTCCTCGCGATGGTGATGATCCTCACCCCTTCCCCAACCCCAGGCCCGGCGCGGCAGCAGAGGGATGAGGAGCGGCATCCGGCTGCGCGGTGGAGGGAATGGGGAAACCAGGTTTCCCCGTTCCCCTGCCGGATCATGATCCATTGTAACACCGGCTGTGTGTGGCGTACGCAGCCGCAACGGGACGCGCCGGTTCGCGCCCCGGCGACGGGCGCGGCTCCACCGGCCCGATCCGCGGCTCGACCCGTGCTATACTGAGGCGCGCATCAATGACGCGAGGATCGCAACCTGGGGAAACGTGGCGCCTCCGCCCCGTTCACCGTGAGAGCACCGCCTATGACCGATCTCCTCGGCCAGATCGTGGGCAGCTATCAACTCGAGGCGCTCCTCGCGACCGGCCCCACGGGGCCGACCTACTCCGCCCGTCACGTGCAACTGCGGCGGCTCTGCCACCTGAAGGTATTCGACCCGGCGCTGATCGCCGACCCCGCGCTTCGCGCGCGGCTATTCGAGAGCCTGCGGCGCGTCGCGGCGCTCCGCCACCCCAATCTGCTCACGGTGTACGACCTGGGCGAGGCGCAGGGGCGCGTCTTCGTCGCCAGCGAGGCGCCCGCGGGCGGAACCCTGCGCGCCCTGCTCCAGCAGGTGCGCGGCATGCGCGCCCGTCTGAGCATTGCCGGCGCCCTCGCCCTGGCGCGCCAGGCCGCCGAGGGGCTGGGCCACGCCCACCGCGCGGGCATCGTCCACGGCGCGCTGCGCCCCGAGGCGCTGCGCCTGAGCGCCGCCAGCGAACGGGCCACCCTCAAGGCGGGCGACCTGGGGATCGCCCCGGTGCTGCCGGTCGAGGCCACCGCTGCGCCGGCCTACCTCACCCCGGAGCAGGCGCGGGGCGATCCGCCCGACGCCCGTAGCGACGTGTACAACCTGGGGACGCTGCTCTACGAGTTGCTGGTCGGGGTCCCGCCCTTCAACCTGAGCGACCTGGATCGCGCCGCCGAGAAGCACCTGCGCGCCCGGCCCGTGCCCCCGCGCCTGGTGCGCCCGGAGATCCCCGCCGCCCTCGAGACGATCGTGCTGCGCTGCCTGGCCAAGGCGCCCGGGGAGCGCTTCGCCCACGCCGCCGATCTGGCCGAGGCCCTGCGCCAGCTAGAGGCCGCCCTGACCCCCGTGGGGCCCCCGGTGCCCGCTCCGCCCGCGCCGGAACCGCTCCTCAGCGGCTTGCTGGAGACCCCGCCGCCCGCGCCGGAACCGCTCCTCAGCCGCTTGCTGGAGACCTCGCCGCCCGCGCCGGGTGTTCGGGCCGGGCCACTCGTCAGCGTCATCCCCGAGCGTGAGCGCGTCGAACTGACCCCCGGACAGCCCACAGTTGTCGCGGCCCAGGTCCACCATCGCGGCCCCGGCGTCGAGCGGTTCAGCTTGAGCCTGGAGGGCGTGCCCGCCGGGTGGATCAGCGCCGCCGATCCCCCGGTTGAACTCGGCCCCGACGTCCAGGCGCGCCTGACACTGCTCATCACCGTGCCCGCCGACCATCGCCACCCCGCCGGCGAGTACCCGGCGTTGCTCCGCGCGCGCGCCGCGACCGCGCCGGAGCGCGAGGCCACGACGCGCATCGTCTGCTCGGTGCGGCCCTTCGTCGCGCCGAGTATCGCCATCACCCCCGAACGGGCCAGCGGTCGCCTGGAAGGCGAGTACAGCCTGACCCTCCGCAACGATGGGAACACCGCGGCGACATTGCTGCTGAGCGCCGAGGACCCCGGTCACCTCCTGGCCTACGAGTTCGGGCAGGAGCGTGTGCGCCTGGACCCCGGCCAGAGCGCCAGGGTGCCGCTCACCGTGCTGGCCCCGCGGCGGCTGTTCGGCGGCCCCGAAACGCTGCGCTTCAGCGTCTTCGCCGAGAGCGACGAGGCCCGTCCGGTCGAGGCGCGGGCCGCGTTCACCCGCGTGGCGCTGCTGCCCCTCTGGGCGCCCCTGGCCGCCGCCGGTCTGATCGCCCTGGCCTTGCTCGCGGGACTGCTGTTCAACAACCTGCCGGGCGGCGCCCCGCCCCCGCCCGCCACGCCCACCATCGCCCTCTCGCCGCAGCCCGGCGCGCCGCAAATCGCCTATTTCACCGTCAACCCGGAGGTGGTGGCGCCGGGCGAGCCGGTGACCGTCGCCTGGGACGTGCGCGGCGCGGAGCGGGTGCAGATTGACCGGTTTGGCGACGTTCCCCCGCTTGGCGAACGCTCCTTCCGCCCGGAGAGCACCACCGACTTCCGCCTCGTCGCCCGCGCTGGCGACAAAGAGACCATCGCCGTCCAGCGCGTGCTGGTGGCCGCGGCCACCCCCACGCCCGAACCTACGACCATCCCCACGGAGGCGCCCGCTCCTACCCTGGCGCCCTCGGCCACCCCCGCGGCCCCGACGGCCACCCTGGCCCCCGCGCCAGGCTCCATCGCGCTGCTCGACCTGGCCTCCGCCGCCCGCTGGACGACAAGCGCCGGCCCCATTGCCTTCGGCGCGCCGCCAGGCAACCTCGAGGCGGGCGGCTGGGCCGACATCGCCAGCGAGAACCGGCTCGAAGACGGCAGCCTGGCCCCCATCGCGCTGCTGACCTTCCCGCCACAGGCGCCGGAGTCCGCGGTCGAAGGCAGGACCTTCATCGAGGCGCGTTTCGACCTGCCGCAGATCCAGGCGGGCCAGTTCTTCCTCGCCGCCATCGGCTTCGCCCGGGAAGCCCGCGGGCCGGGCATGGACGTGCTGGTCACCTTCAACAACGAGATCCTCTACGAGGGGAGCGTGCTGCCCGACGGCGCCCTGACGGCCATCAGCGCCGACCTGGCCCCCTTCGCCGGCCAGGAGGGCGACCTGGTGCTGCGCGTCAGTGCCGGGCGGGGCGCGGCCCAGGCCCTCTACTGGGTGCAGCCGCGGATTGATCGGCCCTAGAATCAATACCTTTCACATAACAGGACGTACGCGGTGGAGGGGTGCGGGGAGGCGCAGCCGCCCCGGGGGGGGGGGGGGGGGGGGGGGCCCCCCCCCCCCCCCCCATACCCCGTTGCCCGCCCGCGGCGGCCAGGCGGCCTGGCGCAACCCCCACGGCCCTCCCGCCGCGGGCCGGCACCAGCCGGTTGGTGGACCCCTCCCCGCCGGAAGGCGACCGCGTAACTCCTGTCACATCAGCCGTCCACGCGGCTCCGCCGCACATCGACGGGATGAACATAAGATTGTTCCTGGGAGGGCGTAGCCCTCCCAGACCCTCCCACCGGGCGGGGGTATGGGGAAACCAGGTTTCCCCACATCCCTCACGGACTGTAGTTAAAAAAGAGTCATTCAGAGATATCAATTTTTCATCCTGTCATCCGACGAGTCTTAACATTCCCCTGCTACCATCAAGCCACAGCACCCGACGGTACACGTGATGCGTGCGCCCTCCCCCGAAGGGTTAGCGCATGCTGGCCACGGCGCTCGATAGCGACGCCTGGCGCCGACCACGGCGCCAGGGCTTGTGCTGTGCCTGTTGGTTCAGGGAAGAAAGGGAAGTTATGACTCCGTCGAACCGCCCTCGGCGCGCCGTCGCGCGTCTGGCGAGCATCAGCATCCTGCTGCTCGCCATCCTCGTCTCCTTCGTCGGCCCCTTTCCGCAGCTCGCTCGCGCCACCACCACCATTACCCAGTGGACCTTCGACAACGACACCCTGACCCCCGCCATCGGCTCGGGAACGGCCACGCTGGTGGGCGGGACCACGGCGAGCTTCGCCACCGGGCGCGTCGGGCCGCGCCCGCCTGACTCGGGCTGGAACACCACGACCTACCCCGCCCAGGGGACCAACAGCCGCGCGGCCGGGGCGCAGTTCGCGGTGAGCACGGCAGGCTACGAGAACATCATCTTCAGTTGGGACCACCGCCACAGCAACACCGCCGCGAATACCGTGGTGCTCCTGTACTCCACTGATGGCGGCGCCACTTTCAGCGAAGCCAGCGTGTACACCGCCAACGCAGGCGACGCCTGGTTCAGCCGCAGTTTCGACTTCAGCGCCATTCCGGCGGTGAACAACAACCCCAACGTCATCTTCCGCATTGTCTCGTCGTTCGCAGCCGGTGGCTCGACCTACGTGGCCTCGAACCCCACATCGAACTACGCCACCACCGGCACCTGGCGCTTCGATAATGTCAGGGTCATCGGCAGCGCCCTGGGCAGCGACGCGGCCCCATCGGTAACCGGCACCGCTCCGGCCAACGGGGCCGCCAATGTGCCGGTCGCGAGCGATGTCACGGTGACCTTCAGCGAGCCGGTGGCCGTCAGCGGCGACTGGTTCACCCTGGCCTGCGCCACCAGCGGGACGCGCACCGTCTCGGCGAGCAATGTCGCCGTCTCCGGCGGGCCGATCAGCTTCACTATCAATCCCGCCACCGATTTCGCCTTCAGCGAGACCTGTACCTTTACCGTCGTCGCCACCCTGGTGAGCGACCTGGACGCGAGCGACCCGCCCGATACGATGGTGGCCGACTTCGTCGCCACCTTCAGCACCGCGGCGCCGCCGGCCCCAGGTGTGCGCATCCGTGACATTCAGGGCGCCGCCCACGTCTCGCCGCTGGTGCCGGTTATCGCCGATAATGCCATCTCCTTCGGCAGCCGGGTCGAGAACGTGCCGGGTATTGTCACTGCCGTGCGTTCCAACGGGTTCTACCTCCAGGACCCCGAAGCCGATGCCAATGACGCCACCTCCGAGGGCATCTTCGTCTTCACCGGCAGCGGCCAGGCGGTGATCACCCAGGGCGGCAGCGGCCCGGTGCAGGTCGGCGACCGCCTGGAGGTCAGCGGGCGTCCGGTGGAGATCCGCTCAGGCTGCACCAGCGCCGCCTGTACCTCCACCAGCAGCGCCTGGAACAACCTGACCCTGACCAACCTTAACGCGACCACCTCCGCCGCCGACAACCGGGTGATCCGGCTGATCTCCCGCGGCAACCCGTTGCCTGAGCCAGTGGTGATCGGCCAGGGTGGGCGCGTGCCCCCGGTCACGGCGACCGTCTTCGGCAGCCCCGGCGCTGCGCCGACCAACACGCTCGAGACCGCTGGCTACGTCTTCAACCCCGCCGCCAACGGCATTGATTTCTTCGAGAGCCTGGAGGGCATGCGCGTCCAGGTCAACGACGCGGTCGTCGTCGGGCCGACCAACAACTTCGGCGAGATCGTGGTCCTCGCCGACAACGGCGCGGGCCAGGGCCTGCGCACCCCTCGCGGCGGCCTGGTGATCACCCCCACCGACCTCAACCCCGAGCGGATCATTCTGGACGACGCCATTCTGCCCACGCCCCAGGTGAACGTTGGCGACCGATTCCCCGGCCCCGGGGCGGTGGTAGGCGTCATGGACTACAGCTTCGCCAACTTCAAGCTGTTGATCACCCAGCCGCTGCCCCCCGCCGCGCCGGGTGGCCTCTTGCAGGAGGTGACGAATCTCACCGGCGCGGTTGACCGCCTGACCATCGGCACCTTCAACCTCGAGAACTTCGCCGCCGACACCGTCACCCCCCAGCGGCGCGACGCCATCGCGCAGATCATCGTCACCAATATGGGCGCGCCCGACATCGTGGCCCTGCAGGAAGTGCAGGACAATAACGGCGCGACCGGCGGCACGGCGGATACGAATGTGGACGCCTCGCGCACCTTCGAGACCCTGATCAACGCCATCGTGGCCGCCGGCGGCCCGACCTACGCCTACCGCCAGATTGACCCGGTGGCGAACCAGGACGGCGGCGAGCCGGGCGGCAACATCCGCCTGGCCTTCCTCTTCCGCACCGATCGTGGTCTGAGCTTCGTGGATCGGCCCGGAGGCGACGCGACCACGGCGGTGAGCGTGCTCAACAATGGCGGACGGCCCGAACTGAGCTTCAGCCCCGGGCGCATCGATCCCACCAATCCGGCCTTCACCAACAGTCGCAAGCCGCTGGCGGGCGAGTTCCGCTACAACGGGCAAACGCTCTTCGTGGTCAACAACCACTTCAACTCGAAGGGCGGCGATCAGCCGTTGTCGGGCCGCTTCCAGCCGCCGACGCGCCTTTCCGAGGTCCAGCGGCACCAGCAGGCCCAGATCGTCAACGATTTCGTTGACAGTGTCCTGGCGATTGACCCCAACGCCAACATCGTCGTTCTGGGCGATCTGAACGACTTCCAGTTCTCGGAGACGCTCAACATCGTCAAGGGCACGCCGGGCGGCGTGGGGACGCCGGTGCTGTTTGATCCGAAGCTGAACCAGCCGGCCAATGAGCAGTACACCTACATCTTCGAGGGCAACTCGCAGGTGTTGGACAGCATATTGATCAGCCGCAACCTGCGCGACGGCGGCGCGCAGTACGACACCGTCCACGTGAATGCCGAGTTCAGCGCCGCGACCAACGCCAGCGACCACGATCCGAGCGTGCTGAGGTTGTATCTTCGTCCCCGCGCAACTCCGCCGGCGCTGGTGGCTGCCGGTAGTTACAACACCGGCCTGGGGAGCAACGGCGCCGAGATTATCAGCGTGCGCGGCGACCGCGCGGTGCTCACCAACGCTGGCGACGGCAGCATTGATATTCTCGACACCAGCGATCTGCTCAACATCCAGCGGGTCCGGCGCATCACCGGCGTGCCCAACCTGACCTCGGCGGCCATCCACCCCACGAAGGACCTCTTCGTCGCCGTGGCCGGTGCGTCATCTCCACGCAGCGGCCAGCTCCTGGTGTACCGCCTCTCCGACGGCGCGTTGCTGGCAACCGCGAACATCGGGCGCCAGCCCGACTCGGTGGAGATCAGCCCCGATGGACGCTTTGCGGTGGTGGCGATTGAGGCCGAGCAGGTGAGCGCCGGTGATGATGGGGGCGCGGGCGCGATCGGTGTGGCCGACCTGAGCGGGTTCGACCCGAACGCCTCGACGAGCGTGCCGTTCAGTATCGTCGAACTGCCCGACCTGAGCAGCCTGCCCGGCGTCGCTGCCAACCGGCGCTACGATGTCTCCGGCAACCCGCTCGTGTCCAACGCTCCCGGCGGTCTCGAGCCCGAAGGCATCGCCTTTGCGCCCGACAGCAGCGCGGTCTACGTGACGCTCCAGGAGAACAACGCGATCATTCGCCTGGATTTGAACGCGCCCCTGCCCGCCACGCTGCCCGCGAGCAACGCTTTCGGCCTTGGCGCCACGAATCACCCCGCCGACCTGATCAACGACGGGCGCTACGACCCCTCGCAGCAACTGACCGCCCTCCGCGAGCCGGACGGCGTCCGCGCCGTGGTGATCGGCGGTGTCACCTACCTGGTCACGGCCGACGAGGGCGACACGCGACCCAACCCGCGCGGCGGTCGCACCCTGAGTATCTTCAACGCCGCAACCGGGGAGCTGGTGGCCGACGCCGGGGCGCAACTCGACGACCTGGCGGCCAGCTTCGGAGTCTATCCCGACAATCGCAGCCCGAACGGCGGCAGCGAACCGGAGATGCTCGACGTGGCCACCTTTGCCGGGCGGGTGATTGCCGCGGTGGGCCTCGAGCGCGCCAATGCCGTGGCCTTCGTGGACATCAGCGACCCCGCTGCGCCCCGCGCCTTCAGCCTGGTGCGCACCGGCGCGGCCCCCGAGGGGGTGAAACTGGTGGAACGGGGCGGGCAACTCTACGCCCTGACGGCCAACGAGGGCGACGGTACGGTGACTGTCACGACGGCGCCCGTGGTCCCGCTGAGCGTGTCGCAGGGCTTCGTTGAGGATGCGCCCGCCGTGCCGTTGATTGACCTGCGCGGCATTGACCCCGACGCGGGCGACAGCTTCACGCTGAGTCTGACGCTCACCCCGGCCAGCGCGGGGACGCTCAACGTCACCTCGGCCAGTGGCTCGCTGGCAGACATCAACACCACCCTGGCAAACCTGGTCTTTACCCCGGCCCCGAACTTCAACGGCACGGCGACGGTGACGGCCACCCTCAGCGATGGCGTCTTCCCCGCCGTAAGCGGCAGCATCACCCTGACCGGCGCGCCCGTGCCGCCGGTGACCTCGGCGAGCCTGTCGGGCGCGACCCGCGTGTGCTGCAACGCCACCGTGTACGACCCGAGCGCCACGCTGACGCTGACCACCGACGAGCCGGTGCTGCGCACGCAGTACCGGGTGAATGGCGGGCCATTGCAGACCTACACCGCCCCGGTGATCTTCGCCACGCCCGGCGCTTACATCGTCGAGTACTTCTCGACTGACCTGTTCGCGCCCGAGGTGACTGAAGCGCCGCGGACCATCGTCTTCAACGTGAGCGACTACCCGCGCGCGCCGCTCCTCGACACCTTCGACCGGCGCGACGGCAGACTGGGTGCAAACTGGACAGGCAACGAAGGGTTGGGCGGCTATTCCATCCGCGCCAACCAGGTGCAGGTCTTCGGCGGCGGGCCGATCTACTGGCGCGCCCGCTTCGGCAGCGACCAGGAAGCCTACGTCAAACTCATCCAGCTTGACGCCACGGCGCGGCACCAGGGCCTGCTCCTGAAGGTCCGCAACGGCAACTGGCGCAACGGGGCGATTTCGGTCGCCTACGATGCTGGAGCGCAGGCGGTAGTTGTAGAAACCTACAACCGGAGCAGCCGGAGCTGGACAACCATCGGCACGTACCCGATCACCCTGCAGAACGGGGATCAACTCGGGGCGCGCGCGCTCTCCAATGGGATGGTGCGCGTGTACGTCAACTGCGTGCTGATCGGTCAGGCCAACGCGGGCACGGCCTTCGACGACGAAGACGGGCAGATCGGTCTCTGGTTCATCAACGCGCCGGGGGCGATCTTCGATGACTTCGGGGGCGGCGCGCCTCCGCGGTGAACACACCTCCCTCGCGGAGGCGGGTGTGGGCGGGCGTAGCCCGCCCAGGACACCCTTTGTTATCCCGTTGGATGGAGCAGGGGGATGGGGAAACCCGGTTGCCCCATCCCCCTCACCCCGTGGGCGGGTGCGGGCGGGCGTAGCCAGCCCAGGGCAACCTTATTTTATCCCGTTGGTAGGGTGAGGAGGATGGGGAAACCAGGTTGCCCCATCCCCCTCACCCTGTAGCCGGGTGGGGCGGGCGTAGCCTGCCCAGGACAACCTTTGTTACCCGTTGGTAGGGAGCAGGGGTTTGGGTAAACCCGGTTTCCCCAGACCCCCATTTGTATCGGGCGTTGCGCCGCCCGGCGGCATGGACGGCTGATGGTATTACACTTCGCGCTCCTCGTTCACCAGGGTGACGGGCGGCAGGCGGCGTTGAACCTTGCTGCGATTGACCACCTTCACGTTGCCGCGGAAGGTTGACCCGGGCTCGAACAGCACATCCCCCTCAACTGTGAGCGCGGTGCAGCCCGCCAGAGAAGGCGGTTGGGGAAAACGGGCCTCGAAATCGTCAATCAGGGTATAGTAGCGCCTGTCGAGGGTGATCACCGGGTTGACGGCCAGGGCCCTGGGATGGCGGCGCAGCCGGGCATTGGCATCGAGCGCATACACATCCGAGCGCAGCACCAGCAGATCGGCGCACGTCTTCACCGGCACGAAGCGGCTACGAGGCACCCGCACGGCCTGGGCATCGGGAAACACCTCGATCGCCGCGCCCATCGCCGTTTCCAACTGGTAGACCGGCGGCGAATCGGGATCGCGGGGGTCGAGGGTCTTGCGATTGCGGATCAGGGGCAGCTTGATCACATTATGGCCCTCTTCCAGCAGCGCCTTCAAGCGCTGCAGGTTCACCCAGATGTTGTTGGTGTTGAAGTAGCGATGGCGCGCGATGTCCTGGAAGTAGATCAGGTCATCCTCAGGGCACTGGGCCACCTCGCGCAGCATGAGCCGCCCATCGGCGCGCCGGGCCAGATGACCGCCTTTGCGGTCGGCTTTGGTGCGGCTGGCAACCTCCATCAGGAAGGGGATCTGCTCCCGGGCCATAAAGCCCAGCAGGGCCAGGTCGAGGGTCGCGCCCAGATTGTCGGCGTTCGAGATGAACAGATACTCGTACCCGTGGCGCAGCAACTGCTCCAACAACCCCGAGGTCGCCAACGTGATGTACACTTCGCCGTGGCCAGGCGGGCACCACTCCAGCTCGGGTTCGGCGGGCCAGACGGCCGGTTGCAGGGTGGCCTGCAACACCTTGGGGACCTTGTGTTGCAGCATCGTCTGGGGCACGTCGCAGGCGAGTTCGGGGTAGCGCGCCAGCACCTCGCGGGTATCCGCGTCGGTGTTGAAGCTGTTCATGAAGATCAGCGGGATGGTCCGTCCGTAGAGCGCGCGATCGGCCAGGTTCTGCCGGGCGATAATGTCGAGGAACGTCAGGCCCTCGCGGGCGATCAGCACCGATTTGGCCCGCTCCAGACCCATGCTCGTGCCCAGACCGCCGTTGAGCTTGAGCACCGCCACCTGGGCCAGGGCGGCCCGGCCTGCCTCCTCATAGGCCCCCAGATGCTCCAGGTTCGGCAGGGCGCTTACCGGCTGGATCTGGCTTTCCGGCACCAGACCGGTGTCACCGTTGACCAGAGCGGTGTAGTAGTAGCGAAAATTGTCAATGACAATCTCCTCAAGCCCTTCGCGACGCATTTTCCTCTCGAAGGGCGCGAAGTTGACAGGCTGTGCAGTCATAGTGTTCCCCTCGTTTGCTCCAGGCGACCGGAATAGTTACACTGAACATCGCCGCCCCTGGTGGGGTGGGGCAATGGGGAAACCCGGCTCGATTTCCCACGTACACGGTCATATCTCGACCATTATACGATCAGAAGTTTCTCAATCCGTACGACAGCTTACTCCGCGCAACTGAACGCCCATAGAGGGTAGGGGACGCTCGGGATGAGAAGATTGTTATCCCTGCGGTGCGCACCGGCTTCCCAGGAGCGTAGGGGGATGGGGAAACCTGGTTTCCCCATCCCCCTGCCTTTACAGGGATAGAGTTTTTCAGGGGCGAGGGGTGTTTGTCGCATCCTGACGCCCTTTTTCTCCTCGCCCCCTGGGAAGGGTCCCGCGCCCCTCAACGCCGGTGGGCTAGGCGCAGCCTATGCCCCGGGCCTGCTGCGGGCGCGCAGTTCGGTGGAGGAGATATCGGCCCGGAAGAGGGTCTCGGGGATGGGGGTGAACAGGTCGGCAAGATCAGGCGGAACGGGAAGATCGGCCAGGGTGCAAAATCTCCCTTCCACCAGCCGCCCCGCGACGAGGAAGGAACACCCGGCGGCGCGGATCGCTTCCAGGGCGGCGCGCATCGCCGCCTCGTCGCCGTAGTAGCGCGGGGCGATGAGCCGGGCGGCCGTGTCGTACCCCACCACGAAGCGCCGTCCGGGGTAGAGGGTGGCCTTCTCGACAAACAACGGCGCGCGCGAGAGCACCAGGGTGTAGCGCCCGGCAAACTGGGCGGCGCGGCGGGCGATATCCTCCGGCTCGAGTGCGCCCTTGTCGGCGTTGACCACGGCCAGTTCGAAGGCCACCGGCAGCCCGGTGAGCCGCGCGGCGGTGGCGGCCATGCCCTCGTGCCCGGCATGCAGCGGATTGAACGCCCCGGACAGGATCAACCCCTGCGGGGGATCGTCGGGCCGCAGCGTCCCATCGGGCGCGATGGTCAGCGTCGCGATGCGTCCGTTGAGCAGGTCTTCGATGGCAACAGATTGGTTGATTGTCATAGGGGCGTGCGAGGCGATGTTCGCCGAAGGCAGGTGCGCGGGCCTCCGGCTCGCATCAGTGCGGGGGCGGCGCCCGCCCACCCTCGCCCGCTGGGCGAGGGTCTGCGGAAACCTGGTTTCCGCAGACCCCTGCTCCGCACCAACGGGATGAAAAAAGGTTGTTCCTGGCAGGGCGCAGCCCTCCCAAACCCTCCCGCAGGCGGGGGTGTGGAGAAACCCGGTTTCCCCACACCCCTCTCCGAGGGCCTGGTTTCAGATACTCACGGAAGCACCCACAGGGTCCAGGCGCCGGCATCAATGCGCGTGGCGTTGGCATCCAGGTAGGCCCGCACCGCCGGGGCCGCAGGGTCGCGCGGCCCGGGGCCGGAGGTGGCGTTGGGCAGCAGAACGTAGCGGATGGGATGCCGCTTGACGTAGCGCGCGAAGTTCCCGGCGTCGCCCATGATATGATCGCGAAAGACCTCGTCAGCCTCGAACCAGGTGGCGCGCTGCCGCGTGTAGAGGATGGTTTCCCAGTAGATCGGCGTAAGCACAAAGCCCGGTTCGCGCTGCCGCAACTCGCTGAAGGCCGGCGCAGCGGCGCGGATCGGCGCGCCGTAGGCCGTGGCCTGGTACCAGATCACGAACCCATTGATGACCAGAAAGAGCGCGCCGAGGTACAGACCCACCCGGCGGCGCCAGGCCAGGGGCAGCCGCGCGAAGCCGGCGCCGAAGAGCAGGGCCAGCGGCGGCAGGGCCGGCACGAAGATGCGCGGGCTGTTCCCCGCTCCCGGGGTGGCGCAGTAGACCAGCACCACCAGCAACCCCAGCGCCATCCATACCCCCAGCGCCACCGCCGTGAGACGCGGCAACGCGCCCGCGCGCAGGCCGTAGGCGATCACCGCGCCGATTACGCCCAGCGTGAGCGCCACGCCGTACCAGGGGATGTACAACGTCAGTTCCACCATCATCGGGAAAATGATGGTAAACAGTTCCCACGACAGCCCGCGGGTCGGCGTCCGCGCGCCGCCGCCCAGGTAGTGCCCCCAGATCCAGGGGGCCGCCAGCACCAGTGGAGCGACCAGACAAACGATATGGTGCCGCCACGGCAACTCGCGCCGGCCCACGAACCGGTCGTACAGGGCGCTCAGCGCCACCGTGCCGGTATAGAGGGCCAGCAGGTCCATCTTGGTCAGCGCGGCCAGGGCACCGGCCAGCGTCGCCGCGACGGTGCGCCCGCGCAGGTAGGCAAACAGCGCCCCGCTGAGCACCAGCGCGCCCAGAGCTTCATTGTACGCGACACTGCCATACTCGCGGAAGAGGGGATAGAGCGACAGAAAGATCGCCGCCACCAGCGCGGCATGCCCGCCCAGCAGCGCGCGACCCATCCAGTAGGTGAGCAGCACCGTCGCCCCGGCCGCCAGCGGGATCACCAGTTGCACCAGGGTGTAGGAGCGCGACACCCCCCACACCAGCGCGAACAATCCCGGCGTCAGCGGCCCCCACCAGGGATGCAGGCTCCCGTAGGGGTGCCGCCACAGGCCCATTGGTCCGAGTTGGGGCGGATCGGGCGGAAAGCCCTTGATGCGCTCGTAGGTGTCAGGGAGACCAGACAGAAAGCCCGGCTGCTCCCAGGTAAGCAGCCCCCAGTGCATGTTCCGCGGCGCATCGAGGAACTGCGCGCCCGTCAGCAGTTGCACCACAACGAAATGGCCGGCCAGCAGCGCCAGCAGCAGCGGGAGGACGGCGCCGCGCCACCGGGCGCGGGGGGCGCTCCGCGCGCGGGTTGATTGGTGAACGGACCTGTACAGAGGAACCTCCAGTGCCACGACGGTCGGATGTCCGGCGACCTCCACGGCGCGCCTGAAGGCATTCTACCCGCTCGCTGTAACCAGCGGCGTGTCGCTTACCCGGATCCGCTGCCAAAAAACTCCAGCGCGGCGATAATGTAGACGTGCGCCGCCCGCGCCACCTCATCGAGGTCCACGTACTCATCGGGCTGATGTGGCAGCCATTTGTCGCCAGGGCCGTAGACCACCACAGGAACGCCCCGATCGCGGGCGAGGATGGTGCCGTCGGTGGAGCCGGGCACGCCGCCCAGCGGCGGGGGCGCGCCGTAGACGCGGGTGTGGGCCGCGGCCACGGCGCGGGCCAGGGGGTGCGCCGGGTCAATCGCGACCGCCGGGCGGTCGTCAACGATTTCGACGCTGAAGCGGAAGGCCGGGTGTTCGACGCGCGCGGCCTCGCCCAGGGCGGCGATGCGCGCGACCAGGGCGGCGTGATCCACCCCGGGCACGGTGCGGATGTCGAGGAAGGCGTCGCAGCGCCCCGGCAGGCAGTTGATCTGCGAGGCGTCGCCGGGGTGCGGGGCGCGGATGACCGTCGGGCTAATGTAGTTCGGGCCGAGCAGCGGATGGGGCGGGTGCTCGCGGTTGAGGGCCTCCTCCAGGTCCAGCACCTGTTGCAGCCAGCGCACCATGCCTGTCAGGGCGTTGACGCCCTGGTGGGGCATGGCCCCGTGGGCGATGCGCCCGTGGCTGATCAGCCGCAGGCGCAGGGAGCCCTTCTGGGCGACGCACAGCTCGCCGCCCTCGGGTTCGCAGACGATGCAGCCAGCGGCCCCGTCGGCTTCGCCGCGGGCGACCATGGCTTTGATGCCCAGCATCATCCCCTCTTCGTCCACCGGCACGAGCAGGCGCAGCGTGCCCTGGAAGGGCGCGCCGGCCAGTTGCAGGGCGCGGGCGGCGAAGAGCATGGCTGTCAGGCCGCCCTTCATGTCACAGGCCCCCCGTCCGTAGAGTCGCCGCCCCACCACCCGCCCCGAGAACGGGTCATCGCTCCAGGCCGCCGGGTCGCCGGGGGTGACCACGTCGGTGTGCCCTTCGAGGAGCAGCAGCGGCCCCGGCGGGTCCGCAGGACCGCCCAGGGCGCCGCGCAGGTCGGCCGCCACGTTGGGGCGCCCCGGCGCCACCTCTTCGCGGCGCGGCGCCCAGCCCCAGGCGCGCAACTGCTCGTACACCAGGTTGGCGACGGCGGCTTCGTTCGCGCCGGGCACGCCGGGAAGATACACACTGGGCGTGCGCACCAGGCGTTGCAGGAAGCTCTCCATCGCCGCGGTATCGAGATGCGCCAGGGCGCGGGTGACGGGGTCCATCGTGGCTCCATTGTAGCCATCCATGCGGCTCCGCCGCACACTGACGGGATGAACATACGTCCTGGGAGGGCGTAGCCCTCCCAAACCCTCCCAGGGGCCGGGGCCTGGGTGCGCGGGCCTCCGGCCCGCGTCCGCGGGGGCATGGGGAAACCCGGTTTCCCCATCCCCCTGCGCAAGGGCTGCGCCCTCCCAAACCCTCCCGCGGGCGGGGGGATGGGGGAACCTGGTTCCCCCATGTTCACCCCAGTTCCGCCTCGGCGCTCATAGCCGTTTTGCCGTCGGGTCCCTGGGCCTCCAGGCTCACCCGGTCGCCGTTGGGCAGGCCAACGAGCCGGAAGGGAGCCAGATCGAACAGCGGCGCCTGGCCGCGAAAACTGAAGCCCACGATGGGGCGGTCGGTGTTGCGGCGCACCAGGTCGAGCAGCAGGATCGCCGTCAGCGGCCCGTGCACCACCAGCCCTGGATAGCCCTCCTCGTGGCGGGCGTAGGGCCGGTCGTAGTGAATGCGATGGGCGTTGAAGGTAAGCGCCGAGAAACGAAACAGCAGCCGTGTGTCGGGAACGATCGTGCGCGTCCAGGCGCCCTCAGGCGGCGGGGGCAGGTCGATCGGCGTCGGGGCCGCAACCGGCGGCCCCGGTTCGCGGTAGACGATGTCCTGCTCCTCTTCCAGGCAGAGCATGTCATCCTGGACAAACCGGTAGCCGACGGTCACAAAGGCCAGCGATCCGCTGCGTCCGCTCTTGGTGGTCACATTGCGGATCTCGCCCTCGCGCCGCGCTGGCCGGCCCAGGGTGAGCGGGCGGTGCAGGCGCAGCCGCGCGCCGGCGAACATCCGCCGCGGGTAGGGGATCGGCGGCAAGAAGTCGCCCCGCTGCGGGTGCCCGTCCTCGCCCAGGCGCGACTGCGGCGCGCGCGGCAGGAAGTAGAACCAGTGCCAGAGCAGGGGCAGCCCGGCGCCCGCCCCCAGGGGTGTGCGCGTGTCGTCGAGGGTTGCGGCGGCGGCCAGGGCCGGACCTGCGCACATCTCGTCAGTGACCTGTTCCGTTCGACCGATCCACGCGGCATAGGCGCTGCCTGGCTCATCCATGGCTGCCTCCTGGTCTACTGGGGGTTTTTTGCGAATGGTATAACAAACTTTACAAATACTCCAGCACTATTATACAATTGACTCGCTCCCAGAAGCTGTGTGAATCATCACCGTTCCGCATCCGTCGAGGCCCGCCAACCTGGCTGTACGGCATGGTTCAGGATCGGGCGTTCTAGCTTGACCGTTGCTCCACACCTCCACAGCTCCACACCTCTACCGAACCGGTCTGGAGAGCTGGAGAGTTGGAGAGCTGCAGAGTTGAAGGCTGGATTGTCAAGTTCGTTTGAACCATGCCTGTGAATGGTCGCGGAGAGACACCTCCTCTTACGCCCCTTCCCACTCGATGACCAGGCCGGCTTCAGGGTATGCGGAGACGGACAAGCTGTGCACCGGAGGCCAGACCGTGACAAGACGATCCCGTGTGAGCGCCACTGAAAACGCTGCCCCTCACGACGCCGCCAGCGATGCCGGGCAGGCCGACGCGCAGCCCCAGCACGAGGGACACGAGCGTCCCTTGTATGAGGGCGCCATACCTGCTATGCACCCCGACCCGCACCGGCGCGAACCCGAACGCGAGCGCCTGCCGCTGAGCGGGGTGCGGGTGATTGACGTGGGCAACTTTCTCGCCGGTCCCTACGCCGCTTCGATCCTGGGCGAGTTTGGGGCCGAGGTGCTCAAGGTCGAGCACCCGATTGCCGGCGATCCCATGCGTCGCTTCGGCACGCCTACCAAGCGCCACGATGCCAGTCTGGCCTGGTTGAGCGAGGCTCGCAACCGCAAGTCGGTGACCATTGACCTGCGGCAGCCCGAGGGGGTGCAACTCTTCCTGAAACTGGTGGCCCGCTCCGATGTGCTGATCGAGAACTTCCGCCCCGGCACGATGGAGGAGTGGGGCCTGGGCTGGAACCAGGTGCGGGAAGCGAACCCGCGCCTGGTGATGCTGCGCGTTTCGGGCTACGGGCAGACGGGACCCTATCGCCGGCGTTCGGGCTTCGCCCACATCGCCCATGCCTTCGGCGGGCTGTCCTACCTGGCGGGCTTTCCCAACGAAACCCCCGTGCTGCCGGGGAACGTGCCCCTGGGCGACTACATCGCCAGTCTCTACGGGGCCGTCGGCGTGCTGATTGCGCTACGGCACGCCGAGCGCACCGGCGAGGGCCAGGTGATTGATATCGGCATCTATGAGGCGGTTTTCCGCCAGCTCGACGAGATCGCCGCGGCCTATGGCCTGTTTGGCAAGATCCGTGAACGCGAGGGCGCCGGCAGCTTCGTGGCCGTGCCCCACGGCCACTTCCGCACCCGTGATGACAAGTGGGTGGCGATCGCCTGTACTACCGATAAGATGTTCGAGCGCCTGGCTGAAGCCATGGGGCAACCCGAACTCGCTTCCACCGAACTGTATGGCGAGCAACGCAAGCGCCTGGCCGCCCGCGACAAGGTCAACAAGATTGTGATTGACTGGGTCGGCTCGCTCACCCGCGATGAGGTGCTATCCATCTGTCTGGCGAAAGAGGTGCCCATCGGCAAACTCAACAGCATCGCCGACATTTTCGAGGACGAGCACTTTCAGGCCCGCGGCAACCTGGCGCGCATCGACGAGGAAGGGGTCGGCGAGGTGGTGGTGCCCGGCGTGGTGCCGACCCTCTCCGAAACCCCTGGCCGCATCACCAACCTGGGCCCGCCCCTGGGCAATGCCACCTACGAGGTGATGCGCGAGATGCTCGGCCTGACACCCGATGACATCAAGTACCTGCGCCAGCGGAAGATTATCTGACAGGACGCACGCGGGGTGCGGGGAGGCGCAGCCTCCCCGGCTGCCTCGCCTGCGTGCCTCCTTCCCGCGGACCGGGGTCCGGGGAACGCCGGGTTCCCCATCCCCGCACCCCGTGGGGGAGTCTGGGCGGGCGTCGCCCGCGCGCAGGGGGGTGGGGAAAGCGGGTTTCCCCATCCTCGCACCCGGTGGGAGGATCTGGGCGGGCGTCGCCCGCGCGCAGGGGGGCGGGGAAACCGGGTTTCCCCATGCCCCCACCCGCGGGAGGGTTTGGGAGGGCGCAGCCCTCCCAAGAATAACCTTATTTTCATTGCGGCGTTGTGCGGCGGAGCCGCATGGAATGCCTGAAGAGGAGAGAGACGTGACACACCAACCCAACGAGGACCATCTGCCCCTCGCGGGCATCAAGGTCATTGATGCCGCCACGGTCATCGCCGCGCCCTACTGCGCGACCATTCTGGGCGAGTTTGGGGCCGAGGTGCTCAAGGTGGAGCATCCCCTCGGCGGGGATGCCCTGCGGCGCTTCGGCACGCCCACCGAGCGGGGCGACACCCTCACCTGGCTCAGCGAGGCGCGTAACAAGAAGTCGTTGACCCTTGACCTGCAGCGCCCCGAGGGCAAGGAGATCTTCAAGCAGCTCGTGGCCCGCGCCGATGTGCTCTGCGAGAACTTCCGCACCGGCACCCTCGAACGCTGGGGGCTGGGCTGGAACGTGCTCCACGAACTCAATCCGCGCCTGATCATGCTGCGCGTGACCGGCTACGGGCAGACCGGTCCCTACGCCGATCGCCCCGGCTTTGCCCGTATCGCCCACGCCGTCGGCGGCATCGCCTACCTCGCCGGCATGCCCAAGGGCACCCCGGTGACCCCCGGCTCAACCACCCTTGGCGATTACATGACCGGCATCTACGGCGCCATCGGCGTGCTGATGGCCCTGCGCTACCGCGACCAGACCGGCTGCGGCCAGTATATCGACGCCGCGCTCTACGAGTCGATCTTCCGCTGCACCGATGAACTGGCCCCGGCCTATGGGATGTACGGCATCGTGCGCGAGCGCCATGGCCCCCATCACAATGACTTCGCCTGCCCCCATGGCCATTTTCCCACCCGTGACGGCAAGTGGGTCGCCATTTCGTGCGCCACCGACAAGCTCTTCGCCCGTCTGGCCCGGGCCATGAACCGCCCCGAACTGGCCTCCTCCAGCATCTACGGCGAGCAGAAGGTGCGTCTGGAGCACTGCAACGACGTCAACGAGATCGTGCGCGACTGGTGCGGCTCGCTGACCCGCGAGGAGGTCCTCGAGCGCTGCTACGCCACCGGCACGCCCGCCGCGCCCCTCAACAACATCGCCGACATCTTCGGCGACCGGCAGTTCCATGCTCGCCGCAATCTGGTGGCGATGGACGTGCCGGAGACTGGCGAGACGGTGATTATCCCCACGGTCATCCCCAAACTCTCGGCCACCCCCGGCCGGATCAAGCATCTTGGCCCGCGTCTCGGTGAGCATACCGACGAAGTGTTGCGCGACGTGCTCGGCCTCAGTAACGACGAGATCGCGTCGCTACGCGAGAAACGGGTGATCTGATGACACAAGGACTCCTCTCCGGCTTACGGGTCGTTGAAGGCTCGGCCTTTGTCGCCGCGCCCCTCAGCGGCATGACCCTGGCGCAACTGGGCGCCGATGTGATCCGCTTCGACCCCATCGGCGGCGGCCTGGATTACAAACGCTGGCCCGTTACCCGTGACGGGCAGCATAGCCTCTTCTGGGCCGGTCTCAACAAGGGCAAGCGCTCCATCGCCGTGGATATTCGCCATCCCCGCGGCCAGGAGTTGCTCACCCGGCTGATCTGCGCCCCCGGCGATGGCGCCGGCATGTTCATCACCAACTTTCCCGCCCGCGGCTGGCTCAGCTATGAGGCCCTGCGCGCCCACCGCGCCGACCTGATCATGGTCAACTTCCTCGGGCGCCGGGACGGCGGCTCGGAGGTTGATTACACCGTCAACCCGCAGCTCGGCCTGCCCTTCATGACCGGTCCCGAAGGCAGCGCCGAGCCGGTCAACCATGTCTTCCCGGCCTGGGATTTCATCTCCGGGCATCTGATCGTCGTGGGCCTGCTCGCCGCCGAGCGCCACCGGCGCCTGACCGGCGAGGGGCAACTGGTGCACCTCTCGCTCAAGGACGTGGGCCTGGCCATGCTCGGCCACTTCGGCATGCTCGCCGAGGTGATGATCAACAATGAAGACCGCCCGCGCCAGGGCAATTACCTCTACGGGGCCTTCGGGCGCGATTTCGTGACCCTCGATGGCAAGCGCGTCATGGTCGTCGGGCTGACCGACCTGCAGTGGCGCTGTCTGTGCAACGCCACGGGGCTGGCCGGCGCCTTCGCCGAGCTTGGCGCCCGCCTCGGCCTCGATCTCACCCAGGAAGGCGACCGCTTTCGCGCCCGTCGGGCCATCGCCCAGATCCTGGAGTCGTGGTTCCACGCCCGCACCTTCGACGAGGTGCGCCGCAGCTTCGAAGAGCACCGCGTGACCTGGGGACCCTACCAGACGGTGCGCGAGTTGATCGCCAGCGATGCCGACTGTTCAACCGCCAATCCGATGTTCTCCATGCTCGAACAGCCCGGCATCGGCGCCTATCTGGCCCCGGCCACCCCGCTGGCCTTCAGCCAGGTGGAGCGCCTGCCGGCGCGCCCCGCCCCGCGCCTCGGCGAGCACACCGACGAGATTCTGTCCGAGTTGGGGCTGAGCGACGGCGAAATCGCCCGGCTCCACGACGAAGGCGTTGTTGCTGGACCAGCAGCCTGACGGGAGGAACCTCATGAAACTGCCCTACAATTTTTACCGGCCCCTGGCCATCGGCGCGCCCCAGCCCCTGCGTGAGATCCCCGTGCGCCCCGAACGCATGATCCATTTCTTCCCGCCCCACGTCGAGAAGATCCGCGCCCGCCTGCCCGAAACCGCGCGCCAGGTGGATGTGCTCTGCGGCAACCTCGAAGACGCCATCCCCGTCGATGCCAAAGAGGCCGCCCGCGCCGGCTTCATCGAAGCCGTGCAGGCCAATGATTTCGGCGATACCGCCCTCTGGGTCCGCGTCAACGCCCTCAACAGCCCCTGGTTCCTCGACGATATGACCGCGCTGATCGAGGCCGTCGGCAATCGCCTCGACGTGATCATGATCCCCAAGGTCGAAGGGCCGTGGGACATCCACTTCGTTGACCAGTACCTGGCCCTGCTCGAGGCCAGGCACAAGGTGCAGAAGCCCATTCTCATTCACGCCCTGCTCGAAACCGCCCAGGGGGTGATGAACGTCGAGGCGATCTGCGGCGCCAGCCCGCGTATGCACGGCTTGAGCCTCGGCCCCGCCGATCTGGCCGCCTCGCGCGGTATGAAGACCACCCGCGTCGGCGGCGGCCATCCCTTCTACGGCGTGCTCGCCGATCCCCAGGAGGGCAGCGCCGAACGGGCCTTCTTTCAGCAGGACCTCTGGCACTACACCGTCGCGCGCATGGTTGATGCCTGCGTCGCCCACGGTCTGCGCGCCTTCTACGGACCCTTCGGCGACCTCAAAGACGAAGCCGCCTGTGAGGCCCAGTTCCGCAACGCCTTCCTCATGGGTTGCACCGGCGCCTGGACCCTGGCGCCCAACCAGATCCCCATCGCCCGGCGCGTCTTCAGTCCCGATGTCAACGAAGTGCTCTTCGCCAAACGCATCCTCGAAGCCATGCCCGACGGCAGCGGCGTGGCCATGATCGATGGCAAGATGCAGGACGACGCCACCTGGAAACAGGCCAGAGTGATTGTCGATCTGGCGCGGATGGTGGCAAAGAAAGATCCGGAACTGGCCCAGCTCTATGGTCTCTGACCACGCGCAGGAGTGCCTGTTCACACCTGGGGCAACCCACGCGCCTGGGAGCGGGGGCCTCTTGCCCGCGTAGATGCGACGAGAGCGAGAGGCCCTCGCTCCCAGGAGACATGTGAACCTTTACCCGCAGGAGTGCCCTATGATCCCAAAAACCACCCGCGGAAATTTCTTCGAAGATTTCCGCCTGGGTCAGGAACTGATCCATGCCACGCCCCGCACGGTTACCGAGGGTGACGTGGCTCTGTACACCGCCCTGTACGGTTCGCGCTTCGCCCTGACCTCGTCGGCGCCCTTCGCCGCCAGCCTGGGGTTGCCCCAGGCGCCCCTCGATAGCATGCTCGTCTTCCACATCGTCTTTGGCAAGACCGTGCCGGATATCTCCCTCAATGCTATCGCCAACCTCGGCTATGCCGGCGGACGCTTCGGCCAGCCGGTGTTTCCCGGCGACACGCTTACCACCACCTCGACCGTCATCGGCCTGCGCCAGAACAAAGACGGCAAGACCGGCGTGGTCTACGTGCGCTCGGTCGGAACCAACCAGCGCGGCGAAATGGTGGTAGACTACATCCGCTGGGTCATGGTGCGCAAGCACGATCCCGACGCGCCCGCGCCTGAAACCGTGGTGCCGGACCTGCCCGAGGCGGTTCCGGTGGATCAGTTGGTGGTTCCCTACCGCGTTGATCGAGGCAGCTACGATACTGCCCGCGCCGGGAGTCCCTTCCTGTGGGACGATTATGAGCCGGGCGAGCGGATTGACCACGTTGATGGCATGACCATCGAAGAGGCCGATCACATGCTGGCCACCCGCCTGTACCAGAACACCGCGCGAGTGCACTTCAACCAGCACGTGGAGCGCGAGGGGCGCTTCGGGCGGCGGATCGTCTACGGCGGGCACATTATCAGCCTGGCGCGGGCGTTGTCGTTCAACGGCCTGGCCAATGCCCTGAGCATCGCCGCGATCAACGGCGGGCGCCATACCAACCCCAGCTTCGCCGGCGATACCATCTACGCCTGGTCCACCATCCTCGACCGTATGGAACTGCCGGGTCGCGATGATATCGGGGCGCTGCGGGTGCGCACGGTTGCCACCAAGGATCGCTCATGCGCCGATTTCCCCGATAAGTCTGCCGATGGAACTTACCCGCCGTCCGTTGTGCTCGACGTTGATTATTCGGTGCTCATGCCGCGCCGCTAACGTGAACATAGGCTGCTGGAGCAGGGGTGTGGGGAAACCGGGTTTCCCCACGCCCCTGCCCGCGGGAGGGCCTGGCCCTCAAGCAGGGGTATGGGGAAACCGGGTTTCCCCATACCCCCACCTGGTGGGAGGGTTTGGAAAGTACCCGATGGGCTTCTCTATGGCTCCTCATCCCCTCCTGAGCGGAGGCTGGATCCTCAAGCACCTGATTGCGCTGCTGATCTTCGTCAGCTTCATCGGCCTGGGCTTCTGGCAACTGGCCCGCCTGGAGGAGCGCCGCGCCCTTAATGCCGCCCGGCTGGCGGTGGTGGATGCGAATCCCGTCACCTTCACCGGGCGCGAGCCTGATCCCGCGGCGCTGATCGGGCGCAAGGTGCGCGTCACCGGCGCCTATCTCAACGCAGCCAGCGTCGTGTTGCGCGGCCAGCGCTCCGACAGCGGCGTGGAAGGCGTGCATCTGCTCACGCCCCTGCGCATCGCCGGAAGCGAGGCGGCGGTTATCGTTGACCGCGGCTGGATCCCCGCTACCCGACCCGAAGCGGCCGACCTCGCTGCTTACGCCGTGACCCGCGAGGTGACCGTCGAGGGCCTGGCCCGCGCCCCCCAGACCCGTCCTGCCTCGCCCCTGGCCCCACGTGATCTGCCCCTTCCCGGCCAGGAGCGTATCAACGCCTGGGTGCGCGTGGATGTAGCCCGCCTCCAGGCCCAGGTGCCCGCGCCGTTGCTGCCTCTCTATATCGAGGAATTGCCGTCCGGCAACGGTGCGGTCTTGCCCCGCCCGCGCGACCCCCGGCAACTTGACGAAGGCCCGCACCTGAGCTATGCCATCCAGTGGTTCGCCTTCGCGGCCATCCTTGCCGTCGTCTACGCCGCGCTCCTGCGCCAGCAGGTAAGGGATGGCTGATGGCTGAAGGCTGAGGGCTGAGGGGTAAGGGCGGAGGGCTGAGCAACTCGAACGGGCGAGGCCCCTCTCCAGTCCTCCCCTGCCGGGGGCTGAAGCGCCGCATCCGCTTACGCATTCGCTTACGCATTCGCTTATGTGAAAGGTCTTCGGTCTAACAACTCTCTTGCAGACCCCTCCGCAGAAGTCTGCTATACTGGGGGAGGGTATCGGGCACTGCGTTCGGGGGAAGGGCGCGAGGAGGCGGAGCCACGCTGCCATGTCCACCTGCGGCAGGCGCGCGCTCTAACGTGAACATAAGCCCCTGGCGAGGGGTGTGGGGAAACCCGGTTTCCCCACGCCCCCGCCCCCGGGAAGGTGAGGGCGTGGGGAAACCCGGTTTCCCCATCCCCTTACCTGGAGGTATAGTTTGGGAGGGCGCCGTCCTCCGCGCCTTCCACGAACGGGTACGCAAAAAGCCGCGCAGCGAAACCACGTCTTACGTCGTTCCAGGAAAGGTTGTGACGATGATCAATGAAGTGAAATCAAGCGGGACGCCGATGTCGAAGACCGGTGTCATCGAGGTTCATGAGCGGAACTTCGATCAGGAAGTGCTCGCGCGCTCGCAGAGCGTCCCGGTAGTGATAGACTTCTGGGCGCCCTGGTGCGGTCCCTGCCGCACGCTGGGGCCCTTGCTCGAACGGCTGGCCGCCGAGGCCCGCGGCGCCTGGATCCTGGCCAAGGTCAATGTTGATGAGAACCCCCGTCTGGCGCAGGCCTTTCGGGTGCAGAGCATCCCCGCGGTGATGGCCGTCCATCAGGGCAAGATCGTGGATCAGTTTGTGGGGGCCTTGCCCGAGTCGCAGGTGCGGGCCTGGCTCAAGCGCTTCGTTCCCGAGCCTTCGTCGTCGCTGCTCGACGCCGCGAAGGCGCTCGAAGCGCGTGATCCCGAAGGGGCCATCGCCCGCTACCGGTTGCTCCTCGGTGAGGAGCCGGAGAACGCCGAGGCGCTGTTTGCGCTCGGGCGCCTGTTGGTGCTGCGGGGCGACCCCGAGGGGGTGGCGACGCTCAAGCAGGTGCCCGCCAGTTCGCCGCTCTTCGCTCGCGCCCAGGCCGCCCTGCCGCTGGCGGATCTGCTCGCCGCGCGCGATGCTCCCGCCGAAGGCGATCTCGACCTGCGCTATCGCCAGGCGGCCCGCGCCGCGGCCGGCGGCGACTACGCCCAGGCAATTGACGAACTGCTCGCTATTGTCGCCCGCAACCGGGCCTACCGTGACGATGGCGCGCGCAAGGCCCTGCTGGCCCTGTTCGCGGCCCTCGGCGATGAGCATCCCCTGGTTCCCGGCGCCCGCCGCCGCCTGGCGAATACCCTGTTTTAACGTGAACATGGTCCCTCAGAGGAGGGATGTGGGGAAACCGGGTTTCCCCACGCCCCTGCCCGCGGGAGGGCCTCGCCCTCACGCAGGGGTATGGGGAAACCCGGTTTCCCCGTACTCTCACCCGGTGGGAGGGTTTGGGAGGGCGCAGCCCTCTCAAGAAGAACCTATGTTCATCCTGTTCGTGTGCGGCGCAGCCGCATGGACGGCTAACGTGAACATAGGCTGCTGGAGCAGGGATGTGGGGAAACCGGGTTTCCCCATGCCCCTGCCCGCGGGAGGGCCTCGCCCTCACGCAGGGGTATGGGGAAACCCGGTTTCCCCGTACTCTCACCCGGTGGGAGGGTTTGGGAGGGCGCAGCCCTCCCAGGAAGTATGTTCATCCCGTCGGTGTGCGGCGCAGCCGCATGGACGGCTAACGTGAACATAGGCTGCTCACCTACGCGCATGCGGCGCTGAACCCCCCCTCCTAACCTCCCCCCGCTGGGGGGAGGAGCCGGACTCCCTCCCCCCAGCGTTTAGGGGCGGACAGAACAGGTGTGTCATGATGATGATGTTACGCGACCTGCCGCAGGTGCTCGCGCTTGCCCACCCGCCCGGTGATGAACACCGGGTCGGCCGCGGGCTGGGCGGCGTGCCAGCA
>Ga0272446_1001319_pt1 | contig 36283 bp, 32 predicted proteins | sample YNPCB0061_FD_194587 | JGI IMG/M metagenome (GOLD analysis project Ga0272446, IMG submission 194587) | Hot spring microbial mat communities from Yellowstone National Park, WY, United States - YNP-CB-006-1 | ecosystem: Environmental > Aquatic > Thermal springs > Hot (42-90C) > Sediment | place...
ATAGGGTTATACGCCCTGACGGCAACTTTTTTAGCCGAATCGCTGTATCGACTGGTTCGTTACGTGGTTGTATCTAATGATCGAAGCCCCGCGGAAATTCAGCCGGTGGAAACGGAACCCCCGGATGGACCGGTAACTCTAACAAAAAAGGACGGAAACTAGTGGCGGTATTGGGTTTTTCAAAAAAAATAAAAGCGTTTTTTGGACTAAGGGAACCTATTTCCGATGAATTCTTCGATTCTTTGATGGATCTTTTAGTGGAAGGGGATTTTGGCGCCCCGGAGGCGTACCAGACCGTGGAAACCCTCCGGACCGTGTGTAGAAAAGAAAAAATCGAAACCCCCGAAGGGGTCCGAAACCGGCTAGCCATACTGCTCCAGTCGTATTTTCAAGGTCTCCCCGAGGTGAATGTGGAGAGTCCCGGTTTTACGGTACTGCTTCTGTTGGGGGTAAACGGGGTGGGTAAAACCACCACGGCGGCTAAATTGGCCCATCGGTTCCAGGAAAAATACGGCAGAAGCGCCATATTAGCGGCCGCAGATACCTTTCGGGCGGCCGCCATTGACCAGCTGAAAATCCACGGTCAACGGCTCGGTTGTCGGGTGGTGGCCCATAAGAGCGGGGGAGATCCGGCGGCGGTACTCTTTGATTCCCTGGAGGCCGCCCAGGCGGGGGGTATAGACTTGGTAATCGCCGATACGGCCGGAAGAATGCACACAAAATCCGCCCTGGTGGAGGAACTGAAAAAAATAGACCGGATTGTGGGAACCAAAGCCCCCGGCGCTACGTATCGTAAACTCCTGGTGCTGGATGGAACTACGGGTCGCAACGCCTTACTGCAGGCCCAGACCTTTCAGTCTTCCGTCCCCTTGGACGGGGTAATTCTTACAAAATACGACTCCATCGCCCGGGGCGGGGTTGTTTTTTCCTTAGCCCAAAGTTTAAAACTGCCTATCCTGTACGTTTGTGACGGAGAGGCCTATCAAAATATTCTTCCCTTTTCGGGCCCCGACTATGTACGGGATTTTTTGGACCTTTAAGGAAGAATACCTCCGTCGGTTTGGGGTATTCTGCTTTTTTTTATTCCTTTGTTTTCCGACCTATGGGGAAGAATGGTTTCGATCCGACCCCGCAGGGCTTCCCTTGGAAGCCCTCCCTCGCCTGGTGGCTCTTCGGGAAGACTATGGCCTTTTGATCCAGCCGGTGGCTCCGGGGGTGCTTTTAAAGCGACTGCCCCAGGAAATCCGCACAGAGGTGGATGCGGAGCTTCTTCTGTCCGGCTTTGGGGAAGAGCGGATCCTGTACCATGGGGGAACGGAATACCAGCGGCTTTTGACGATCCGGGATTCCGGCGGCCATCCGCGTCTATCCTATCGAGAACGTCCGGGAGGAACCGCCTTTTGGGAGCGCTACGATGGGCGGGGTCTGCTGACGGAGGAACGACGGTGGAGTGCCGGCGCTCAGGACGAATGGATCGCCTATCAGTACTCGGGAGAACAATTGGTACAGGCCCAGGGGCTGGAAAGCCGGAACGGGACGGTACTCTGGACAGACCGGTACTATTACGAAAGAACCGGGGCCCTACGACGAATCGATCGGCAGTACACGGACCAAACCCAGGTTCCCCTTTCGGTACGGGTCTCCAGGAACCCCCAGGATACCCTGGGGGCCTACGGGGCCGATCAAAAACCCCCGGTGGAAGCTAGCTCCCTGGCCAAGGCTGACGTCCCGTCGACCAGGTATACCACCGATTCTAAAGGGAGGGTTGTGACCGAAACTCGGTACGACCCTTCGGGGCAGGTGGTGGAGGAACTGCGGAACACCTACAAGGATAACCGTTTAAGCGTTACCCTGCGTCTGGTCGGCGGGGACTCCTATCGCCGGGAGTACGCCTACGATACGGCGGGGAACAGGGTGGAAGAACGGGATTACCACGGGGAACTATTGGAGCGGACGCTTAAAAAAATGGGCAACCAAGAGGTAGAAGAATTGTATATCAACGGGAAATCGGTGCTGAGGACTATTTGGCGGGATGGAATAAAAATCTCGGAAGAGCGGATTATTTTCTCATCGAAGGATCATCCATGAACCGGGGCTCCAGAGGGACCTCCTGGTCCTGGGTAGGATTCGCGGCCCGACGGTACGTATCCAGCCGCCGTAGGGATAAGAGTTCCCCCTCTTCCTGGCTTGCGATCCTCGGCATAGCCACGGGGGTCTTGGCTCTAACGGTCATCCTGGCGGTGATGAACGGTTTTCAGTTGGGATTTATCGAAACTATCCTGGAGCTTTCATCGTACCATCTCCGCGTCGAGGTATCCCAGCGGTCCAATACGGGGGACCTTTTAACCAAGATCCGAGCCCTGCCATCGGTGGCTTCGGCGGTTCCTTCCGTGGAAATCCAGGGAATTCTGAGGGGGCCCCGAAGAAACCAGCAGGGCTGTCTTGTCCGGGGTCTGGACACGGACACCCTCCGGTGGGATCCCGGAATGGCTAAAAAACTCGTTTTTGAGGCCGGGACCTTTAATTTAGCTTCTCCCCAGGTGATTTTAATCGGTGCCGAATTGGCCCGCAACTTGGGCCTTAGGCTTGGGGATTGGGTATCCTTTCTGTCCCTAACCGGCACTTCGTTGACGGTGAACGTTCCCGAACATGCCCAGTATCGCGTCGGTGGAATTTTCCGGACGGGGTTTTACGAGTACGATTCTACCTGGGCTTTTATCCCTATCGATAGGGCTCTCGAACTTGTGGGGGCCGATAGCCCGGTTACCCTGGGGATTAAATTAAAAAATCAGTGGAACGATGGAGGCGCCATGGGGGAACTTCGTTCTATTCCGGGTCTGCGTAACGCCCCTATCGTTTCCTGGAGGGAGTATAATCGGGCCTTTTTCGGTGCCCTACGGATGGAAAAATTGCTCATGTTTATCCTGGTGGCCCTAATCTTTGTGGTCGTGGGTTTGAATATTTTTCAGGCCCAACGGAGGAACGTTTTGGAACGGCGGGACGAAATAGCCCTGTTACGGGCCGTGGGGGCCAGCGAGACGGCGGTTCGGCTGGTTTTTGTGCTGGATGGCCTTATTATAGGCCTTATCGGGGCCCTGGGGGGATTGCTTCCCGGCCTTTGGATAGCCTTTCACATCGGTCAATTTTTTTCCCTTTTGGAACGGATCGTCAATGGGACCCTGGGCTTTCTGGATGTTTTAATCCGTCCTTTCGTGGGGACCCTGGCGGAGGGGGATTTCCGCGTGTTTTCCCCCACGGTTTTTTATATCAAAGAAATCCCTAGTCGGGTGATTCCCCAGGAAGTCCTGGTGGTCTTTCTTTTTGGCGTCCTTTCGGCCACCCTAGCGGCGTGGTTGGCATCGGGAAAAACAGCCCGGATAAAGCCCGCGGAGGTATTGCGCGATGAATGAACATCTGGTAGTGGCGGAGGGAATAACAAAAAACTACACCTCCGGAACCGAAACCCTACGAATCCTACGGGGGATAAACCTTTCTATTCCCCAGGGCGTTTCGGTGGCTATTCGAGGAGATAGCGGAAGCGGTAAAAGTACCCTGCTCCACATTTTAGGCGGCCTGGATCGGCTGGATTCGGGATCTATCGTGGTGGGAAACCACCGGATCACCGAGTTGTCGGAAAAGGCTCTTTCAGCCTACCGAAGCCAAACGGTGGGTTTTATTTTCCAGTTTCACTATCTTCTCAAGGATTTTACCGCCCTGGAAAACGTTATGCTCCCGGCCTATATGGCGGGCTTACCCAAAAAGGAAGCCCTCCAAAGGGCCCAGGCCCTGTTGGCGGACGTTCATTTGGAAAGCCGTGGCCACCACTTTCCATCCCAGTTGTCGGGGGGCGAGCGACAACGGGTAGCCGTTGCCCGGGCCCTGGTAAACGATCCGGACCTGGTTCTGGCGGACGAACCCACGGGGAACCTGGACCCGGGGAATAGCGCCGTGGTGGCGGAACTATTGTACCTCTGCGCGGAAAAAAGGGGGAAAACCCTTATCGTGGTGACCCACGACGAAGGGGTCGCCTTACGGGCCACCTATCAATATCTCCTGGTTCAGGGTGTTCTGCGGCCTAGCGGGGAAGGTGAAACACCGGAGGCGGGCCTTTGAAGAACGGTTCGGCGTTTTTTATTGCCCTTCGCTACCTCCTAGGTCGGGGCCGCGAAGGGGACCGCTACCTCCGGGGGGCCGCGATCGGAATCGGCGTAAGCCTCATCCCCATCGTGGTAACCCTCATCGTCGCCGATGGAATGATTCGGGGTATTACGGATCGGTACCTGGAATTGGGGACCGGCCATTTGGAGATCTACGACTTTGATAAACCCTCGGAGGTGGCTTTAATTCGAAATCGAGTTTTGCAAGAGGGCGGGGTTACCGGCGCGTGGGCCGAGCGGCAAGGCTTGGGTATTTTAGTCGGTCCCCTTGGAAAATCAGGAACCACCGTCCGAGCGGTGGATGATCTATTTTTGGACGACCAGGGCACTAAAAAATTACTGACCCTTCGAAGGGGCTCCCTGGTTCTTCCGGATGAACAATCTGCCCTTTTAGGGGAAGCCCTGGCCAAAACTATCGGCGCCCAGGTGGGTGATACGGTCCGGCTGATGACCCTGCGGACCGCCGATGATGGTCGTACGGTGCCTCGGCTCGCCCCCTTTACCGTCCGGGGTATTGTATCTTCGGGTTACCAGGAATTGGACGCCCTTTGGTGTTTTATTCCCTACAGCGAGGGCTTACGCATGCTGTCAGCGGGGGATTCTAAAAATTTTTTATTGGTTAAAGTGACGGACCCGTATGGGGGCATAGACCGGATAGCCCAGCGCTTGGCGGTCACGCTGGGGGATCAATACGGGGTATACCCGTGGAAGGAACTACAACAGGCCCAGTACCGATCCTTCGAATCCACCCGGCAGTTGCTCCTGTTTATTATGGCTTTAATCGTGATCGTGGCGGCGGTGAACGTTTCCTCGGCCACGGCTATGTTGGTGGTGGAACGGCGCCGGGATATCGCCATCCTTAAATCCTTTGGGGTCGGGGCCAGGAAAATTTCCCGCATTTTTACCTACGCCTCGTTTTTAACCGGTTTCGTCGGTTCCCTGGGAGGTATCGCCGTGGGCCTTATAATTGGGTATACTATAAATGATCTTATCCGGTTTCTAGAGATTATCCTGGGATTTTTTTCTTCCCTCTTTCATGGGGGGGCGGTTAGAATCTTGAATCCCAAATATTATTTGGAGACCATCCCCGTGATTATCGATTGGGTGGCCATCGCCGTTATTTGGGGGGTCACGGTTCTCTGTTCGGTGATTGCGGCCCTGAGGCCCGCTCGTCGGGCCGGGAGACTGTCTCCCACGGAAATTTTACGGAAATATTGAGGTTTCCGCTATGAAATGTGATCTATGCGGCCAACGGGAAGCGGTGGTATTTGTGCACCAGGTGAGTAAGGACGGAAACTCGGAGCTCCGGCTCTGCGTCCAGTGCGCCCGGGAACACGGGCTTGGTTCCCTGGATGGGGATATGACCGAGGCGCTAAAAAACCTCCTGTCCACCCTCCCGGCTTCAGCCTTTACCCCCAAGGGATCGTCGAAAAAAATAGGTCCCTGTCCCCACTGCGGCCTGTCCCGGGAGGAAGCAAAAAAAAGGGGAACCCTGGGGTGCCCCCACTGTTGGGAACACTTTGGCAAAGGCCTTTTGGAGGGTGTGTCCCCCACCCGTGGTTCCCCAAAGACCCCGGTGCCCCTCCACCAGGGCCGCCTATCCCTTCGTTTAACCTCCCTGCGCATCCGGGAGCAAGAGTTGGTCCGCCTGCGGGAAGAACTCGCGGAGGCGGTTTCTGCGGAAAACTACGAATTGGCGGCCCGCTACAGGGATCAAATTCGGGCCCTGGAGGGGAGCGGAGGAAGTCGTGGCTGATTTTAGGTTACCCCCCTTAGATTGGCTCCAGGGGGGCGCCGATCGGGACGTGGTGGTCTACCTGCGGCTTCAATACGCCCGTAACCTGCGGGATACCCTCTTCCCTTGGAAAGCCTCTCCCTCCGAATTGTTGGATATCCGACAAAGAATCGCTCCAATCTTGGATTCCCAGCTACCCCAGGCGTTTCGTTATAATTTTGAGGAATTGGATACGGCGGCGTCGGAAGCCCTGACGGAACGGTACTTCTTAGGCCCCCTCCAATCCTATGACCCCTCCCGCTCTCTCTTTGTCACGAAGGAGGGGGCTGTTTTTTCGATTAACGATACGGATCATCTTAGGTTTTCTATTTTTTCATCGGGGTCCGATTTTTCAAAACCCCTAGAAACCCTGCGAATTTGGGACGAAAAGTTGGACGCCCTTTTGGACTGGGCTTGTACTCCCGATTTGGGATTCCTTACCACCCGTGTAGAAGAGGTTGGGTCGGCCCTCTCGTGTGGAGCCCTCATTTTTATTCCCGGTATAGTGTATTCCTCCATGTTTGAACGGCTTTCCCAACGGCTTCTGTCCCAGGGGATTCGCGTTCGGTTTTACGCCTCCGGGGGAGAGGAGGACGGAGAGGCCCCCGTGGCCCCCCCCAATCCCCTGGTGGAAATATCCGCCCCAGGGAGCCTGGGGACCGACGAAAATACGTTTATCGGCGGATTCCGAAGCCTTTTGATGGAGTTGGTGGAGGGAGAACGGAAGACCAGGGAACGGATAAAGGTAGATAGGGCGGCGGAACTGGAAAACGAAGCCTTTCGATCCGCGGCCCTGTTAAGGGCTTCAAAAATCCTCGATTTCCCGGAAACGCGCCGATTACTCGTCGCCCTCCGTTCGGGTCTGGTGTACGGCCTGGCCCCGAAAGTAGAGACGGGTGATTCCCCCGACGGGGCCTTCGCCGGGGAACTTTGCTCATCGGAGAGCGATCCCTTTGGGGCCCTGGATCGCTTATACGTGGACGTCGGGGAATCCCAGGTTCGTTTCTCCGGTGTTTCGGGGAAAGATGAAAATAAAATGAGGGCGGAACTTGTCCGGAGGGAACTTCCGCGTTACCTTATATAGGGGGGACGATACTTTGTTTAAAGGCTTAACGCAGCGGGCGCAACGCATCCTTTCGGTAAATTCTCAGGACGAGGCACGGCGGTTCCATTCGGACCAGCTTCTGCCCGAGCACATATTGATCGCCATATTAAAAGACGGAACCGGATCGGCTTGCAAGGTCTTGGAGGCCCTGCACGTGGATCTTACGGAACTTCGCCACGATTTAGAACGAGAAATCCCCCAAAAGAACGTGGGCTTTATTTTTGGGGATATTCCCCCTGCCCGGCGAACCCGTTTGTTGTTGGAACTCGCGGCGGATGAAGCTCGGATTTTTGGTCACGAATACGTGGGGACCGAACATATACTCCTGGCCTCCCTCAGGGAAGAAAACGCCCCCGTGGTCCGTTATTTGGGGAACCGTAATATCAACCTAGAGGTAATTCGCACGGTTTTACAGGCCGCCGACGGGACCCGTTTCGATGAGCCCCCCCGTAGGGATGGCTTTAGCGATTCGAATACCAACGCGGATCCCCGGGACGAAAACCAAAAAAACCAGGGGAATCCTAATACCCTTCGGGGCGCCGGGGGCGCATCGGCTTCCCAGGGCCCTAAAACTCCCATTCTGGACGAATTTTCCCGGGATTTAACCGCCCTCGCCCGGATGGAAAAGTTGGACCCCGTGGTGGGAAGAAAAAAAGAGGTGGGCCGCATTATCCGAATTTTAGCCCGGCGAACCAAAAACAACCCCATTTTGGTGGGGGAACCGGGGGTCGGCAAGACCGCTGTGGTGGAAGAGCTCGCCCAAATGGTAGCCTCCGAGCGGATTCCGGAAGTGCTTATGGGTAAACGTATCCTTACGCTGGACATCGCTTCCGTGGTGGCGGGAACCAAGTACAGGGGAGAATTTGAGGAACGGCTGAAAAAGATAATGAAGGAGATCACCGCCGCGAAGAACGTGATCCTTTTCATCGATGAAATTCACACTATTATTGGAGCTGGAGGGGCCGAAGGTACCATCGACGCGTCCAACATGCTCAAACCCGCCCTCTCTCGGGGGGAAATTCAGTGTATCGGGGCGACCACCCTGGCCGAATACCGGAAACATTTTGAAAAAGACGCGGCCTTGGAACGACGGTTCCAGATGGTCCCCATCGATGAACCCAATTTGGAAGATACAATCGAAATTCTCCAGGGGATCAGGACCCAGTACGAGGATCATCACCGGGTGCTGTACACCCCCCAGGCGATACAGGCCTCGGCCCGCTTGGCCCAGCGGTACGTGACGGGCCGTTTTATGCCCGACAAGGCCATCGACCTTTTGGACGAGGCGGGGGCCAAGCGGAAGCTTGAATCGGATACCCGGCCCTCGGAACTAGGAGAAATTGAGGCGGAAATTCGTCGTTTAACCTCCCAAAAGGTGGCCCTGGTATCCGCCCAGGATTACGAGGCCGCGGCGGAACTGCGGGACCGGGTTAGGGCCCTCCGGGCCCATTTGGAGTCGGTGCGAGAAGCCTGGCAGAGGGCCGCCCGGGAAGAGCGACCCGTGGTGGACGAATCGGATATCCGGCAGGTGGTCGCCGAGTCCACCGGTATTCCCCTCTCTCGGCTGGAGGAAAGTGAGTCCCGGAGGCTTTTGAAAATTGAGGAAGAACTGCATCGGGCGGTGGTAGGGCAGGATGACGCGGTCCGCCGGATTGCCTCGGCCATTCGCCGTTCCCGGGCGGGAATCGCGTCGATAAAACGCCCCCAGGGTTCCTTTATTTTTCTGGGTCCCACGGGGGTCGGAAAAACTCTTCTGGCTAAGCGTTTAGCCGAGTACCTCTTTGGAACCCAGGAAGCCCTGGTCCGTATCGATATGTCCGATTACATGGAAAAACACAACGCCTCCCGCTTGGTGGGGGCTCCTCCGGGGTACGTGGGGTACGAAGAGGGGGGTGTTTTAACGGAAAAAATCCGTCGGAATCCCTACCGGGTCATTTTGTTCGATGAAATCGAAAAGGCCCACCACGACGTGTTTAACCTGCTTCTCCAGGTTTTGGAGGAGGGGGAACTGAAGGATAATTTGGGTCACACGGTTAGCTTTAGAAATACGGTGATCATCATGACCAGCAACGCGGGGGCCCGGGAAATTTCTCGGGATGCCCGGATGGGCTTTACTACCGATACGGGCATTATGGCCTTGGAGGAAATTCGTTCCGCCGCCCTTTCCGAATTGCGGCGTCTTTTTAACCCCGAATTTATCAACCGGGTGGACGACATCGTGGTGTTCCATGCCCTGGATAGGGCCCAAATAGAGGCGATTTTGGACCTGGAGCTGAAGGATCTTTCCCAACGCCTTTCTGAGCAGGGGTATTCTATCCGCCTTAAAAGCGCCGCCCGTTCGGCCCTGGCGGAAAAGGGCTGGGACCCCAAATACGGAGCCCGACCCATGCGCCGGACCATTCAAAAGGAACTGGAAGACCCCCTGGCCCTCCTTATCCTTGAAAAGGATTACGAAGAGGGTACCCAATTTGTGGTGGATTTTGTTAAGGACGCCATTACGATCCGGGGTGTACGGCCTAAAAAGAAAAAAGAGGGGACCGGGGATCTTGCTTTACAAAACAAACCCTCGGATGTACCCTTTGAGGTCTCCGATCCTATTGTAGGAACCATTGCTCATAACTAATACACCCTAAGGAGCCTGTGTATGCTTCGTCTGCCGCTGAGGGGTACCCAGGGTACCGTGGAAATTCGTCCCTCTAAAATTATCGCCGTGGGGCTAAATTATCGGGAACACGTGACCGAAAGCCAGGTGTTTGACCTTAAAAAATTGGAAGTTCCCTCGGAACCCGTGCTTTTCGCGAAGACCCCCAACGTCCTTATCGGTCCGGGGGAGAGCATCCTTCTGCCCGCGATTATGCATACCTACAATTTTCCTGCTCCCCGGGTGGACCACGAGGCGGAGCTGGCGATTATTATTGGTAAGCGGGGTAAAAACATTAGCGAGGAGCGGGCCCTGGAGTACGTGTTCGCCTACACCTGTTTTAACGACGTGAGCCAGCGGGATATTCAAAAGATGGATGCCTCCGGGTGGTTCCGGGGGAAATCCTTTGACACCTTTGGCCCCCTGGGACCCGAGCTGGTAAGACCCCAGGATCTGGGGGATCCGGGGAACCTGGCCATTTCCTGCCGTGTCAACGGGGAGGTAAAACAGAGCTCTTCCACCGCCGACATGATCTTTTCCGTGGCCCAGCTTATAGCCTTTATTTCTCGCAACCTTACCCTGGAAGAGGGAGATATTATCGCCACCGGAACCCCCAGCGGGGTTAGTCCCCTTAAAGAAGGAGACCTGGTGGAAGTGGAAATTGAAAACCTAGGGATTCTAAAAAATCCCGTCGCCCGGGAGATCCTTTGAAATAATTGAGGCTGTCCCGTAACTTAGTAAGTTACGGGACAGCTTCCTTAATGTCGTATTTTCGTAGGATTTTAGCGGTTTTCCCTGGTTTTAATACGTCGAAAGGGTCAAAAACGCTAAAATCCGAGAAAATACAAGGGCTGTCTGATAACTAAAAGAGTTATCAGACAGCCTCAATTGCGGAGTAAATAAGGAGCAGGATCAATCATGGAAACCCAAGGAACGCTTGAATCTTTTTTTAATGAATTTAGAAAAAAGATAATTGGAATAGACGCAAAGCTCGATGGTCCCTACGGAAAGGTTCCCCTGGTGTACGCCGATTGGATAGCCTCGGGGCGATTGTACGGCCCGGTGGAGGACCGACTCCGATCTATCGCGTACCCCTACGTGGCCAACACCCACAGCGAATCCAGCGCCATCGGCGCGGGGATGACCCAGGCGTATGTGGAATCCCACCGGTTGATAAAAAAGATGGTGGGGGCTAGTGAGAATGACGTAATTATCACCACCGGTTCGGGGATGACGGGGGTGATAAACAAACTTCAGCGACTGTTGGGCCTTCGGATCCCCGAACGGTCCCTGGGGATTTTAAACCCCCAGGCTCTGGAAATACCGGAAAACCGACGGCCCGTTGTTTTTGTGACCCACATGGAACACCATTCGAACCACACCAGCTGGCTCGAATCCCTGGCGGAGGTGGTGGTTCTGAATCCCGACCAGGATCTCCACGTGGTCTGCGAGGAACTGGAACGGGAAATCGTCCACTACGCCGATAGGCCGGTAAAGATAGGATCCTTTTCCGCCGCCTCCAACGTAACCGGGGTCAGGCCTCCGTACCGGGAGCTTGCCCGGATCATGCACCGGCATGGGGGTATAGCCTTTGTGGATTTTGCCGCCGCGGCCCCCTACGACGTCATCGATATGCACCCCCAGGGGGATCCGGATGGTTATTTAGACGCCGTTTTTTTTAGTCCCCACAAATTCCTGGGGGGGCCCGGGTCTCCAGGGGTTTTGGTTTTTAATAAACACCTGTACGCCAATCGAATCCCCGACAATCCCGGCGGCGGTACGGTAACCTGGACCGATAGTTGGGGAGACCGGCGGTACTTTGACAGCATAGAACTGCGGGAGGATGGGGGAACCCCCGCCTTTTTAGGGTCCATTCGGGCGGCCTTGGCGATGGAAGTAAAAGAAAAAATGGGCGCCGATCGTATACACGAGAGGGAGAACCAGTTATTACAGAGGGCCTTCGCGGGCCTGGATACTATACCAAAACTTCGGATCCTTGCGCCCCAGGACCGGGAACGGATAGGGGCCCTGTCTTTTTATATCGAGAATGTACACTACAACTTGGTCGTTCGGCTCCTTTCGGATCGTTATGGAATTCAAACCCGGGGAGGTTGCTCCTGCGCGGGAACCTACGGCCATTACCTACTTCATCTGGATAGGGACCGGTCCAACCGAATTGCGGGTCTGGTGCAAAGGGGTGATCTTTCGGAAAAACCCGGCTGGGTTAGGGTTTCCGTTCACCCCACCATGACGGACGGCGAAATGGACTACATTATCGACGCGCTAAAAGAAATAGAGCGCCAGGGTTCCCAATGGGCCGAGGATTATCGATTTAATAAAAAAACCGGGGAATTTGAACGGCTTGATGGTAAGGATTTCTCCCCCATCGATATAGGGGCTTTCTATTCCCTTCAGGGCCTTTAAAAACGGCTCCCTGCCCCGACAGGTCCCAGCTACCGTAGCCTGGGGGCCTGTCGGATCGCAGAAATCAGGTTCTTCGATGAGGGGGCCCGGGGCGCCTAAATAACTGTCCCCGGGTAGAGGACCGCGTTTTTTGGCACCACGATAATTCCATCCACGATATGATAATGCCCAAAGTCCCCATCGGTTCGCTGAAGGTCGTCGATACCGATACGACAGCCCTCGCCAATGCGGGCGTTTTTATCAATAATGGCCCCTTTGATAATGGTTCCCTTTCCAATTCCCACGTCGGGAAGCCGGGCTTCTTGGTTTTGCCGTCGTTGTTCATCGGACTCGTAAAAATCCGCCCCCATACAGTACACCCCGTTGAGGCTAGCCCCCGATTCGATAATCGTTCGAATACCCACAATGGAGTTGGAGATCGACGCGTTGGTGATGATACAACCCTCCGCGGCGATGGACTGATTCATGTTGCTAAAGTTCATCTTTGACGGGGGAAGGTTTCTCCTGTGGGTATAAATAGGGGCCCCTTCGTTGTAAAAATCAAAATTTGGTTTGAGGGTGGTGAGGTTTAAGTTGGCCTCGTAGAAATTTTTGATGGTTCCGATATCTTCCCAATAACCATCGTAGATATAGGCGTTAACTTTTTTATTTCCGATAGCGCTGGGAATAATTTCTTTACCAAAATCCGTATGATCGTTGGCTAAACTGCTTTCCATGGACGCGGCGTTGAAAATATAAATACCCATGGACGCCAGATAATCCCTTCCCTTGGTTCTCCGGTCCGATAACAGCTCCGAGGGTATTTTAAAATCCGAAATATCCTTGGTGGGACCCGGTTTTTCAAGGAATTCGGTTATTTCATTTTTCTTATTGGTCTTAAGAATTCCCAATTCGGAGGCGTCGTTTCGGGTAACCGATGTGCACGCCACGGTTATATCGGCCCCCGATTCCTGGTGTTGTTTTAATAGATCCTTGAGGTTCATTCGGTACAGTTGATCCCCCGAAAGGATTAGGTAATGGGAGGGATTTTGGGTTCTGAAGTGGATAAAATTTTTCCGTACCGCGTCGGCGGTTCCCTCGTACCACCCGGAGTGTTCAAAGGTCTGTTCCGCCGCCAGAATCTCCACGAAGCCTCGGGAAAAGGTATCGAAAAAATAGGTCCGAGCGATATGGAGGTGCAGGGAAGCGGAGTTAAATTGGGTTAAAATGTACACTTGTCGCAAATCCGAATTAATACAGTTACTGATAGGAATATCCACTAAACGATATTTACCCCCAAAGGGGACCGCTGGTTTTGCCCTCGCTTGGGTTAATGGAAATAGCCGTGTTCCTTTACCGCCGCCCAAAATGATGGAAAGTACCTGAGACATTGTGTTCCTCCTGGGGTTCAATACCATAAGGGCGCCTCTAAAAACTCTGTTAGATTTTTAGAGGCGCCTGAGCAAATCCTTACAAGATTTGCATATAAGCTATGGTGGACTACTAAAAACTAAAGTTTTTAGTAGTCCCTATAATACTTCAGGTTTTTGAAAAAGTGTATACCTTTCGCAAAAACCTTAAATAGCTTCGGAGTAAGTATAGGCCTATGAATCAATTCTGTCGATACTTTACGAGGAAACTTTTTACGCGGTAGTATGGTCGTATATGGAAAACCACGCCGCCTTGGACGCTATTCTTACGAACCCCGCCTTTGCCGACTCCATCGTTCTGGAGCGGACCCTACCGGCTACCGAAGGACGGTACGAATCATTCCCGGAGGATTTGGACCCCCGACTTGTTCAAGCCCTGCGATCTAAGGGAATCGATCGTCTGTATTCCCACCAAGGGGCCGTATGGCGGGAACTTCGGGAAGGAAACCACGTGGTCGTCGTGACTCCCACCGCCTCGGGAAAGACCCTTAGTTACAATTTACCCACCCTGCAGGCTCTGCTCCAGGATGAAACCCAGCGAGCCCTGTATCTTTTTCCCACCAAGGCCCTTTCCCAGGACCAGCAGGCGGAATTGAACGAATTGGTGGGAAACCCTGGGTCCCCGCTTCCTATTAAGGTGTGTACCTACGACGGGGATACCCCCGATTCCCTCCGTCTCGCGGCCCGGGATACGGGACGTATTATCGTTTCTAACCCCGATATGCTTCATAGCGGAATTCTGCCGAACCATCCCAAATGGATTAAGTTTTTTTCCCATCTGCGGTACGTGGTGATTGACGAGGCCCACGCCTATCGGGGTGTTTTTGGGAGCCACGTGGCCAACGTCCTCCGCAGGCTTTTCCGTATCGCCCGGTTCTACGGATCCAATCCCCAATGTATTCTTTGTTCGGCCACCATCGGTAACCCCCAGGAATTAGCCGAAGCCCTTATCGGCCAAAGGGTCAGTTTGGTGGATCAGAATGGGGCTCCCCAGGGAGAAAAACGGGTAATCTTGTACAACCCCCCCCTGGTGGACCCGGTGCAGGGAATACGGCGGAGCGTCATTAGCGAAAGCCGTCGTTGGGTCGTCGAGCTACTGCGTGGGGGGATAAAAACCATCCTGTTTGCCCACTCTCGCCTTAAAACCGAGGTAGCCGCAGCGTATATCAACGAAGATCTAGAAAATATTTATACGGACAATAACCGGATACGGGTAGAGGCCTACCGGGGCGGCCTTTTACCCAACGAACGGAGGGCCATAGAACGGGGGCTTCGCGGAGGAACGATCCAAGGGGTGGTATCCACAAACGCCTTGGAATTGGGCATCGATATCGGGGGGTTGGACGCGGCGGTGGTGGCGGGATTCCCCGGTTCCTTTAATTCTTTTTGGCAACAGGTTGGTCGAGCTGGGCGCAGGGGCGGTACTTCGGTGGCCATTTTTATCGCCTCCTCCGCTCCCTTAGATCAGTTTGTCGTATCCGAACCCCAGTGGTTTTTCGCTAAAAGCGCCGAAGAAGCCCGGTTGGACCCGGACAACCCCTACATTCTAACGGACCACGTTAAATGCGCCGCCTTTGAACTCCCCTTTAATCGATCCGATCTGGATAATCCCGCGAATCCCTTTGGCCCCGAGGTGGAAGAAATATTGAACTTTTTAGAAGAGGACGGCATTGTTCGGCAAACGGGAAACCGTTGGTTCTGGGCGAACCGTTCCTACCCCGCCGAGGGGATTAGCCTCCGTTCCGCCACTTCGGACAACGTGGTTATCGTGGATATAACCCAGGGGCGGAATCAGGTGATTGGGGAAATGGATCGACCCAGCGCCAAGGAATTGATATTCCAAAACGCCGTGTACCTGCACCGGGGTAGACAATTTTTGGTCAGTTCCCTGGACGTAGAAAACCGAAAATGCCTGGTTACCGAGGCGGACGTAAACTATTATACCGACGCCTTGGTTAAAACAGATATCCAAGTCCTTTCGGAAGATGAAACCCTTTGGTTTGGCAGTCCCAGTTCCCCGGCGGCCCAGGGGGTGTTGGGGGATCTTCTGGTCCGCTCCCAAGTGGCGAAATTTAAGAAGATTCGTTTTCACACCCATGAAAATATCGGCTACGGGACGGTGGACTTGCCGGAGGAGGAAATGCAAACCCGGGGTTTGATCCTCCTCTTTCCCCCGGAAACCGAAGGGGGGAAGGCCCTGGGACGGTTGGATGAAGAGGGTGCCGGAGCGGTGCTTCGGGGCTTTGGTTCCCTCCTTAAGGCTCTTGCCCCCGTGTATCTTCTCTGTGATCCGAGGGATTTAGGAATTTCCGAGCGGGTCCGGGATCCCCATTTTTGCAGTCCTGGGGTATACGTGTTCGATAAATACCCCGGTGGCACGGGCCTATCGGAAGCCCTGGTCCACCATACGGGGGAATTGTTCCGTTTTCTCTACGAAAAGGTACATACCTGTCCTTGCCAAAGCGGCTGTCCATCCTGCGTGGGTCCGGGGGGAAGCAAAACATCCACCGACCTCTTTTTGCGGACCCTGATCGGTTCTGACGGCGAAGGGGGAGTACGCGATGGTCCTCGGAAGGTGGCGCAACCGTGAGACCGAACCTCCGTTCCCGCTTGGAACGGATACGGGAAGCCCCGCCGTTGCGACCGGGGATTTCTAAAGATCCGAGGGGTCCCATCGGAAAGAGGGATCATCCGTCCCCCGGCCTTCCACCCCAGGCCCTGGACCAGGGGTGGGTTCCTTTTGCGGACCTGGTGGCCCGGCGTACCCAACGGTTTCCCGTCCATCCGCCCTCCTACGATAAAAGCCTTGACCCGGCGCTTCAGGTGCTTCTCCGGGAAATCGGAGCCTGGGCGGCAGAAGAAGCCACGCTCCCCAAGGAGGGGCTTGTTTTTTTTGACCTGGAAACCACGGGACTTTCCGGGGGCGCCGGTACCCTGGCCTTCCTCGCCGCGGTCGGTCGTTTTGAGGGTTCCGCGTTGGTGGTGGACCAGTACCTTTTGCTAGACTACCCCGGGGAGGCTGATTTTATTCAAACCCTTTTGGAAACCCTGGGGGAGGGGGCAAACCTGGTAACCTACAACGGTAAAAGTTTTGACGCCCAGCTATTTTCCAGCCGCTGTTTGATGAACGGTTTTCGTCCCCCCACGTTTCGACACCTGGACCTGCTGTATCCCGTGCGCCGCCTGTGGGGACGGAGGATCCCCTCCTGTTCCTTAACCGAGGTGGAACGGTCGGTACTCCGTTTGGACCGGGGCGAGGATCTGGGGGGAGCCTTCGCCCCGGAAGCCTGGTTTGAATTTCTCAAAGAGGGAACTTGGGATAGGGTCGGTCGGATCGCCGACCATAATCAAAGGGATATCCTGGCCCTTCTAAAAATTTTGGATGTCCTTAATCGAATCGCCGCCGATCCCGCTACAGCGGAGGAGGAGTACCCCTTTGACACGGAAGCCCTGGCCTTTTCCTGGCGGCGCCTTAGTCGCCCTGGGGCCGTCTCCCTTTCCCCGTATTCCAATGAAATATTGGCGGAGGCTCCCCAAAGGGCGTCGGTTCTCTTAAACCTGGCTGTTTCCCGGGGATACGTAGTAGCGACCCTGGTGAAGGCAAAGGAATACCTGGCCACCCGGGCCTACGATCGGGCCCGGGAGCTTTTAGGGTGGATAGTCCAGCACGGGGAAACCGTGGAAACCGCTAAAGTGCCCCGACGTCAAGCCTCCCGGGTGGCCCTCCGGGCCCAATCTTGCAGGCTCCTTTCTGTGGACGCGGAACGGAGGCTGGGGGACCGGGCCTTGGCTCTGGAATGGACCGAACGGGCCCTAAGCCAAAGGGACCTGTTACCCCAGACCTTTCGGGAAAAGTTGGAACGGAGACGGGAACGGCTTCAGAGTCCCCCCGATTGAAGGGCGTACAACCGGTAACCCACGAACCGTGGATCCCCGGGGGTCCGCAGAATTGGGGGATCCAAACCCCCGATACACCAGGGGCTCTGGTACGTCTAACCCCTAGGCGAACTTGTTTTTTATTTGGGCAAAATAATCCGCCGCTTCGTCGGAGCTTTCTATCACCTCTTCCCCCTCGTGGTACTCCACCAAATGTTCGGGAATTTCGCTCAAAAAGGGTGAAGGGGCGCATTCGACCACGCTCTGGAGCTTCCTGCGTTGTTTACAGCTGGTCAAAAAAAGTTTATCCCGGGCCCGGGTGATGGCCACGTAAAAGAGCCGGCGTTCCTCCTCAATGTTGCCGTCCCTCTCCTCGAGGCTTCGGGCGTGGGGAATGAGACCGTCTTCGACCCCGGCGATAAAGACCACGGGGAATTCCAGGCCCTTGGATGCGTGGATGGTCATCAGGTTGACCTTACCCTTTCCCCCTTCGTCCTTGTCGTAGGATTCATCGTCCCGGGTAATCAGGCTGATACGGTTTAAATAGGGGAACAGGGTAGGATCAAAGTTATCCGGATCATTTTCCCAGGTTTCTATGGACTGGATAAGGTACTCGATATTGAGAAATTTCCAGCGGGCGGCCTTTTCGTTTTTGTTATACTCGGTGATTAGGTAGCTCCAATAATCGATATTGTCCACCAGGGCCCGCACTTTTTTTGCCAGCCCCCGTTTCCCCAGCAGTTCTCCCCGATAGTATTCGATAAGGGTGATAAAACCATCCACATCGATACGCCCTTTTTCGGGGAACAGGGTGTCGGGGGCGTACCGGAGCTTATTCATGGCGTCCCACACCGATGAATGGTGTTTTTTCGCTTGTTCGCTGATATGTTCCACGCTCGTTTTGCCGATTCCTCGGCGGGGGGTATTGATAATCCGCAGGAGGTTTACGTCGTCGTCCGGGTTGGCGATCACCCGAAGATAGCTGATCACATCCTTAATTTCCTTGCGTTGAAAAAAACTGGTCCCCCCAGAAACCTGGTAGGGGATGTTTTCCGCTAAAAACGCCTCTTCCAGATGGCGGGTCATGGAATTGGTCCGGATCAACACTCCGAAATCGTCGTACCGAAGGTGTTCCTTCATCATTAAGCCCTTAATCCGTTCGGCCACAAAATCCGCTTCGTCGCTCTCGTTATCGGGGAAAAACACCTCTATGGGTTTTCCACTACCGTTCCCGGACCACAGTTTCTTTTCCTTCCGGTTGGTGTTGTGGGCGATGACCCCGTTGGCGGCTTCCAGGATTGTGGAGGTAGAACGGTAATTCTGTTCCAGTTTAATCTCCATAAGGCCGGGGAAATCCTTTTCAAACATAAGGATGTTCTCGTAATTCGCCCCCCGCCAGGAATAGATCGATTGGTCGTCGTCCCCCACCACGCAAACGTTTTTATTAGCCAATAGATGTAGGAGCCGGTACTGGGTAAGGCTCGTATCCTGAAACTCGTCCACCATCAGATAGCGGTACCGTTGTCGGTAGGATTCCAATACGTCCCCGTGTTCCTCGAAAAGTTGGATCGGCAGGGTAAGCAGGTCATCAAAATCCACGGCGTTGTAGATCCGGAGACAGCTTTGGTATTCCCGGTATACCCGTTCGTACTCGTCGTTGGCCCCATCGCCCCAGGATAGTCGGCCTATTTTTACGTTGGAAAACAGGGCTCCAATTTTATAGAGGTCCAGGTTGTCCGTCGAAAGCCCGCACTCCCGGACGCAATCCTTGATAAGTTGGTTCCGATCCGTTTCATCGTAGATGGAAAAATTCTTCCGGTACCCCAGAAGTTCGATATGTTCCCGCAGAATTTTGACCCCAAAGGCGTGGAACGTACAGACCGTTAGGTTTTGTAGTTTTTTCTGAGTCAATTCCCGAAGGCGGCTTTCCATTTCCTTGGCCGCCTTGTTGGTAAACGTAAGCGCTAAAATGGAAGACTGGGGAATACCCCGTTCCATCATATAGGCGATACGGAAGGTGATGACCTTCGTCTTACCCGACCCCGCGCCGGCGATGATTAACACCGGGCCGTCGATGGTCTTTACCGCCTGGATCTGCTTATCGTTTAGTTCGCCTTCAAAGTCTAATTTGGTCATCCGTATCTATACCCGTTTGATGAAGATATCAAAGGCCCGGATACCGAGCACCGTAACGGAGGTAACGATAATGCCCGATACGAGGACCCCCAGAATTACCGCCACCATGGTTTTCTTTTTATCCAGCCCCAGGACCCACGCACCCAGGGTCCCCGTCCAGGCTCCCGTTAAGGGTAAAGGAATGGCCACAAACACCCCGATTCCCCACCATCCCCACCGTTCAACCCCTTGGTGGACCTTACTTCGGGCCCGTTCCACAAAACGGTTGAAAAAATCGGCGTACCAGCGGAGGTGTAAAAAAAGTTTATGAAAGGTCCCTAAAAAGATCCAGCAGGCCGGGGCCACGAGGGCGTTTATAAAGGCCCCGTAAAGGAAGGCCCAGAGCCAAGGCCACCCGTGGGCTACCGCGAAGGGAATGGCTCCCCGGAGTTCAGAAATAGGTAAAAAAGCCAAAAAGGTGGTCCAAAAAAAAGTAACACCGTTCATTATTTGCTTCCTTCTTAAAAAAATGATAACCAGAGGGTTCCAAGAACTACCGTTAGAATCGTGGTCGGAAGTCCCACCTTGAGGTAAGCCCCGAACTTTATGTCTATCCCGTACCGTTTAGCGCTTTCCGCTACGATCAGGTTGGCCACCGAACCTAAAAGGGTCAAATTACCCGCGTAGGTACTGGCCATGGCCAGGACCAGCCACGCGGTTTCCCTATCCTTAAACCATTCAATCAGGGGCCGCAGGAGCATTACCGCCGGAACGTTGGAAATCAGGTTCGATAGGATAAGGATGAAAAATGAAAACCGGCCCATTCCCTGGCCTACCAGGGGCATTCCCCGTTGCACCAGTAACGAAAAGGCCGAAGTCCGGCCCACCGCTTCGGTGATGACAAACAGGCCCCCGAAAAAAGCGATGATTGTCCAATCTAATTCCGCGAAAACCCGTTCCGGTTTAATCCTCCGGGTTGTTAACAGAATCGCCGCCGCTACCATGGCCGCCGCCGTAACGGGGGCGTTCAACAAGAAGGCTGTCGTCATAAGGACTACCGCCGCCAGGGCCTTTAACAAAAGGGGTTTGTAGACCCTGTTTTTCATTTTCCCCGGACCGTTGAATTCCTCGGCCTGGACAAATCGGGGGGAGCTTAAGGGGGGAACCTCGATGATCCCGCCCCGGGAAAATTCTCTCCTAAAACCCCATAAAATTGCCCCATACGCCAGGAACAGGCCCAGTATCGAAGGGATGGCCATTCGTTTAAGGAAGATTAAAAAGGGGATGCCGCTGGAGGCTCCGATCAACATGTTCTGGGGGTTTCCGATAATCGTAGCCGCCGAACCGATGTTCGCCGACAGGGCGAGGGCGATAAGGTAGGGAACGGGATTCCGTTTTGAACGGAGGGTTAGTACGGCCACCAGGGGGGTAAACATAATACAGACGGTATCGTTCAGAAATAGGGCCGATAGAATCGCCGAAGCGCCCATGATCAGGACCAAAAGCCGTCGGGGGGTGCGGGAAGCCCGAAGCACCGCCGTGCCCGCTAAATCAAAAAAACCGGATATTTTTAGGTTGGCCGTAATGATCATCATGGAGAGTATGAGGATCAGGGTGTTAAGGTCGATAGCTCCCAGGGCGTCTTGAATGGACAGGGCTCCGATGGCGACCAGAAAAGCCGCCCCCGAAAAGGCAATGGTAGCCCGGTTCATCCGCAGGGTAGGAATTCGGCCCAGGGCAATACCAAAAAGGGAAAGGAGGATAACAAAGTCGGCTAAAAGAGTTTTTACGAGGTTTTCTAGGTTCATCATAGATTTTTATAGGGTTTCTCCCAGGCTGTCGATCAAGGTCATGATCCGTTGGGCCGCCTTGGCCCGGTGGCTCAGGGTGTTTTTTTCGTCCTCCGACAGTTCCGCCACCGTTTTTCCCCGATCGTTTAGGTAGAGCAGGGGGTCATACCCAAAGCCACCGGTCCCCCGACCCTGGCGGACGATGGTTCCTTCCAGGGTTTCTTGGACCGTGAAAAATCGATACTCGTTTAAAAACAACACCATGGAGCAGACAAAGCGGGCGTTTCGTTGGGGCGTGTTCCCCAACTCCTGTAACAACAATTCGTTCCGTTCCTCCGAGGACAGGTTCTTGTTTCCCCTTTCCCCGTTTGGACCGCCATAACGGGCCGAGTAAATACCCGGCCGGCCTCCCAGGGCGTCCACACAGAGCCCCGAATCGTCGGCTACGACCGGTTCGTGGACCAGGTGGTACAAGGCCCGACCCTTAAGCAGGGCGTTTTCTAAAAAGGAGGTCCCCGTTTCATCGACCTCAAAATCGATACCCCGCTCTTTGGGCATCCGAAGATAGTGGCCCCGTAAAATCGAGGAAAGCTCCCGATATTTATGTTCATTTCCCGTGGCAAACCAAAGCGTCATGACCCCATACTACAATATGCATAGGGCCCTCGGGAAGGGGAGCCCTTGCGTCGATGAAAGGGGAAGGGTACACTGATCCTTCCATGGAATGTCCAATTTGTTCGTTTTCTGATATCCGAAGCTTACAAAATAAACGGCGCGCATTTTTTCACTGTCCCTCCTGCGGTTTTTTTTGGGCCGATCCGGCCTCTAGGCTGAGCGTGGAGGAGCAAAAGAATCGTTACGAGCTCCATCAAAACGATGGTTCAAACCAGGGGTACGGGGACTATATAAACCGTATTATCGATAAAACCCTGGATTGGGCCCTCAAAGGTACCTTCCCGGGTAGTCGGGTCCACCGGGTGGTCGATTGGGGATCCGGGCCCTCCGATTTGGCGTCCCAGCTCCTCCGGCAGAGGGGCTTGGACGTGGTAAGCTGGGACCCCCTGTTTGCTCCCGATCATCCGCCACAGTCGGAACGTTTCGACGTGGCCCTCTGTATCGAGGTGGCGGAACACTTTGATTCCCCCGTTAAGGATTTTTTGGCCCTCGCCGCCACCTTAAAACCCGGTGGACGCTTGGTGGTTCATACCCATTTCGCCCCGGAAAGGGAGGAGGATTTTCTTTCCTGGTGGTACATCGAGGATACAACCCACGTTTCCTTTTATTCCCCCAGGGCTTTGAAGCTTCTCTCCTCCCTGGGTTCCCTGGTTCTTGAAGAGCTGGAGGACCGGCGCTTCGCCGTGTTTCGCCGTCCCTTGCCCGTTTTAGTGGTCGGGGGCATCAATATGGATATCGAAGGCCGACCTAGCCACGGCTTTATCCCCCGGGATTCCAACCCTGGAACGGTCCGATTTTCCCCCGGCGGGGCAGGCCGGAATATCGCGGAAAATTTAGCCCGTTTAAAGATTCCGGTGGAACTGGTGGGGGCCCTGGGGGATGACGGGGCGGGAAAGGATTGTCTAGAATCCTGCAGGGGTCTTTCCGTGGGGGTAGGGGGGTGTGAAATAGTAAAGGGAGCCCTTACCTCCTGTTACCTTTCTATTTTGGACGACCGGGGCGATATGACGGCGGCCATAGCAGGTATGGAAATTTACGATCGGTTTACCCCGGAACTGGTACGGGGGGCCCTGGAAAAAGCGCGGACCGAAGCCTTCCAACGTTCCTTTGGCGCCGATCCCTCCGCTCCCTTTTCCGCTTTGGTGGTGGATGGAAACCTGCTCCCCCAGGCGATCGAGGCCGTGGTCCGGCAATTTCCCCGTCTTCCCGTATGGTTTGACCCCGTATCCACCCAAAAGGCCCTTCGGGTTGTACAATACCAGGATGGGAGCCTGTTACGGAGCTTTTACGCCATCAAACCCAACGGAATCGAGGCCCAGAGGATGGCGGAAGCCCTGGGGAGGATAGGGTCACCAATTTTGGAATCCTTCGGGTCGGAGGGCTCTTTTTTACCCCCCGAGGGAGTCCCAGAGCAGACCACGAGACAACCTATGGAACAGCCCACGGAACAGCCCCCAGGGTGTGTCGGAGCAGGGGCGGAAGTTTCCCTGGCGAGGCTGTTCCACCGGTGGGGGATCCCCCTGGTTTTGATCAGCCTGGGGGAGCGGGGGGTCCTCTATTCCAAAAAGGGGCGCCGTACCGAGGCTTCCTCCGTTTTTAGGCCCCCCGCCGCCCGGGTCGTTTCCGCCACCGGGGCGGGGGACGCTTTTGTGGCGGCGGCTCTGCGGTATACATTGCTGAACCCTAAGGAGGAAGAACAATCTGCCAAAGACCTGTGCGCCCACGGAAGCGCCGCTTCGGTTATTACCCTAGAAACGGTGGAGTCCGTGGCTCCCACCCTTTGCGCCGAGGCTCTGGAAGGTTTAGTATTCCATTGGGGCCGTGCAAATAGCTATTTTTAAAGGAGACTAACTATTATGATGGAGAAAAATTCGATGATAAAACCCCACCTAGACGTATCCGAAGAGGTTTCTTCCGCCGTAGCCGCGGGGAAACCGGTGGTCGCCCTGGAGTCTACCATTATCAGCCATGGTATGCCCTACCCGAAAAACGCGGAAACCGCCTTGGAAGTGGAACGGGTCATCCGAGCTTCCGGGGCCGTCCCCGCCACTATCGCCGTAATCGGCGGCCGGTTAACAGCGGGCCTTTCGGTGGATCAAATCGAGCTCCTCGGTAAAAAAGGTCCCGAGGTTATAAAATGCAGTCGCCGAGACCTTCCCTTTGTGGTTGCCCGTTCACTCGATGGGGCCACCACGGTGGCGGGGACCATGATCGTGGCCCACCTAGCGGGGATTCGGATATTTGCCACCGGGGGCATCGGCGGGGTCCATCGGGGAGCTCCAGAAACCTTTGATATTTCCGCCGACCTGGAGGAATTGGGTCGGACGGACGTGGCGGTGGTTTGCGCGGGGGCAAAAAGCATTTTAGACCTAGGGTTAACCCTTGAGTATTTGGAGACCCGGGGGGTTCCGGTCATTGGGTTTGGCACTTCGGAACTGCCCGCCTTCTATACCCGCCAATCGGGGTATTCGGTGGATTACCGCCTGGATTCGCCGGAGGAAATAGCCCAGGCCCTCAAGGTTAAATGGGAGTTGGATCTCCACGGCGGTGTGGTCATCGCCAACCCAATTCCAGAACGGTACGCCATGGCTAAGGGGGAGATCGACGCTATCATCGAGCGGGCCCTGGCCGACGCGGAGACCCAGGGGGTCCGGGGCAAGGAACTGACCCCCTTTTTACTGGGTCGAATCGTGGAACTTACGGGCGGAGAGAGTTTGGAAGCCAATATTCAGCTGGTGTTACATAACGCCCGCCTGGCCGCCCAGGTGGCCCTAGCCTATTCGGCTCTTACCAACCCAAAGGAGCATTAGCGTTGATTCCCGATTTTAAAGAAGATCCCATCTTTCAAAACCTTCACTCCCCGGGGTTGTTGGATATTTCCAAGGGGGGCAGGGCTTTGATTATTAGCGACTTTCACATGGGAAACGGTGGAAGACGGGATGATTTAGGAAGAAATGGGGATCTGCTGTTAGAATTGTTGGATAAGTATTACTTCCAGGGCAATTGGATTTTGGTCCTAAACGGGGATATCGAGGAACTGCAACGGTACAGCTACTCCGCCATCCGTTCCCATTGGGGAGCCTTCTACGATCTTTTTGATCGATTTTTCCAAGAGGGTCGATTATACAAAACCCTGGGTAACCACGACGATGAGCTGGTATTTGAAAAATCCTACCCCTATCCCCTCTACGACGCCGTTCGTATAGAAACGGGGGTACTTCCGGTTCTGGTCTTTCATGGCCACCAATCTTCCCGGGTGTATACCAAATACAACAACCTCGTACGGGCCAGCATGCGGTACTTTTTTAAACCCCTGGGAATTCGTAATATCTCCTCCGCCCGGAGCCCCCGCCGACGCTTCCACGTGGAACGACGGGCCTACGATTTTTCCCGGAAATATAACGTTATTTCCATTATTGGACATACCCATCGCCCCCTGTTCGAATCCTTGGGTCGCTTCGACTACATAAAATTCGAGATCGAACGGCTTTGCCGGGATTATCCTTCCGTCCAGGAGGCGGACCAAAGGCGCATAGCCGAAGAGGTGAAAAACCTTCGGATAGAACTGAGCAAATTAAAACGGTCAGAACGTCGGCGGAGTTTACAGGAAAGTTTGTATGGGGATGAGCTCCCGGTGCCGACGGTCTTCAATTCCGGTTGCGCCATCGGCAAAAAGGGGTTAAACGCCATCGAGTTGGACGGAGAATCTATTTCCCTCGTGTACTGGTTTACCGAAGGGGAGGGTAAACGCTTTGTTCAACGGGGGGCCTACGCGGTGGAAGAACTGGGGGGAACTCTTCGTCGGCGGGTGGTGTTGAACCATGATCGGCTGGATTATATTAAAGCCCGGATCGATTTGTTGGGTTAAGCTTGACGGCTTGGACCGGAAGGGACCATACTAAAGCGATAAAAGCGGAGGAAAATACCGGTGGCCGCCTACGGAAAACAGAAAATTTTTGGAAGAGTTATCGTCCTGCTCCTGCTCATCCTCGTTTTGGCGGGAGGCGGGGCGATTTGGTTCGATTATCTAAACCTCATCAATATCAAATCTTACCTAGGCCCCCTCTATAAACTAATGGGCCGCCCCGTACCTACCCAAAGCGCCAGTTCCCCCACGGTTCCCCTTAATTTGGACGAGGAACGGCTTTCGGCTCGGATGGATGCCCTGGATCAACGGAGCCAGGAATTGGATAAGAGGGAAAGTGCGATTGCTAAAAAGGAAGCGGACATCGAGCAAAAGGCCCAGGAATTGGAGGATCGACAAAAAGCGTTGGACGAACGAGAGAAAACCTTCAACGTTACGGTCCAACAGTTCGAGAATAGAAGGGTAAACGTCGAACAAAACGCGCGCTATCTGGTCGGCATGCCTCCGGATAAGGCTGTAGGGATCATTTCCGCGATGGACGATCAGGATGCGATTGACGTATTTCGGATGACCGAAGAGATCGCGCAAAAGGAAGGAACGGGGTCCATGGTTTCATACTGGCTTTCCCTTCTTCCCCCAGCGCGGGCGGCGGAGCTTCAGCGAAAGATGGCGGGGAAACCCAAGACCCTCAACTGATGCCCCCTTTGGACCTCCGAAAACCTGTGGTGTAGGAGGTTCGGGTGGCAGTTACAGTATCCCCCCCTATGGGTGGAAAAGTTGAAGGCCCCGCGGCGGAAGCCCTGGCGGGAAATCGGGGTCCGAAAAAAAATAGCGGTTCCCCGGCAACCCTCGGGAATACGCGGACCCAGGAATCCGGTTCCCCGGTTTCCGACTTTTTGAAAATTATCCAGGATCTTTTCGCCGGTAAGGGTAATCTTAACAAAAACTCTGGGGAGACCCCTGTATCCGTTTCCCTAGGGAAAAAATCCCCTTCGGCTGAAAATAATTCCCCGGAAACAAAAAAAACTCTTCTTCCAGCCGAACTGGTTAACAAAAATCCTAACCTAAAAGAAACCCTGGTACCCCCTAAGGGCGTGGGCCAGGGCACTCCTGGGGAGGTCGTCGAGACGTTCGGCTCCCCTATTCCAAAAAAAACTCCGGTCCCCGCTTCTTCCGACACCGCATCCGCCAGGGAAACTGAAGAAGCCAAACAAAAAAAGGTACTTTCCCAAACAGAGGAGCGAGCAAAAAAGGGGTCAAAGGATATTCCAGATACGGCTAACGGGCCCTTTGTGGGGGCTCTTCTCCAAAATTCTCCCCCCAAGGGCATCCAGAGGTTTCAGGATAAAAATTCTAAGGTGGACGGGGATAAAGATACCCCTGGAATTGCCAAAACGGAATCGAAGAAAAAGGACAAACGGACCGATCGATTGGAATTGGAGGTCTACGACCTGAGAACGGGGGCCTCCAGCTCCCATCCCACGGTCAACGGGCAGGTCCCGGGAAAAGAAAGCAAGGAAGGGACGGGAAAGGAAACGGATGTGGTGTTAAAAATTCAATCCCCCCTATCCGCGAATTCCCAGCTTTCCGATACATCCTCCGCTGTTCCCTCTTCCCCCCTGGATTTTCAAAACGCCCTGGCCCGGGAACTGCGGGATTCGGGCAACGCGGATATCGTACGACACGCTTCCATGGTATTAAAGGACGGCGACCAGGGCATTATCCGGCTGTCTTTACAGCCCGAATCCCTGGGAACGGTTAAGATTCGGTTGGAAATGGCCGATGACAAAATAGCGGGACACATCCTGGTTCAGACCCCCGAAGCCCTGAGGGCCTTTGAAAGCGAAATCCGATCTTTGGAACAGGCGTTCCGGGATGGAGGCTTTGGGGGCGCTAGCCTTGATGTATCCGTATCCCCCGATGGGGGCGGAAATCAAAAGGGTGGACAAAACCCCCGGGAATCCGCTGAGCCCTTTTATTCACAGCGGTGGGCCGCGAAAACCTACGATGGAGCGGCTCCATCGGTGTACACCCCGATCGTCAACCCAGATCGGACGAGCAATGTGATGTCGATTAACCTATTAGCCTAGGAGGCCCGAAGGTGGAACTGAGCGCGACCCTCAACAATCAAGAACAGGCGACCCTGAAGATGCAGGTGGATACCTTTAACAAGTCGATACAACAGGGGAAAAAGCCTACCCAAGAGTTGGGAAAGGACGATTTTATTAAAATACTTATCACCCAGCTTACCCATCAGGATCCCTCCGCTCCCATGGAGGATAAGGAATTTATCGCCCAAATGGCCCAGTTTTCTTCCCTCGAACAGATGACCAACATGGCCCAGGACTTTAGCAAGCTGGCCAACGTGCTTTCCGGTACGGAAGCCTCTGCGGCGTTGGGACGATCCGTGGAAATAGCCCAGGGCGATACGGTTGTTCAGGGGGTCGTTAAGGCGGTTTCTCGGGGTGGAGCCCCCCAGGTATTGGTGAACGGCACCTACTACGATTGGGATCAGGTTACCAAGGTCTTTAAGGAGTAATGCGATATGATGCGATCATTGTACGCCGGAGTGTCGGGCCTTCAGAACCATCAAATTCGGATGGATGTGGTTGGAAATAACATCTCGAACGTCAACACCACGGGTTTTAAAAAAGGCCGGGTCGAATTCCAGGACCTTTTGTACCAGCAGATGTCCGGCTCCGCCCGACCAACCACCGAGGTGGGGGGGGTAAATCCCAAAGAAGTAGGCTTGGGTATGTCGGTCGCTTCGATCGATACTATCCATACCCAGGGGTCTTTGCAGACCACCGGTGTAGGGACCGATTTGGCGATCCAAGGGCAGGGCTTTTTTCTGTTAAAGGACGGAGAAAAGGCCTTTTATACCCGGGCTGGCGATTTTGGCTTAGACCAGGCGGGAACCCTGGTTAATCCTGCCAACGGGATGCGGGTTCAGGGGTGGATGGCCCGGGACGTAAACGGTACCCCTCGGATCGATTCGGCCCGAAATACGGAAGACCTTATTATCCCCGTGGGGTCCAAGGATCCCGCAAAGGCCACCAGCGTCGTGGATTTTGCCTGTAACCTCGACAAAAGGACACCCGAAATTCCCGCCAATGCCGGACCGGGGGCTGTTTTGGAAGGTACTTGGGGCACCGAATTCAAGGTGTACGATACCTTTGGTCAAGAGCATACCCTGAGGGTCGATTTTACCCGCACACCGGGAACGAATAACCGATGGCAGGCGGCGGTCACCGTGGATCCTACCGCGACCGCGCCGACCAATACGGCCGTTTCCATCGGGCCCAACCCTCCCGCCCCGGGGGGGGCCAATAATTTTACGGTTAATTTTTCCAACCTCGGTACCCTGGTGGGCGCCACGGATGCCCAGGGTAATACGGCTCCCACGGAGGGGGACGTGAACGTTCGGGTCGCCTTTGACGTTCAAGGGGCTACTCCCCAGGGGAACGGTCAACCTACACGGCAGGAATTCAACATAAATTTGGGCAAAATTGGAAGCGTGGTCAATACTATCACCCAATTTGCCGAAAAAAGTTCCACCAAGGCCTTTATGCAGGATGGTTATCCCATGGGCTACCTGGAAAACTTTAAAATAGACCAAAGCGGTGTTATCACAGGAGTCTTTTCCAACGGCACGAATCGACTGTTGGGGCAGGTAGCCCTGGCGACCTTTACCAACCCCTCAGGCTTGGAAAAGGCAGGGGAGAGCACCTTTGTGGTGTCCAATAACTCGGGAATAGCGAATATAGGCCCCTCGGGAATCGCGGGAAAGGGAAAGATAATTTCTGGGGCCCTGGAAATGTCCAACGTGGATTTGGCAGAACAGTTTACCGATATGATCGTTACCCAGCGGGGTTTTCAGGCAAACTCTAAAACCATCCAGACCGCGGACCAACTTTTACAGGAACTCTTAACCTTGAAGAGATAATATGGTAGTGTAGGGTATAATGATACAAGTAACCCGTTTAGATGGCCTTGAGTATTTTCTCAACCCCCATCAGATTGAAGCCATCGAGACCCATCCGGATACCACGCTGGTAATGTTGTCGGGAAAACGTATCGTGATCAAGGAAAGACCCCAGACCGTGATCGACCGCATCGTCGAATATCGCCGTAAAATTGGCGGCTTTAAAAACGAGGAGTAGGAGACCATGAATTTAGCGACTATCATCGGTCTAGCGGGCGGTTTAGGCATGACCCTCATGGCGATCCTCAGCTCCGGCGGGACGCCGATGACCTATTTCGATATTGCTTCGGTCTTTATGACCATCGTGGGTTCCTATCTGGTCCTCTACGTTCAGTTTGGGCTCCAGGAAGTTCTGGGGGTTTTTAACATTATAGGTCTTACCTTTAAGATCCCCCAATGGGGTGAGCAGGGTATTATAACAAAATTGATGTCCTTTTCCGATAAAGCTCGGCGGGAAGGTCTTTTAGCCCTAGAAGAGGAGTTGGAAGACCTGGACGACGAGTTTATGAAAAAGGGCCTTCGTTTGGTGGTAGACGGTACGGACGCGGAAATAATTCGGGTGCTTATGGACACGGAGTTGAATCAAATGCAGGATCGGCACTCCGCCAAAATCGGTCTTATCGACGCCTGGTCCAAAATAGCCCCTGGTATGGGAATGCTTGGAACCGTTACCGGTCTTATCGCCATGATGAAAAACCTGGAAGACAAGAGCCAAATTGGTCCCAATATGGCCGTCGCCCTGATAACCACCTTTTACGGGGCTATTATGGCCAACATCATTTTTATCCCCATGGTGGGCAAACTGAAGGATATGGACGCCGCGGAAGTTAAGGTAAAGGAAATGATCATAGAGGGGGTTCTCTCTATTCAAGCGGGGGATAACCCTCGAATTTTGGCTCTGAAACTCCTTTCCTATTTAAACCCCTCCGTAAGAAAATCGGTGGAAGCGGAAATCCTAAAGGATTAGGGTATGCCAAAAAAGAAAAAAGAAGAGGGCGGTGGGGGGGCTCCCGAATGGATAGTTACCTATTCGGACATGGTTACCCTCCTGCTCTGCTTCTTTGTCGCTCTTTTTAATACCTCCCAGGTGGACGAAGTCCAGTTACAGCAAATGATTTCTTCGCTTAACAACATCGGAATGGGGGCCGCCGAAGGAGGCGCCACCCTTTCCTCGGGTCGAAACGCCGATTTGGGAAATACGATCATGTCGTTGCCTTCGATGGAACGGGGCCGGTCCTTGGCTACCGCTAAAAAAAAGGCCACTAGTCTCTTTGCTCCGGAAATAAAGTCCAATAAAATACGGGTATCCACCGACGAACGGGGCCTGGTGATCAGCCTAGCGTCGGATGCTTTTTTTGGCCCCGCCAGCGCCCAGCTTAACATAGAACAAACTCGGGATATTATGATCCGTTTAGCTACCCTCCTTTCCTCCAACGATCTGGCGGGTAGAAAATTCAGGATAGAGGGGCACACCGATTCCGCCCCTATTGATCCAAAGGGACCCTGGAAGTCCAATTGGGAACTCTCCGCCACCCGATCTATCAATGTTTTACACTTTCTTACCGATTTAGGGGTAGATGAAAAACGGTTTCAGGTGGCCGGTTTTGCCGATACGGTTCCTCTGGCTTCCAACGATACCCCCGAAGGTCGGGCGTATAATCGCCGGGTGGATATAGTGATTCTGGACTCCGGTCATTTATGAGCCCATTCTAAAAAAAGATGTGTTTAGAATGGACCCATTTATAGAAAGGCCTCCGCGGTGTTTGCAAATCCGCGCCTTTTCGTGTAGTATTAGGAAGTCCTGAATAAGATTTTTGCAGGAGTTAACCCATGGCAGACAACCGAGATGAACTGGATCTGGATGGCACCGAAACTTCGGGGGGCGACGGGGGACCAAAAAAGCCCTCCGGTTTGGCGTCCCTGTTACCCAACCTTCTCAAATTTATAGCCATCGGAGTGGGGGCTCTTATATTTATCGCCACCGTTTCGATAATAACATTTAATATTCTTAACGGGGCCGGAAAATCGCAGACCAATACACCTACTGCGGATCCCTACAACGCCGCTCGACCCCAGTACTCCTGGTTTACCACCATCGGGGTCATCCGAACCAGAACGAAGGATCCTACCCCCTACTCGGTGGTGGTGAATATGATAATTGGTTATGACTTGAACGATAAAAACGCCCAAACTGAATTAACCAACCGGTTGTACGAGCTGAAGGACTTTGTGCGTAATTATTTTAGCTCCAAAACCGCGGCGGAGCTTCGGACCGAAAATGAGGAACAATTAAAAATTGAAATAAAGGAACAGCTTAACACAAGAATTTTAGAAAAAGCTAAGGCGAGGGAAATTTTGTTCCAGCAGTTAGACGTGGTTGAAATGTAAGGAGAAAGGCGAACGCGAATATGACGGAAGTACTTTCCCAGGAAGAGATAGACCAGTTACTCACCGCGATTAACGCGGGGGAAGCGGAACCGGAGGATTTTAAACCCGCCGCGGATACCCGTAAAATAAAAATTTACGATTTTAAACGGCCCGATAAATTTTCAAAAGAGCAGATTCGAACGGTTTCCATTATGCACGAAACCTTCGCCCGTCTTACCACCACGTCCCTTTCCGCCAATTTGCGGAGCATGGTTCACGTACACGTGGCATCGGTAGATCAGCTTACCTACGAAGAATTTATCCGTTCCATTCCCACCCCCACCACCTTAGCAATTATCAATATGGACCCCCTTAAGGGAAACGCTATTCTAGAAATCGATCCTGCGGTTACCTTTTCTATCATCGACCGTCTATTTGGTGGTACCGGCGAGGGTACCAAGGCCCAGCACGAATTGACGGATATTGAACAATCGGTCATGGAAGGCATTATTGTTCGAATCCTCGGAAATATGCGGGAAGCCTGGGCCCAGGTTATCGACCTCCGTCCCCGGCTCGGACAAATAGACACGAATCCCCAATTCGCCCAAATTGTCCCCCCCACGGAAATGGTGGTTCTGGTCACCTTGGAAACCAAGGTGGGGGAAGTAGAAGGGATGATGAATTTTTGCATCCCCTACTTGACCATCGAACCGATCATTGGAAAGTTATCCGCCCAATACTGGTATTCCTCCGTACGCCGGGGAACTACGACGGAAAACCTTAACATTCTTAAGGAAAAGCTTTCAAATGTCGATGTTAATGTGGTAGCTGAAATAGGTAAAATTCAAATTCCCGTTCGGGATGTGTTATCCCTTCGGGTTAACGACGTGATTCGTTTGTATAATGTACGGGTAGGGGACCCCATGACCTTAAACATCGGGAATAAAAAGAAATTCCTCTGTCGTCCCGGGGTCATAGGGAAAAAAATGGCGGTTCAAATTGTAAAGAAAATGGCCGAGTTCGAGCAGGAAGAATTTGAAGAGCTCGCGTCGGAAGGAGAGGAAAGCTTATGAGCGACGGCGCTCTTTCGCAGGATGAAATTGATGCTCTGCTAGCTGGGGTAGATTCTTCGAGCTTTGGGGCCCCCACGGCGCCTTCTCCTTCGTCGGCCGCCGATGAGGTGGGGCCTTTGCGGGATTTTCTCGCGTCCACGGTACAAGCCCAATCGTCTAATCTTTCCATGATGACCGGCGCGAAGGTGGGCCTTCAGGCTCCCCAGGTGGAAAAGGTAAACCGGGAATCCTTTTTACAAAAACTGCCGGATATGGTTACCGCCGTAAAGGCCGATTTTACCTCCGGCTTCCCCGGGGAACACGTATTCATTTTTTCGGAAGACGTGGCCAAACGGATCGCCAGTTTGATGAACAAGGAAGAAAACATCGAATTGGACGAAATGGCCCTTTCGGTGATTGGAGAGGTGGTATCCCAATTAACGGGAACCCAAATTACCACCTTAAGCGATAAAACGGGGAATAAAAACATAGCATCCCTATCGCCCCAGGCGACCAACGTCCCCAAGGCGGTGGTCGCCCTGCCGTCGGGAGACTTTTTTCGGGCTACCTACCAAATCAACCTAGGGGATGGCAACACCGCGCCCCTGTGGGAAGTTTTCAGCTCCCAGACCGCAAGGGATATTTCAAACGCCCTGGGGGGAGCTCCCGGGGGTATGGATCAAATGGGTGCCCTTTCTGGTGCTGGAGCCTTTGGCGGCCCCGCGATGGGCGCAAGCCCCGGCGGCGCACCGTTGGGCGGCCCTTCCATGGGCGCACCCATGGGCGGGAATCCCATGGGTGGTGGAGCCTTTGGTATGGCGGGGCAAGGAGCTATGGGGGGCCTGGGGGCCGGTTCTTTTGGCTCGCCCCTGGGTGGTGGCTTCGCCATGGGGGGGGGCGCGACGAACGTACAATCGGTTCAGTTCCCCAATCTAATGCCCCAAAACGTTTCCAGCGAACAGGGAAATATCGGCCTCATTATGGACGTCTACATGGAGATGACCGTAGAGCTAGGCCGTACCAAAAAACTGATAAAAGAAATCCTCGGTATGGGCGAAGGTACTATCATCGAGTTGGATAAACTGGCCGGAGAGCCGGTGGATATTTTGGTAAACCATAAATTGATTGCCAAGGGCGAAGTTGTGGTTATCGACGAAAACTTTGGCGTCCGGGTTACCGAAATCGTTTCACCTATGGAAAGAATGTCCGATATGGGGTAAACTAAGCGGGATGTAAGCCCACCGGCTACATTCGGTTCTCTTAAAGGGGGAATCGTTTTCGGGAGGGGTATGCTAAACAAATTCCGTGTAGTAAGCCTAGCGCTTTTATGCGTTGTGGTATCCTGGGGACCCTTGTACGCCCAATCTTCATCTAAGAATTCGTCCTCTGGACAGACGGGGTCCGTTTCGGTTTCGGCTACGAAAAGTTCCGGACCCACCGACGAAACGACCCTAACGTTGGGTGATCCCACGACCAACGGTACCGCGGCCCCCGCAACCTCATCGGTTTGGGTCGTTATCAAAATGGTCCTCGTTTTAGCTTTGGTCGCCGCGGCAGTTTACGGGGTGGTTTTTGTTTTAAAAAAGGTCGCCCGGCCGACGGAGAAAAAGGACCCCTTTTTACGGGTCCTGGCCACCGCGTCCGTGGGAGCTAACCGTTTTGTTCACGTGGTAGCCCTGGGGTCCAAAGCCTACCTGGTGGGGTCCGGAGACGCGGGGGTCAACCTGATCGCCGAAGTGGACGATAAGGAGACCGTGGACGCGATGCTGTTGGATGAATCCCAACGGGACGCGGAAGAGCGGGGCCCCGGAACCTTGGATTTTAAAACCATCCTTCGACGGTTTTCACCATCCTCCCCGTCTAACGCCACTGACACCAAGGCCTCCGTGGAGAAACTTCGAAAACGGCGAGAACGGATCCAGGGGCTATAGGGTATGATACGTCAACGATTTTTCATTCTAGCCGTTTTTGCACTCTCTTTTTTAACCGTCCCGGGTCTATTCGCCCAATCCACCACCCAAGGGAGTACCCAGAACCCTAATTTCCCCGCCCGGTCGACCCAGGGGACGGTTCAAATCCCCACCCCCCCCGCGAATCCGGTGGTTCCCTTTGTCAACGTTTCGGTCCGTAACCCTACCACGGGTAAAGAGGTAGCCTTTTCTCTCCAGATTCTGCTGTTGTTGACCGTCCTTTCTCTGGCCCCAAGTTTGTTGATTTTAATGACCAGCTTCCTCCGCATTTCCATTGTTTTGGACTTTGTTAAACGGGCCCTGTCCTTGCAATCTTCCCCCCCCAACCAGGTTGTTTTGGGGATTTCTCTTTTTTTAACCCTTTTTATCATGTGGCCCACCTTTGACGAAATGTATACGAAATCCTTTAAACCCCTCTCCGATGGAACCATTGGGGTAGAGCAGGCGTATAGGGAGGCGGAAAAACCCCTTCGGATTTTTATGTACACCCAAATGAGAAACCACCCGGAAAACATCCGACTCTTTATGTCCATGCGGGGGCTTCCAAAACCCAACACCCTGGCGGACGTTCCTACCTACGTGCTTATTCCCGCTTTTATTCTAAACGAATTGACCGTGGCGTTTAAAATTGGGATTCTCCTCTTTATTCCCTTTATAGTAATCGATATGGTGGTGTCGAGCGCCCTCATGTCCATGGGTATGATCATGCTCCCGCCGGTGATGATATCCATGCCCTTTAAGTTGATCCTCTTTGTCCTGGTGGACGGTTGGAGCCTTTTGACCCAGCAGTTAGTCCGGTCTTTCGGTTAGGAGTGAATCATGGGAATCGGTGAAATTACGTCCCTGATGCGGGGCGGGGTGTTTCAAATCCTGCTCCTTTCGGCACCCCTGCTGTTGACCGCCCTGGTTGTGGGGTTAATTGTGTCGATCCTGCAGGCTACCACGTCGATTCAGGAACAAACCCTGACCTTTGTCCCAAAAATACTGGCTATCATGTTGGTGTTAGCGCTCCTGGGGGGATGGATGTTTTCTTCCCTGGGGGACTACACGGTTCAACTCTTTAAAATGATCCCCCAGA